>Ga0307516_10001814_pt1 | contig 29363 bp, 31 predicted proteins | sample 19_EM_MG_FD_203310 | JGI IMG/M metagenome (GOLD analysis project Ga0307516, IMG submission 203310) | Populus trichocarpa ectomycorrhiza microbial communities from riparian zone in the Pacific Northwest, United States - 19_EM | ecosystem: Host-associated > Plants > Roots > Unclassified | place... | reverse complement strand
GGGATTGGCCGGGAGGGCTTTTGCGGGAGTGTTCATGAGGCGCGCACCATAACAAATTGGGGCTGCATGTAAATGACGCTGTCGTAAATCGGTGGCGGCAGCTCGAGCCGGGGACCTACGCCCCGCGACCTACGCCCCGCGCGCCACCGGCCGTTCGGGGTCGCGTATCCACTCGCTCCAGGACCCCGGGTACAGCCTGCCGCCCGGCAGTCCCGCCGATGTCATCGCGAGGATGTTATGGCAGGCCGTGACGCCGGAGCCGCACATCAGGATCGCGTCCGACGGCTCCGTGCCGCCGAGGCGCGCGAGCCAGCGCCGGCGCAACTCGCCCAAGGGCTGGAAGCGTCCGTCCTCGGTCAGGTTGGCGGTGAACGGATGATTGACCGCTCCCGGCACGTGCCCGGCAACCCGGTCCAAGGGCTCGACCGTTCCCGCGAACCGTTCCGCCGCCCGCGCATCCACCAACAGCCGCCGCGGATCCTCGAGCGCCCGCTGCACGTCGGCGGCGGTCAGCCAGGTCTGCGGCCGTGGGCGTGCCGTGAAAACCAGCTTGGTGCCGCCGCGCACGGGCGCCGGGTCGCCGGCCTCGAGTGGTTGGCCGGCGGCGACCCACGCCTTGAAGCCGCCGTCGAGCACCGCGACGGCAGTGTGTCCGAGCCACCCCAGAAGCCACCACGCGCGCGCGGCAAACGAGCCGTTCGCCTCGTCGTAGGCGATCACCTGAGTCCGGTCGCCGATGCCGGCGGCGGTGAAAAAACCGGCGAGCACATCCGGCGCGGGCAGGGGATGCCGGCCGCCGGCCGAGGTGACCGGCGATGATAGGTCGAGGTTGAGATCGGCATAACGCGCACCGGGGATGTGCCCTGCCGCGTAGGCTCGCCGGCCGGCTCCGGGTTCGCTCAAGTCGAATCGGCAATCGAGAAGCACCGCCTGACCCTCGAGGGCAGCCAGGGCATCCACATCGATGAGGGTGGTAAAAGGCACACCCCGATGTTATCGCTCAGACAGGCTCCCTAGCTACCGCATCCGCTACAATCGCACAATGGCACTCATCTTTTACTGGGGCAGCGGCAGTCCGTATTCGTGGCGCGTCCACTTGGCGCTGGAGCACAAGCAACTCTCCTACGAGTCGCATCTGCTGCACTTCGACAAGCAGGAGCATCAGTCCCCGCCGATGCTGAAGATGAATCCCCGCGGTCGCCTGCCGGTATTGAAGGACGGCGACTACGTGGTCTTCGAATCGGTCGCGATTCTTTATTACCTGGATTTGAAGTACCCGCAAAAGCCGATATTCGGGCTCAGCCCCGAAGAGGCCGGCGTCATCATGCGCGTGATTTGCGAGTTCCAGGCGTATGCAGAGCCCTCGGTGTCGAAGATCGTGGAAGCCATTTTTTCAGGCACGGTCGCTGAAGACATCGATGGACTCACCGACGCCATGCATGTGGTGGGTCGTGAAGCGCGCACCATCGAGGGGCGCCTGAGCAAGGAACAATGGATCGTCGGGGCGAACTACTCCGCCCTCGACATGGTGATCTTTCCGTGGCTCCAGGTGCTCCGGCGTGCGTTGGACCGTGGCGCGGCAGCCGAACTCGGCGCGCGTTTTCTTCCCATGGATCGCAACTATCCCGCCCTGGCGCGCTGGATGCACAGGATCGAATCCCTTCCGGGCTACGCGCGGACCTACCCGCCTCATTGGCACGACCCCGCAGAGCCTGGCTGACCGTTTCTCGTCGGGCCCGGCGGCATACCGCTTGCCGGGCAGTTTTCATCACGCAAAGGTATTTTTTTACTTTAAGGAAAGGCAAATTGGGAAAAAAATCATGAGCAAACACGAAGTGCATGTGAAATTCGGCGGCAGGATCGTATTTGTTGGTTTCGGCAGCATCGGACAGGGGGTCTTGCCGCTGATCTTGCGCCACATCGGCACTTCGGCGGATCGCATCATCATCTTGAGCGCGGACGATCCCGGACGTCCGGAGGCCGAGCAGTTCGGGGTCAAATTCGTCAAGGTGGCGCTGACCCGGGACAACTATCGCAGCACCCTCGAGCCGTTGCTGTCGGCCGGGGATTTCCTGCTGAACCTGTCGGTCGACGTGTCGAGCATCGCACTCGTCGAACTGGCCCGTGAACGTGGGGCGCTGTACCTCGATACCTGTATCGAGCCTTGGGCCGGCGGCTATACCGATCCGAACGCCACGGTCGAGTCGCGCAGCAACTACGCCATGCGCATGGACGCATTGGAGCTGCGCAACAAGGACAAGCTGGCGCCGACCGCCGTGCTGACCCACGGCGCGAACCCCGGGCTAGTCTCCCACATGGTCAAGCAGGCCTTGCTCAACATTGCCAAGGACACCGGCGTCGACGCCGGCTCGCCGTCGGAGCGCGCGGACTGGGCCAGGCTCGCGCAGAAACTCGGGATCAAGGTCATCCATGTCGCGGAGCGGGACACGCAGGTGGCCAACACGCCGAAGGAGCCCAACGAGTTCGTCAATACCTGGTCGGTGGACGGCTTCGTGAGCGAAGGCGCGCAACCGGCCGAACTGGGTTGGGGCACCCACGAGAAGCATTTTCCCCCGGACGGCGGGCGCCACGGAGTCGGGTCCCGCTGCGCCATCTACTTGAATCGCCCCGGCGCCAGCACCCGGGTTCGCACGTGGACTCCGGATGCAGGTCACTTTCATGGTTTTCTCATCACGCATTCCGAGGCCATCTCGCTGGCCGATTACTATACGGTCAAGGAGGGCAACCGCGTGGTTTACCGGCCTACCTCGCACTATGCCTACCATCCCTGCAACGATGCGGTGCTGTCGGTCCACGAATTCGCGGGACGCAATTGGCACCTGCAGGATCGCAAGCGCATCCTGCTGAATGAAATCTCCAAGGGCATCGACGAGCTGGGCGTGCTGCTCGCCGGGCATGCGAAGAACGCCTACTGGTATGGTTCGCAGCTGTCCATCGATGAGGCGCGGCTGCTCGCTCCCTTCAACAGCGCCACCAGTTTGCAGGTCACCTCCGCGGCGCTGGCCGGGATGATCTGGGCCATGGAGAATCCGGAGCGAGGGATCGTCGAACCGGACGACATGGATTTCCGCCGCCCGCTGGAGATCTGCGCGCCCTATCTTGGTTCGGTCGTGGGCGAGTACACGGATTGGACGCCGCTGTATGAGCGGGGCGAGCTCTTCCGCGAAGATCTGGACCTGTCCGACCCGTGGCAATTCAAGAACGTTCGGGTGGTTTAACCGGGTCCGGTCTCAGGGCCGCGCCGTACTGAACGGCGACGACGGTCACGGTGTCCGCTCCCGAGGGCAGCGGCACCGTGATTTCGTCGTCGAGATGTTTGCCGAGAAGCCCGCGCCCGAGCGGCGAATCCATGCTGATGTAGTCGGCCGCCATGTCGAATTCGTCGGGCCCGACCAGCCGATACCAGCGCAGGTCGCCCGTGGAATGCTCGAGCTGAACCCAGGCGCCGAAGTACACCCGCTCGGGGTCGCGGCGGGCGCCGCCGGGCGCTGCGTGCGGGTCGACGATGACCATCCCCTCGAGGCGCTTGCGGAGGAACCTCACGCGCCGGTCGATTTCGTGCAGGCGCTTCTTGCCGTAGGTGTATTCGGCATTCTCCGAACGGTCGCCTTGGGCGGCGGCTTCCGAAACCGCGAGGGTGACGCGCGGCCGCTCGTCGAGCCATAACCGGTCGAGTTCGTCGCGCAGCCGCTTGGCTCCCTCAGGGGTGATGTACTTGGAACCGGGGGTTGTGGGAGGGCGGTATCTTGACACAGTGCACTAATTCAAGGCGGGGTGCTGAAGACGTGAACGGCTCCTGAAATTTCCGCGATCGTTTGAGCGTTCGCTCACAGAACGGCGACACCCCGAGACTTAAAGTCTCTACCCATGAGCGCCAAATACTACACCCACTTCATCGCACAGTCGGAAGACGCGATCGAGTACAGCGAATATCGCGGGGTCGTGGAACTCCTCGATCGGTCGGCGAAAGTGCAGGGCAATCGGGACATCGCCAAGATGCTGGCGCGCAGTTTCGATCTCGAAGAGAACGATATTCAAGTCCTGCAGTGGCATCAACTCCACTGACTTCACACCCTCGAATCCCCTAGCGGGCTTTACTTCCCTTCAATGAAGTCCGCATCTCCGCCCCGAGTTTAACGCTCGGGGCTTTTTTTTGCCGGTGTTAGACTCCCCATTCGTGCCTCCGGTCCGCGAGGCGATTGAAGGGGACGTATGCGTAACTCCGCTTGGTTTTTGGTGTTCAGTGCCTTGGGGCTCTCGGGCTGCGGCTACAACTCCATGCAGACGCAGGACGAACAGGTCAAATCCGCGTGGTCGGAGGTTCTCAACCAGTACCAGCGGCGCGCCGACCTCATTCCGAATTTGGTTGCGACGGTCAAGGGTTTCGCCGCGCAGGAGCAGCAGGTTCTGCTGGGCGTGACGGAGGCCCGCGCCAAGGTGGGCTCGATCCAGGCGACTCCGGAGCTGGTGAACGATCCGGAGGCCTTCAAGAAGTTTCTGGCAGCGCAGGGTGAACTCAAGAGCGCTTTGTCGCGCCTCTTGGTGGTGACCGAGAATTACCCGCAGCTGAAGTCCGATCAAAACTTCCGCGACCTGCAGGCGCAACTCGAGGGCACGGAGAATCGCATCACCGTGGCGCGCAATCGCTACATCCAGGCGGTGCAGAATTACAACGTCACGGTGCGTTCGTTCCCCGGCAACCTGACCGCGATGATGTTCGGCTACAAGCCCAAGCCCAACTTCTCGGTCGAGAACGAGGCGGCGATATCGAAGCCGCCGAGCGTGGAGTTCGGCAACCCGTCGGGCGGCGCCTCCCCAGCCGCATCTGCGGCTCCCGCACATTGACGCGAACCGCCGCAGCACGATTTTCCGTTCGGGCTGCGCTGCCTGAATGGCCTGGGCTGCTCCTCGCGGCTGCGCTGCTTCTTTTGGCCGCGCCGCCGGCGCGCGCCCAAGTCGCGGTGCCCCAGCTTGCGGCACGGGTGACCGATTTGACGGGCACCCTGTCGGGTGAGGCGGTGAACCGCATCGAGACGAAGCTCGCCGCATTCGAAGACAAGAAGGGCAGCCAGATCGCGGTGTTGATCGTGCCCACGACGCAGCCTGAGGAAATCGAGCAGTACGGCATTCGCGTTGGAGACCAATGGAAGCTCGGCCGCAAGAGTGCCGAGGACGGCGCCATACTTTTGGTGGCGAAGAACGACCGGCGGGTGCGCATCGAGGTGGGCCGCGGGCTGGAAGGCGCTCTGCCGGATGCCATCGCCAATCGCATCATCACCGAGACCATCACGCCGCGTTTCAAACTGGGCGACTACGACGGCGGCGTCGAAGCGGGAGTCGATCGAATCGTTTCGGTGGTCAACGGCGAACCCCTCCCCGAACCTGACAAGAAATGGGAACGTCGCGGCGGTGGCCTGGGCAATGTGCTGCCGTTGTTGTTCGTGGTGGTTTTCGTCGCGGCGGGGATTTTGCGCAGCCTGTTCGGCCGGCTGTTCGGGTCGCTGGCCACCGGCGGCCTCGCCGGGGTGATCGCCTGGGTTTTGAGCCATGTACTACCCATTGGTCTCGGTGCCGGCGTGCTCGGGTTTTTGTTCGCTATGCTGATGGGGTCCTCGCGCGGCTGGACGGCCGGCGGCGGCGGTTGGGGCGGTTTTGGCGGCGGAATCGGCGGGGGATTTGGTGGCGGCGGGTTCGGTGGGCGAGGCGGCGGCGGCGGCGGTGGCGGTTTCAGCGGCGGCGGCGGGGGTTTCAGCGGCGGCGGCGCCTCGGGAAGTTGGTGATGCGGTTCGGGCGCCTCGTCCGGCATGTTGCAGCGTCGCATTGGCGCACGCGCCTGAAGTTCCCCAAGAGCACCCTCGACGCCATCGAGGCGGCGGTCGCGCGCGCCGAACGGACCCATGCCGGCGAGATTCGTTTTGCCATCGAGACCTCGCTCCCGCCGCTGCTGGTCATCAATGACTTGAATCCCCGCATCCGGGCGCTCGACGTGTTCGGTCACTTGAAAGTCTGGGATACCGAGCACAACAACGGCGTGCTCATCTACGTTCAGCTCGCGGATCGCGACGTGGAAATCGTGGCGGATCGGGGTTTGGCTGCCCGCGTGGGCCAGTCAGAGTGGGAAGCAGTATGCCGCCTGATGGAAGAGCATTTTCGCGCGGGGCGCTATGAAGCTGGGGCAATCGCAGGAGTCGATGCCGTCGGAACGTTGCTTGCACGCCACTATCCAGCGGACCCCAAGGCCGCCGCGTCTTCCCACAATCAATTGCCTGACCGCCCAGCTTTGCTGTAGATAGGGCGGCATGATCAAATCTCCTCTGTTGCTGCTTGCGGCCGCGCTCGCCTTGGGAGCCGCCGGCTGCTCTCTGTTCCGGCATGTTCCGGCCGGTCCGCCCCCGGCGCCGCCGGCCCCGCCACCGGCCCCCGCGCTGCCAAAACCCACTGCGACCCATCGCTTCGAGATCGATCCCGGTACCGAGATAGTGGGGTACGTGCAAAAGACCGTCGTCGGCAAGGACGATACGCTGCCCGATATCGCAAGGCGGTTCGACGTCGGCTATGAGGAAATGCTGCTCGCGAACCCAGGGGTCGACCCCTGGTTGCCGGGTGTCGGCCGAGAGGTGGTGGTTCCCACGCAATTCATTTTGCCCATGGCGCCGCATGAGGGCGTGGTGGTGAATGTCGCCGCGATGCGCATCTACTATTACCCCCCGCACAAGAAGAACGAACCGCAGAGAGTATTTACCCATCCCATCGGCATCGGCAGGGTGGGTTGGAAAACACCGGAAGGAACCACCAAGATCGTCAGCCGTACCAAGGACCCCGTGTGGGTGGTGCCGAAGTCGGTGCGGGACGAGCATGCGGAGGATGGCGAAAAACTTCCCGCGGTCGTCCCGGCGGGTCCCGACAATCCGCTGGGCCAATACATGTTCCGCCTGAGTTGGCCCAGCTACCTCATCCACGGCACCAACAAGCCTTACGGGGTGGGCATGCGCTCGAGCCATGGATGCATGCGCCTGTATCCCGAAGACATTGCGGTTTTCTACAATCTGATTCCGATCGGCACCAAGGTTACGGTGGTCAACCAACCGTATCTGTTCGGCTCGCGCGACGGCGCGCTGTACATGCAGGCGTACGCCGTCATGGAGGACGATTCGCGCGATTGGAGCAAGAACCGCAAGCGTCTGCTCGAGCATGTGCTCAGTCCCAAATTGCCCAAGCGAGTCTCGGAGCAGGACAACGGGATAGATTGGCAGCGGATCGGCGACCTCGCGCATTCCCCGCGTGCGGTGCCGGTGCCCATCAACGGCGGGCTCGAGGGCGTGGATGCCGTGCTTTCCCAATCGCTGCTGGTCGAAAACTCGCTGCCCGAGGGCTCCAATTGGGATGGGAAAACAGGTCTGTTGGTCGACGAGAAAACCTTCAATGACTTGGTGGGCGGTCAGTCGAAAGTGACGTCCGCCGGCCAACCGGAACCGGCCGCGCGCCCTTGAGATCTGAAATTCCGTGGGATCCCGGAGCCCCCCTGATTCCGCGTGAGCCGGGTTGAAGATGCGTCATTGTGCCCTGGGCTTGCTGCTCGCCGGTTCCGCATCCGCCGCGACTTCCCCCGAGCTCGCGCCGATCCAATCGGGCCTCGATTACCATTCCTTTGCCAACATCGAGCAGTTTCGCGTGACCCGGCTCGAACTCGACCTGCGCGTCGATTCCGAGGCGCGAGTGCTGCGCGGCGTGGTCGGTCTGTCCGTGAAGCGCCTCGATCCTGGCGCCACGCAGTTGATCCTCGACACGCGCGATCTCACCGTCGCGGAAGTTACCGAAAAGGCGCAGGGCGTGCTGGGCGCGATGTCCAAGACCGAAACGACCTGGGTGGGCCGTCCCTTTCATTTCGAGAGAAAAGATCCCATCCTGGGGCAGGCGCTGGTCATCGAATTGCCGCCATCGAACAAGCCGACCGAGTTCATTCGCATCGAGTATGAGACCTCGCCGACGGCGCCCGGGCTGCAGTGGGTTGCCGCCGGCGAAACCGCCGGGCGCCGGCAGCCCTTCATGTTCACCCAGTCCGAACCCATCGGCACGCGCAGCTGGATCCCGCTGCAGGACACTCCCCAGGTGCGGGTGAGCTACACCGCCACAATCCACACATCCTCCGACGTGCTTGCGGTCATGAGTGCCAAGAGCGACCCCGCCGGCTTGGGGCGTCCGGTAAAACGCAACGGCGAGTACGCGTTCGTCATGCCGGATGCAGTGCCTTCTTATTCGATTGCCTTGGCCGTGGGCGATCTCGCCTTCAAGGCAACCGGGCCGCGCAGCGGGGTCTATGCGGACAGATCGGTGGTCAAGGCCGCCGCCGCCGAATTCACCGATGCAGAGGCCATGATCGCAGCGGCGGAAAAATTACTCGGCCCCTACCGCTGGGATCGTTATGACATCCTGGTGATGCCGCCGGGTTTCCCGGCGGGCGCGACGGGGAATCCGCGCCTGACCTTCGTCACGCCGACGGTCATCGCCGGCGATAAGAGCCTGGTGTCAGTCATCGCCCACGAAGTTGGCGCTTCCTGGTCGGGCAATCTGGTGACCAATGCGACCTGGCGCGACGCATGGCTGAACGAGGGCTTTAGCGGCTACCTGGGGAGCCGCATCATGAGCATCGTGTACGGCGACGGCCGCGAAATGATGGAACAGGTGCGGAGGCTCAGGGCCCTGCGTGAAGATCTCGCGACGCTCGATCAGAAAGATCAGTGGTTGGCCATCGATTTGCGCGATCGCGATCCGCAAGAGGCCTTGGGCAGGGTACCCTGCGAAAAAGGCCGGCTATTCTTGACCTACCTCGACGCAAAATTTGGACGCGAACGTTTCGATGCATTCCTGCGAGGTTATTTCGAGCATTTTTCCGCCAAGAACGTCACCAGCGAGCAATTCGTGAAGTACCTCGAGGAGAATCTGCTGGACCGCTTTCCAGGCATCGTCGCGCGCGATGAGGTCATGACCTGGATCGGCGGTCCGGGCATACCGCCGGATGCCGTACTGCCCACATCGGATGCTTTCGCGGGCGTGGATGCGGCGCGTGCCGCATGGGCCGGCGGCAAGATTGCCGCAAAGAAGATGGAATCGCGCGCGTGGGTTGCGCAGCAATGGCTGTATTTCTTGGACGACATGCCGGCGCAGCTGACGACGGCGCAGGTCGCGGAACTCGACCAGACATTCGAGTTCAGCCGCTCTTCCAACGCGGAGGTCGTGCAGAGTTGGCTTTTGCTGGCCATACGACATCAATACCAGCCCAGCTTCGTGCGTCTCGAGGAATACTTGAGGACCATCGGGCGCCGCACGCTGATTGCCCCGCTGTACCGGGAAATGATGAAGACGCCGGCCGGCGCCACGCAGGCGAGGCGCGTCTATGCGTTGGCGCGTCCGCACTATCATTCATCCGCCGCCGCAGCCATCGATGCCATCGTCAATCCACCGTCCGATTCCGCGGAGTCTCCCGATGAGTAGCGAATGGCTGAAAGTGATGCTGGAGGAAATTGCCAGGAAGAAGGACGAGGAAGCGCAGGCCCGAATCGAACAGGAGCTCAGGCGCAAAGACGGCGGCGGCCGCGCCCCCGAGCCGCCGCCGGATTCGAGTTCTCCGCCCGGCGGTCGGCCGCCCCGATGATTCCGCTGCAGGATGACACCCCATCCGCACGCAAGGCCTACGTTACGATCTCGATGATAGTCGCCTGTTGCCTGGTGTTCCTGTGGCAGCAATCGTTGAACGAGGCCGCCGCCCGCCGAGTCGTGGTTGCGCTGGGCGCCATCCCCGCCGTGTTATTGACGAGCGCGCGTCTGCCGCCCGATCTGGAATGGATTCCGCGGCATGCGTCCGTGATCACCTCGATGTTCCTGCACGGGGGCTGGCTGCACCTTCTCGGCAATATGCTGTACCTGTGGATCTACGGCGATAATGTCGAAGACAGCATGGGACACGGCCGGTATCTGCTGTTCTACTGTCTGTGCGGCATCGCCGCCGTGTATGCCCAGGCCCTGTCCGATCCGCACTCCGCGTTCCCCATCATCGGCGCCAGCGGGGCAATCTCCGGCATACTCGGCGCCTATCTGTTGCTCTTCCCGCGCGCCAAAGTGCTGACTCTGGTGGTGCTGCCCTTCTTCCTCACGACGCTGCGGCTACCCGCGATGTGGCTGTTGCTGCTGTGGTTTGCCGTGCAGTTGGCGAGCGACCTGGGCTTGCATGGCGGCGCGGGAGTCGCTTTTCGTGCGCACATCGGCGGCTTCCTCGCCGGGATGTTGTTGGTGCCTTTGCTCAAGCGACGCGACGCGCGGCTGTTTGCGCCGTAAACCGCTCTGCGGTTGTGGTACAGTTTCGCGACGTGTAGGGGAATTGCTTAGGGGAATTTTCTGGTTCCGGTGACGCCGCACGGACTCCAAGTCGAAGAAGTCAGCGGCCCTGACCAAACGATCGCGCCCTTGGGATGCGCGCGCGCCGCATTCGTCGGACGTACCCTGCGCGGCCCGGTCAATCGCGCGGTTCTTCTCACAAGCTTCGCGGATTTTCAGCACACCTTCGGCGGTCTCTGGCAGCCGAGCCCGCTTGGTTATGCCGTTGAACATTTCTTCGACAACGGCGGGCGCGAGGCATTCGTGGTGCGCGTGGCCAATGGAGCGCGTGCGTCCTCGATCACCTTGCGCGCGGGTACGCAGGCGCTGAAACTGCGGGCCGTGCGTCCCGGCACGCGGGAATTCCTGCGCGCCAGCGTCGACTACGACAACATTCCGGCGGCCGACGGGTCGCAGTTCAATCTGACCGTGCAGCGTGTGCGAACTCCCGGCACCGAGCAGGTTGAGGATCAGGAGATCTTTTCACGCCTGTCGGTTCTGCCGGACGCCGAGCGCTATGTGGGTCACGCCTTTTCCGAATCGGAATTGGTCCGGCTCGCAGACGGGGTCCCCTCGCAGCGGCCCGACCGGACCCTGGATTCTGCCAGCGGACTCGCCACCGGCTACATCGTCTCCAACGCCGACGGTGATGATGGCGCGCCGTTGACGGATTACGATCTCATCGGATCGAAGGTCGATGGAACCGGTCTGTTTGCCCTCGACGGCGTCGAGTATTTCAATCTGCTGTGCATTCCGCCGCTGTCGCGCGAACAGGATGTGGGTCCCAGCGTCCTGTTGGTGGCGGCGCGTTACTGCAAGAGCCGCCGTGCCCTGTTCGTCGTCGATCCGCCTTCCGAGTGGCTGACTGCGGACGATGCGCTGCGCGACCTCAAGCGCTGGGACTTCGCCAATGAAAATGCGTTGATGTATTTTCCGCGAATCCTGGCGCACGACAAGCTCCGCGGTCATTTCGAATCGTTTGCGCCCTGCGGCGCGGTGGCCGGCATGCTGGCTAGGTCGGACGAGACGTGCCCGGTGTGGGGGCCCGCCAAAGTCGACGATGCAATTCTGCGCATCGGATTTCGCCCGAGTTGCATGGTGACCGAGGAAAAGCGAATGCGGCTCGCCTCGCTGGGAGTGAATACCATTCGCGCCGGGCGGTCGGCAGCACGGATCGGGGTACAGCCGCGCACGCTGGCGGCGGGAACCGCCGGTGCGGCCGACTGGCAAAGTCTCGCCGCGCGTCGGCTCGCGCTGTTCATTCTCAACAGTGTAGAGCGCGGCACTCGATGGGTGGTGCTTACCCGGCCGCACCGGGATGTCGCCGAACAGGCGGCGGCGCAGGTGCGCGCCTTCTTCGAGCGTTTGCATGATGCCGGCGCCTTCGGCACGCGGGCCATGGAGGAGTCGTTCTTCGTGATCTGCGACCACCGGGTCAACAGCGTCGATTCGGCACCGGCGGGCGACTTTCAAATCGTCATCGGTTTCGCGGATGCCCGCCGGCACGAGTATCACAGCTTTCGGATCGCTCACTCGGTCTCGGGCAGCAAGGTTGCCCCCGTCAGCCTCAACCGGCTGAACTCGGCACAGTACAGTCCCGAGGAATTGGAGTGGGTGGACAGTCTCGCCACCCAGCTACAGCCGTAGCGGAAAGGCAGTACCGGAAAGGCAGTACCGGAAAGGCAGTAGCGGAAAGGCAGCCGCAGCGGAAAGGCAGCCGTAGCGGGAAAGCAGCCCTAGCGGGAAAGCAGCCCTAGCGGGAAGTCTGCCGCGGCGGTAGCGGCCGGCTAGCCCCTGGCCGTCGCCGCTACCCGTCGGTCGAGTTCAGCCGCGAGGGAACTCACGCCATGTCCGGTGATGCGGGTTGGCGCGCAGCGCGGCAGATCGGGCAACGCCTCCAGCGTCCGGCAGGCGTAGGTGTAGCCTGCCTCGATGGCGCGGTCGAACGCCTGCCAATTGAGCAAATCCACATTCGCGAGGGGCGGCCTCAAGAGCACGTCGGCGAGCTTGCGCTGCGCGGCTGCGCTTGCCGCACTGTTGACCAATCCCGAGTACATGAGAATCCGGAAGATGGTGAGGCGGCGCTTTCCGTTGTGAGCGTTGTCGGCGCCCACGTCGCTGCCGATCACCAGTCCGGGCGCGTGGCGTTGCATGACGTCCACCGGCAGGTTGTTGATGGTGGCGCCGTCCACCAAGATATGGTCGCCGCGAAACACGGGCGGCATGACTCCGGGGATGGCGACCGATGCCCGCAACGCCTGGGCCAGCGGTCCCGCGCGGTGCTCGAAAGCGCTGCCGGTGGTCAAATTGGCGCTGATGCAAAAGAACGGCCGGCGCAGATCCTCGATGTGAGTGTCGCCGTACTCCTTCTGCAATAGCCGCGTGACCTTGCGTCCGCGGGTGAGTGCGATCAGCGGAAATGTATAGTCGTTCACCGGGTTGGTATCGACGAAACACCGCCGATACCTCAGCCGCATCTCATCGTCGCTCCAGCCCATGGCCACTCCGGCCGCGATGATCCCGCCGATGCTGACGCCGCCGACGAAGTCGATGGGGATGTGCGCCTCGCGCAGCGCCCGGATGATCCCCAGGTGCGCGAAACCGCGGGCGCCGCCGCCCGACAGCACCAGCCCGACGCCGCGGCGGGTGAGGAGGCGGGCGATTCTGCCGAGGTCCGACGAGTCGACGATGTGGTGGTGCGATGTCGCGGGAGAGGATGCGAGCCACCGGGCCGCGGCGCCGGGCGTGAAGATACCGTCATGCACCAGTGCCAGTTCGATGCGCGCGCTGCGCTTGATGGCGGTGTCCGATATGCAATTCGACCACGGGCTGCAGGCCCCTTCAGCGCGCGCGACCAGGAGGATCACGTCGGCCTGCCGGCAGCACTGCCGTGTCCAGCCTGATTCCTCCGGACCCGCCACATAAACGACGAAATCGTTCGACTCCTCGATCCGATGGAACCAGGCCGACGTGTGGGAACTGGCGCGCACGTCCCATACCAGTTCCGTGCTGCCGGTGCGTGCGAGCTCGGCCACCAATTGGGTCGCCAAATCCGCCACGTCGATCTCGTCATTGTTGGGAGCGATGACGAACACCCGGGCGCGCTTGAGGGCGCGCGTGCGCCGATTGCTGCGCCGCAACCTGCGGGCGCAAAGCCGCGCCATCGCCATCGCGAAGCTGGTCGATCCGGCGGTTGCGGCATCCATTACCGCAGTCGGTATCAGCAGGAGTTCACTGTCGCGCAGGGCCACCAGGTCGGCGCTGCGCGTGTCCTTCAACAACCAGGCCGCTTCGCCCACCAGTTCGCCGCCGGTGATCTCGGCGTCCCATTCGCTGCTTGCGGACGTCCTGACGGCCAGACGGCCGCTGATGAGGAGATATACTCCATCGGACAGGGAGCCCACTTCGAAGAGATGGCGGCCTGCCGGTAGGGAGAAGTGCAAGGCCCCGGCCGCCAGCTGGTCCAAGGTCGCCGCGTCCACGCCTGCCAAATCGGCACAGTTGCGCAGGCAGTCGATGGCGGGACGCATCTCCTGGACGACGCTCGACTGTTCTTCCTCCAAGGCCATAGCTGTATAGCGGCCGGAGCAATGAGTTTCTTGACGGCCTGGAGGTTAATTTGGTGCAGACTCGTTCATTCGGTACCGTGGCGTTCTCCCACGGGAAGGAAAGCGGCCCCTGGGGCTCCAAGATCACGGCCATGGCTGCTGCGGTGCGAGACCTCAAGATTGAGGTGGAGTCGGTGGATTATCGCGGAATCGACGATCCGGCCGGCCGCGTTGCCAAACTCCTCGATACGGCGGAAAGGCTCCGGGGGCCGCTGGTGCTGGTGGGTTCGAGCATGGGCGGCCACGTCGCGGCTGCCGCGGCGGCCCGTGTAAAGGTCCGGGGCCTATTTCTGTTGGCGCCCGCCTTCTACATGCCTGGTTTCGAGTCGCACACGCCGCAGGATGTCGCCTGTCCCACGGTCATCGTGCACGGTTGGCGAGACGACATCGTCCCCGTCGATAACAGCATTCGCTGGGCACGGGAACATCGGGCGCGGCTGCACGTCCTTGACTCGGATCACCGCTTGGAAGACAAGATCGAAGAGATCTGCCGTCTGTTGCGCTCTTTTCTGAACGACTTGAACTGAGTCGCAGGCGACCCCGGATCAGTGCGGCAACACCGGCGGCGGTGCGACGATCCCGGCCGGCGGCATCGTCTGTGGCGGCGGGGCCATTTCCGCCAGCGCGAGTTCGCGCAGGCTCTCCCCGAGTTGCTCGCCGGTGCGCCGGCCCATCGCATCGAACCCCGCGCCCATCGCTTCATTGTAAGCCGCGACGTAGTGCTTGCCCGGCGTGGACTGCACGAAAGTCAGCACGTGCCGCAAATCCGCATCGCTGAGATCGCGATAGCCGTAGGCCATGAATCGGCGCATCGGCAGGCGCATGTTCTCTTCCAGGCCGGCGCGGCTTGCCTCGCCCGATTTGCGCGCCCGCTCCTGGACGCTCGTCGGATCCATGCCGGAGCCGATCGCCGTCCCGACTGCGACCGCCTGACCCATGTTCAAGAAAATTTGGACCGTGGACTCGGTGGAGTGGGTGGCGCGTTCGAGCTTGTCGAAGAGGGCGTCGCGCTTCGGCGTCGATGGCGCCGTAAGCTCACCGTTCATCACCTTGTCGATGTTGGCTTCGCCGAGAGTCGCCAGAGCGACGTCGGCCGTCACCACCCGTTTTCCCAGTTCGCTCGAGAGGAAAGTCTGGCTCTTGGCCACCGTGGCCGCGTCGAGATGATCCGCGAATGCCTGCAACGCCGGCGCCTCGAATACGTCGATGCGAAAGCCACGCACGGCGGCGGCGGAGATCGCGGCGAGCTGCGTCTCCGACAATTTGGCGGAGCTATCGGCCGCGAACAATTGCCGGATGTGCTGCGGCATCGCCCCCAGCGAGGCGCGCACCTGTTCACGCATGGCCGCGGCCTGGTATAACTTCGCCGCCGTGTCGATATCGACGGTCGACTCCGCTGCGTAGACATTGACCGTCAACCACAACAACGACATCAACGCGAAACGAATCATGCCCGATCTCCGAGTGACTGCCTGTCGTCGAGGATTGTACACTCAAGGTCCGCGCAAGCTGGCTGTCAGGGGGTTGCTTATGGGCATCTTTGGAGTTTCGGCGATCTCACTGGCGGTCATGTCCATTTTGGGATGTTCGTCACATCAGAGCCCCGATCCGCCCCCACCACCCGTGAAAACCGTGTTCGATCCGCTGACGCAGCAGATCGGCCGCGCGAAAGACGTGCAAAACACGGTCGATGCCGGCTCGGAGAACATGCGCAAAGCCGTGGACAGACAGGAGCGCGGTGATAGCCCGCCTTAGGAGCTCCTGGACGCCGCGCGCGACGATGACACCCGTACACGGCTTGAGCCAAGCTTGGCATTGGAGCGTCCGTCAGGCCCTGAGTCGCTGGGTCCGCGCGACCATCAAGCCCGAGGACGCTGCGGCCGTGATCGCAGCGCGGCCGAATCCGGTGTGCTACGTGCTCGACCAGGAAAGCCATGCGGATCTCGCAGTGCTCGACAACACCTGCCGCCGCCTGCGTCTGCCGTCGCCTGAACGCCGCCTGGTCATCGGGGGCCGGCGCGCCGGGAAGGCCTACCTCGGGCTCAATCGACGGACCAGATTCTGGAACGCGCGTGCCGTCGGGCGCGGGCCGCGGTACCTCACGGCGCTGGTCGCCGCCGCCGCCGCTCATCCGGACTTCGACGTCGATCTGGTGCCGGTGGCGATTTTCTGGGGCCGCGCGCCGCACAAGGAAGTGAGCCTCTGGCGTTTGTTGTTCGCCGAGGATTGGGGGTTGGGAGGGCGCTTCAAGAAACTGCTCCACATCACCTTCAATGCGCGCAACACCGTGGTGCACTTCGGCGAACCCATCCGGCTGCGCGATGCCATGGAGGAGGGCCTCTCCGAAACGCGCAGCGTTCGCCGGATTCTGCGCTCCGCGCGCACGGCGCTGCGTGCGCAACGTGCGTCGACCATCGGACCCGACCTGTCGCACCGCCGGACCCTGGTGGCGCATATCCTGAACACGCAGGTCGTGCGGCAGGCGGTCAGGCAGGAAATGAAGGATCGATCCGCGCCGGGACGCCCCTTCAGACGACGAGCCGCGCTGCTTATCGCCCGTAAGCATGCGCTGGAAATCGCGGCGAACTACTCGCAGCCCTTCGTCACCTTCATGTCCCTGCTGCTGGGCCGACTGTGGAACTGGCTGTACGACGGCGTGGAATTCGAGCACGTCGAAAAATTGAGCGAAGTGGGAGACGGCGCGGAGATCATCTACGTTCCGTGCCATCGCAGCCACATGGACTATCTGCTGCTGTCGTACGTCATCTACCGCAAGGGATTCGCCATTCCGCATGTCGCCGCCGGCGCGAACCTCAACATGCCGGTGATCGGCCGTTTTCTACGCAAGGGTGGTGCGTTCTTCCTGCGACGCTCCTTCAAGGGGGATCCGCTGTATGCAGCGGTGTTCTTGAAATATCTGGGCTTCATGATGGCACGCGGCCATCCGCTCGAATATTTCATCGAGGGAGGCCGCAGCCGCACGGGACGGCTGCTCACCCCGCGCACCGGCATGCTGTCGATGACGGTGCGCAGCTTCGTGCGCGATCCAAAATGCCGCGTGGTGTTCATGCCGGTGTATTTCGGCTACGAGCGCATCGTCGAGGGTAGAACCTACATCGGCGAGCTATCCGGCAGGCCGAAGGAAAAGGAAAGCGTCTTCGGCCTGCTCAAGGCGTCGATATCCGTGCTGCGGAGCAAGTTCGGCAAGGTGCACGTCAACCTGGGCGAGCCCATCCGCCTCGATGAGCTGCTGCAGCAGCACCATCCGCATTGGCGAGAGACGATGGAGAAGGAAGATCCGCCTGCCGGCTGGATGCGCGACGCGACGTTGGATCTGGCGCATTCCATCGTCGTCGGCATCAACGCCGCGGCTGCGGTGACTCCGGTCAACTTCGTGGCCATGGCGATGCTGGCGACCCCCCGCCAGTCGCTGCCGGAGGCGGTGCTCGTGAGCCAGCTCGAGCTGTACAAGGACCTGCTGCGCGCAGTGCCTTACTCGCCGCTGGTCACGGTGACGCCCGAGAGCGGCGCTGCAATGGTCTACTATGCGGAGACCATGGGATTGATCGAGCGGCAGAAGCACGCGCTCGGCGACATCATGCGCATGAACGGGGAGAACGCGGTGCTCGCGACTTACTACCGCAACAACGTGCTGCACCTGTTCGCCATGCCGTCGCTGATCGCCTGCGGCTTCATCGGGAACGCAACGATGCGCACCGTGGATTTGCAGCGCCTGGTGTGGCGGGTCTACCCGTACATCGCCCAGGAACTATTCATGCGCTGGGAAGAGTCCGAAATCGGCGCGGTGGTGAATTCGCTGCTCGACGCATTCGTGCATTTGAAGCTGCTGCAGGTCAACGAAGATCGCAGCGAATGGCAGCGCCCGGCGCCGACATCGCTCGACGCCATCAAACTGTCGCTGCTCGCCGAAGCCACCATTCAGACGCTCGAGCGCTACTATCTCGTCGTCGCCCTCCTGCTGCAGGTCGGTTCGGGCACGATCGGCCAGGAAGCGCTGGAGCAACGCTGTCATCTGGTGGCGCAGCGCATGTCGGTGCTGTATGGCCTGAATTCGCCGGAATTCTTCGACAAGAGCCTGTTTCGCAACTTCATCGATCTGTTGCTCCGCCGCAAGGTGGTGCAGACGTCGGAGGATGGGAACTTGACGTTCGGCGCGCAGTTGCTGGGCGTGGCTGCCGATGCTCAATCGGTGTTGTCCGAGCAGATCCGTCACAGCATCCTGCAGGTCACCCTGAGCTAGGGGCGCCCCCGCGGGCTCGGCGCCCCTTCAGTCCCACGAGCGTGCGCCCCGGGCTCGGCTCGAGGCCACGCGCCCCGCCGCTACTCCCACGAGCGCGTGCCCCGGCCCTGCTTGGTGGTGCCGCGCCGCTTCTTCGATTCGATGCGGCGTTCCTTCGATGCGCGGGTGGGGCGGGTCTTCTTGCGGATCTTCGGTTCGATCAGCGCCGCCCGTATGAGTTCTGCCAGCCGCTCGAGTGCATCGCGGCGGTTCTGTTCCTGACTGCGCTCGCTGCGCGCGCTCAAGAGAATGCTGCCGTCGTCGAGCAGCCTCTGCCCGGCCATGCGGCGCAGCCGGTTTCTTGCCGCCACGGGCAAGCTTACGTTCAGGGGCAGCAGGAAGCGAAGCTGCACCGCGCTCGCGACCTTGTTGACGTTCTGGCCGCCCGGCCCGGAGGAGCGGATGAATTTCCACTCGAATTCTTCGTCGGGAATCGAGACGTCCGGCGTGACTATCAGCATCAGTCCAAATCCGGAACCGCGTTATGCACCCTGACCTCGTGCTGCGCGACGGGAATGGAGATCCCATGCTCTTTGAACAGCCGCCAAATGGCGCGGTTGACGTCGGAACGAACGTTGTTCACCCCGTCCTGCGGGTCGGATATCCAGAAGCGCAACTCGAGTTCGATGCCGCTGTCGCCGAAATGCATGAGACGCGAAACCGGCAGTGGATCGTGCAGAACCCGCCGCTGGCCCTCGCACGCAGCCAGCAGGATCTGCAGGGCGAGTTCCGGGTCGTCGGCGTAGCTCACGCGGACGGGCAGCTTGAGACGGATGCGGGGATCGGTATAGCTCCAGTTGATGACCGCATTCGAGATCAGCTGCTGATTTGGAACCAGCATCTCGACGCCGTCGCGATCGCGCACCACGACGTAGCGGCCGCGCAGTTCCTGCACCCAGCCGAAATTTTCCGTGCTCGTGCCCGACTGACCCGACAAGCTGATGACGTCCCCCGGCTTGATCGACCGATCCATCAGGAGAACGAAACCGCTGACGAAATTGGCGGCGATCGACTGCAGGCCGAAGCCCAAGCCGAGGCCGATTGCGCCGGTCAGCACCGTGAGCGCGGTAAGATCGACTCCGGCGGCGTTGAGGCCCATCAGAATGCTGAGGGCGATCAGGAAGGCGTTCGCGAACTTTGCGATGCCGATGCGGGTGGAGGGCGCAAGATTGCCGAGCTTCATCAACCGCCGTTCGACCCAGCGGCTGATCCAGGCGGCGACCAGCACGAACAGCGTGAGCGTGAACAGCAATTTTAGAATCGACCAGACCGTGATGCGGCTCTTGCCGGCGGCGACACCGATGCTGTCCAAGGTGGCGATGATGGGATCGAGCCAGCCGAGATCCTCCGCGGCTATCGCGAGCCAGATCAGCAACGTGATCCGGTTTTCCCAGTGCTGCATCCAGGATTTGTTGCCGAGACTCGCCGCAAAAAGGAAGACTCCGACGCGGACGACGACATAGGCGCCGATCAAGCGCAGTGCGGCGTCGATCAGGGTGACGTCGAAGTGTGCCGCGAACAATACGCCGCGCGCCATCGTCACCAACAGCAGCGCAACCACGACCGGCGTGACCACGACGAAACCCTGCGAAGCCAGGTAGGTCAATGTCAACGCGGTCGGAGTGTTGATCCCGCGCCGCTGATAACGGTTGCGCAGCGTGGCGCCCACGAACCAGCCGACCCACAGACACGCGGCGACGGCCGCTATTTCAGTGACGACGTCGCGGGTGAACAAGATATCGAAGAATGCCCCGATACGCGGCCGCAAATCGATCATGCGTTCAAGTCCGGAATCAACTGACTTTCGAGCCGCGCGATCTGATCCTTGAGCATCAGCTTGCGCTTCTTCAAGCGCTTCATCTGCAGTTCGTCGACCTTGAAGTCCATGCTGAGGCGGGAAATGACGTCGTCGAGATCGCGATGCTCGATGCGCAGCTGACGCAGGCGTTCGATGTTCTTGAACAAGTCGGTATTTACGTTGTTTTCTTCTTCGGTCACGTACTTATTCGCTCTCTCCATACGGGTACGACGCAATCCGGTAGCTTAAGGGACCGGCCCAAGGGATTCCAAATCTGCTGTGGGTTGTGAAAGTCGGAGCCGATCGATCCCAGCAGGCCGAATTTCACCGCCAGTACGGCGCAAGCTTCCGCATGCTGCGCTCCATTGCCGCCGGTGACGACCTCCAGGGCACCGCCGCCGGCCGCCACGAAATCGGCCAGCAGTTGACGGCGCGCACCGCCGGACAACGCGTATCGCGCCGGGTGCGCAAGTGAGGCCACCCCGCCGGCCTCGCGGATCCAACCGACCACTTCGCCGAGCGCCGGCCACTCGGCCGCAAGATGCGCCGCCTTGCCTTTGCCCAGATATTTTCGAAAGGCATCATCGGTGCGGCCGACATGCCCGCCCGCGCGCAGCGCTTCGGCGAGATGCGCGCGCGTCGGCAGGCCCGGCGCGGCCTCGACCGCGGCCAGCAGTTCGGCGCCTGGCAACCCCAGCTTGGACAGACGGGCGCAAATCGCGCGCATTCGGGTCCGCCGGCGTTCAGCCTGGGCGTCGAGCCGCTCTCGTAACGACCGGGCCGCGGGGTCGATCCACAGCCCCAGCACATGGATGGCCTGACCGCGCCACGATGCCGAAATCTCGACTCCGGGCACCAAGCGTATCCCCGCTTCGGCCGCGGCGCAGCGCGCTTCATCGAGGCCTGCGATGGTATCGTGATCGGTCAACGCAAGGAAATGGAGCCCCGATGCCGCGGCGCGCCGCACCAAGTCGCCCGGCGTGAGGGAACCGTCGGAACGGTTCGAGTGCGTGTGCAAATCGATCGCAAGATTGTCAGTCACCCGCGAGACCCACCGCTTCGAGCCGCATTCCGGCCAGTATCACGAAACCTTGTGCACGTTCGAAGCCGTCGTTGGTGTAGTCGAAGGTATAGGTCCGCAGAAAGCGGCGCCGGCCGCGCGAGTCCCGGGCCAGCCGAATGCCGGCAAACGCCACGGTGTCGTCGAGGAACTGCACCACGGCTTTGGAGCAAGTATCCCGTGCGATGCGGTTCGCCGCCTCCCGGGCATCCAGCGAAACCTGCCACACTTTGTAAACTATGCTCAAGGCGGCCGCGGCCAGGACCAGGAACAGGAGGTCGTCGCTCATATGTAAAGCTTACCGCACCCCGATGATACGCAGTTCGCCGCATTGCGTCGCATTGCACTACGCTCTCCCTGCTGCGCGCAAGCCCGGGGTGGCCTTCCATGGCCACCCGCGCGACGCTTTGCGTCGCGCCCTGGAATTCCGTTCAATACACCCCATAGAACTATCCGACGACCAAGTTTTTTCGAGGCAGGGCCCCTATGAGAAGCGACATACAGCCGTATTTGACAGTGCGCGTGGATCCGAACGAAATGGTGCAGTACGTCCATGACCTCATGACGACCCCACGCAGCAAGGCCGCGCCCGATACCTCGGTGTCGGTGGCCCAGGCCCAATGGGGCGGCGATACGGCTCTCGCGCGCGCCGCACAACTACGCTGGAGCGCGCTCAACCGGGCATTCGGGGATGCGCGGGTGAGCACATGGACCACACCGCAGACGCGGGATCAGCTACATGTCCCCGCCGCGTTGATTGCGGCCGCCGGCGTTGCGCGGCTGACCATGTCCGAGGACGAGGTGGTGTTCGACATTCCCACTTTGCTGGACGCCACCCTGGAAATGTGCGAACCGGTGGGGCACGCCTAGAACGGCTTGAGGTACGGGACTGTGCGGTGTGGTACGCCTAGGCGTGCCCCGCAGGTCCTGTTGCGGCAAGCACCCGCGGGTCGCTGAACGCCAGGAAATCGCCGTTCAGCACGCTTTCGCGGCAGTTGTAGCGCAGCCGGTGACCGTCCAGGCGCGTCACGTGGCCTCCGGCCGCTTCGAGCAGCGCCTGACCGGCCGCGGTATCCCACTCGGACGTCGGACCGAAGCGCAGGTAGAGATCGGCCTTGCCTTCGGCTATCAGACAGAATTTCAGAGAACTGCCGATGCCGGTCATGACGTGCGGCTTCAGCCGGGCAAGATATTTCGAGGTCTCGGAGCCGGCATGCGATCGGCTGCCCACGACGCGCAGCGGCGCCCTCGGCGGCGCGACGCGAATAGCGGTCTGTGCCGCGCCGCGATGACGGGTGAAGGCGCCCGAGCTGGCCGCGCCCCAATACAGCAGCCCCTGCGCAGGCGCCGCGATCAAGCCGAGCAGCGGCTCGTGGTCCACCACCAATGCGATGTTGATGGTGAATTCGCCGTTCCGCTTGACGAATTCTCGCGTGCCGTCCAGCGGGTCGACCACCCAGAGTTGCTTCCAACCCTGGCGCTCCGCCCACGGCGCCTGCGCCGATTCCTCGGATAGAACGGGAATATCCGGCGTCAGTTGCGCGAGACCCTCGATGATGATGCGCTGCGACTCCAGGTCGGCGAGGGTCAGCGGCGAGTCGTCTTCCTTGCGCTGAACGGTGAAGGCGCCGTCGTAGACCCGCATGATGGCGCTGCCCGCTCGCTCGACCATGGGCATCAGCGCTTCTGCCAGATCGGGAAGGTTTTTCATCGCTTGATATCATACGTAAATGGATACCGTTCGGATCGACTGGTCCAAGATCGACACCGTGCTGTTGGACATGGATGGAACCCTGCTCGATCTGCGCTTCGACAATTGGTTCTGGCAGGAACTCATACCGTGCCGCTACGCGGCGCAGCACGGTTTGAGCGCGCCTGAAGCGTTGGATTTCCTCGAGCCGAAGTTCCACGCGGCTCGCGGCACCATGCAATGGTATTGCATCGATCACTGGAGCCGCGAATTAGGCCTCGACATCGCCGGCATCAAGCACGCAGCTCTCGATCAAGTGGGCTATCTGCCGGGCGCCCTGGAATTTCTTCGGAAACTCAAGGAAAGCGGCAAGCGGCGTGTCCTCGTCACGAATGCCCACCCGACGACGCTGGCGATCAAAGACCGGCAGGTGCGGCTCACGGAGCATTTCGATGCGTGTTATTCCACCCATCTTTTCGACGCACCAAAGGAAGATGCCGCCTTCTGGCCGCGCCTGCACGCGGTGGAGCCCTTCGCCGCGGAGCGCACCCTGTTTGTCGACGACAGCCTGCCGGTCCTCGAGGCTGCGGATGGATTCGGGATCGGCTGGCTGCGTGCCGTACGGCGTCCCGATTCCGCGCGACCGGCGCAAAGCACGGGCCGCTACGTCGGGGTGGATCGGGTTGCCGACCTGTTCGGCGAAGCCCCAAGTCCTGACGCCTAGCAGCCTGTCGGACTTGCATTTCCCCTGCAACGCAGCTGGCAAAAACCACGCTTTTTGCCAGCGGAAACGAAGCTGATGTCCGAAAAAGCGCCGCAGGCGACTTTTTCCAATGGACTTGGGGCCTCGGACCCAAGCCCTTCTAGGTCCCGGGTCCCGCCGTGCCTGGATTGGGAGTGCCGCCGCCGGGGCCGCCCCCACCGCGATTACGCCGCCGCCGTCGCGACGGAACGGCGCCAGCCGAGCCTTCGCCACCGCCACCGGCCGCGCTAGGGGCATTGCCGGGACGGTCCCCACCGCCCCCGCTGCGGCCGCCGCCTCCACTGCCGCCGCTGCTGCCGCTCGAACCGCCGCCGCCACTGCGACCGCTGCTGCTGGAACCGCCGCCGCCACCGCCACCGCTGCGACCGCCGCCACGGCTCCCGCCGCTCCGGTTCGGGTTCCCGGAGCGCCCCGGGCCGCCTGATCGTCCGCCTCCCCCGGGGCGTCCGCCGCCCCGCGATTGGCCGGGCCGCGGCGCCCGTTCGCGCCACACGGCGGGAGGCGGAGCGGTCACGTCGGCCAGATCGACCACGTCGATGGCGGCACGCGGAATCTGGTTGCCGATGTAGCTCTCGATATCCGGCAGCGAGATCGCGTATTCCTCGCAACCGAAGCTGATGGCATCGCCCTCGGCGCCCGCGCGCGCGGTGCGTCCGATGCGGTGCACGTAGTCTTCCGCATCGTTCGGCAGATCGAAATTGAAGACATGGCTGACGTCGGGAATGTGCAGACCGCGCGACGCCACGTCGGTGGCGATCAACACGGCAATCTCGCCATCGTGAAAGTCGCGCATCATCTTCAGCCGTTTGCTCTGCGGCACGTCGCCGGACAACGCCTGGGCGATGAAACCGTTCGCCGTCAAGGTACGCTCGAGGACTTCGGCGATGCGCTTGGTATTCACGAACACCATGGTGCGGCGCGCGTCGATTCGGCGCAGCAGCCCCATCAGCAGGGGTATCTTTTCCTCCGTCGAAGGGAAGTAGAGCACCTGTTTGACGCGGTCCACCGTCATCTTGTCCGGCTCGATGCGGATCAACTCGGGATTGTTCATGTGCTCGTACGCGAGTTCCATCACGCGGTGCGACAGAGTGGCCGAGAACATCATCGTAAGGCGCTCGGTAGGATGCGGCAAACGCCTTAGAATGAAGCGGATATCCTTGATGAATCCCAAATCGAACATCCGGTCGGCCTCGTCCATGACCGCCACTTGAATATGGCGCAGGTCGAACACATGTTGCTTGAAGTAATCGATGATGCGGCCGGGAGTGCCGATCAGCACGTCGACGCCTTCTTCGAGGATGCGGCGCTGTTTTTCGTAGTCGACGCCGCCGAATACGATCGCAAGCCTCAAGCCCGCGTACTTGGCGATGCCCTCCGCATCGGAGTGAATCTGCACCGCCAGTTCACGGGTCGGCGCGATGACGATGGCGCGCGGTGCGGTCGACGGCTTGTTGACCGGGATGGGTTCGGTCAGCAATCGGTTGAAGAGGGCGATGAGGAATGCAGCCGTCTTGCCGGTGCCGGTTTGCGCCTGGCCCGCGACATCGCGGCCCGCGAGTGCGACCGGCAAGGTTTGCGCCTGAATCGGGGTGCAGCGGATGTAGCCGAGATCGGCGATACCCCGCTTCAATGATTCGGGAATGTCCAGGGATTCGAACGTTAGCTTAGTGAGATGGGCGTCTGACATTTTCTCTTCGTGAGTTGCAGAAACTTGCAAAATGATGGGAGACCGGTTAACAATACGCTTAATCAGGAGCCGGTCTTTCCGCTCCCCTCAACCGTATCATCGGTACCCTTTTAAGGTAATCAAGACCGCTAGAGCCGCTGTATTGTGCCCGAACGGCCGCGCATCGTCACTTCGCGCTAGCTTTCGAAATCCGCCCCCCACACAAAACCCCGCCAAAAAACTTCAATGAATCTCCAAAAGGAGGTATATCCGCAGTGAGTAATCCAAGTATCGTCCATACCAGCGACGCGACGTTCGACAAGGACGTTCTAAAGTCCGAAAAGCCCGTTTTGCTCGATTTCTGGGCCGAATGGTGCGGTCCGTGCAAAATGATCGCTCCGATCCTCGATGAGATCGCCGATCAGTACAAGGACAAGATCCGAATCGCGAAGCTCAATATCGACGACAATCCGGCAACACCGCCAAAATTCAACATCCGCGGCATTCCAACGCTGATTCTCTTCAAGAATGGCACTGTGGAGGCCCAGAAAGTGGGCGCAGTCACCAAATCACAGCTCGCCGCCTTTCTGGACAGCAACCTGTGAGAGGCTATCTAGGAAACCAGTCCCGCGGCGGCCAGGGTGGTCAAGGCGGACAACAGGGCGGCGGCGGACAGGGCGGCGGGCGCTCCAATCGCTCCAACCGGGGCCCGCGCAACGACAATCGTAACGGCAACACCAATGGCGGCAGACCGCCTCAGGAAGACTACGGCGATCTGCCGGAGGGCGGCGACGATCTAGAGATCATTGCGCCGACGGATCTCGCGCGCAGCCGCAGCTCGATGAATCTGACCGAGCTGAAGAAGCGCCCGATCAGCGACCTGGTCAAGCTCGCCGAGACCATGGGTCTCGAGAACATGGGCCGCTCGCGCAAGCAGGACATCATCTTCGGCGTCTTGAAGGCGCATGCCCGCAAGGGCGAAGATATCTACGGCGACGGCGTTCTCGAGATACTCCAGGACGGCTTCGGCTTCCTGCGTTCCTCCGACTCCAGTTATCTGGCCGGTCCGGACGACATCTACGTCTCGCCCAGTCAGATCCGGCGGTTCAATCTGCGTACCGGCGATTCGATTTCCGGCCTGATCCGCCCGCCCAAGGACGGCGAGCGGTACTTCGCGCTGCTGAAAGTCGGTGAGATCAACTACGATTCTCCCGAGAGTTCGCGCGGCAAGGTGCTGTTCGAGAACTTGACTCCGTTGCATCCCACCGAGCGGTTGAAGCTCGAGCGCGGCAACGGCTCGACCGAAGATTTGACCGCCCGCGCCATCGATCTGGTGGCGCCGATCGGCAAGGGACAGCGCGGCCTCATCGTCTCGCCGCCCAAGGCCGGCAAGACCATGCTGCTGCAGAACATCGCCACCGCCATCACGGCCAATCACCCTGAGGTCTATTTGATCGTGCTGCTCATCGACGAGCGGCCCGAGGAAGTGACCGAGATGGCGCGCACCGTGAAGGGCGAGGTGGTTTCCTCGACCTTCGACGAACCCGCCAGCCGGCACGTTCAGGTTGCCGAGATGGTGATTGAGAAGGCCAAACGCCTGGTCGAACACAAGAAAGACGTCGTCATCCTGCTCGACTCCATCACCCGTCTGGCGCGAGCCTACAACACGGTGGTGCCGAGTTCCGGCAAGGTGCTGACCGGCGGCGTCGACGCGAATGCGCTGCAGCGGCCGAAGCGGTTTTTCGGGGCGGCCCGCAACATCGAGGAAGGCGGCAGCCTGACCATTCTCGCGACCGCTCTGGTCGACACCGGCTCGAAGATGGACGACGTCATTTTCGAAGAGTTCAAAGGCACGGGCAATTCGGAAATCCACCTGGATCGCCGCATTTCCGAGAAACGCACCTTCCCGTCGATCAACATCAACCGTTCGGGCACGCGCAAGGAAGAGCTGATCACGGAACCGTCGGAGCTGTCCAAGATGTGGATCCTGCGCAAGCTCCTGCATCCGATGGATGAGCTGGCCGCGATCGAGTTCTTGCTGGACAAGATGAAGGACACCAAGACCAACGCGGACTTCTTCGACGCGATGAAGCGGTAGGCGTTACACGCAGCAGCGGAGGCAGCGTCATGCAGTGGTGGGCGTGGATCGCCGTGGGCGCCATCCTTTTGGGATCGGAGCTGACCTTCGTCGATGCACAGTTTTACCTGGTGTTCGTCGGTGCCAGCGCGCTCGTGGTCGGCATCCTGGCGCTCACCGGGGCAGCGACGGCCGACTGGCTGCAGTGGTTGATCTTCGCGGCGCTTGCGGTCACTTCCTTGCTCGCGTTCCGGGGACGTATCTACGAGCGCATGCGCCGCACGCTGCCGGCCATGCGGAGCGGTCCGGCCGGTGAAATCGTGACGCTGCCGCTCGAGCTGCCTCCGGGGGAGACTTGTCGCCTGGAGCACCGCGGCAGCTCTTGGAGCGCGATCAACGGCGGTAAATCCGTCATCGCCGCCGGATCGCAAGCGCGCGTCGAGCGCGTCGACGGATTGACTCTCGTGGTGCGCGGCGATAATTGATACGCGCCGACGCGCCTGCATGGCGTTTCGGCGTTCAAGGAGAACCGATTGGAAGTTTCGATCAGCTATGCATTCATCGTGGTGGCGGTGCTCGTCGTCATCGCGATATTCAAGACTGCCACCGTGGTGCCGCAGCAGAGCGCATACGTCATCGAGTACCTGGGCAAGTACAGCCGTACGATCCAGGCCGGATTTCACATCCTGATTCCATTCGTCGAGAAGGTCGCCTACCGGCATAGCCTGAAGGAAATCGCCATCGATATCGCCGAGCAGATCTGCATCACCCGCGATAACGTGCAGGTGGGCGTCGATGCAGTGCTCTACATGCAAGTGATGGATCCGCATCTCGCATCCTACGGCATCACGAATTTCGGCTTCGCCATTGCGCAGCTGGCGCAGACGACGCTGCGCAGCGAGATCGGCAAGATCGAGCTCGACCGCACCTTCGAGGCGCGCGGCACGATCAATACCAACGTCGTGAGTGAATTGGACAAGGCGTCGGTTGCGTGGGGGGTCAAGGTTCTGCGCTATGAAATCAAGAACATCACTCCGCCCAAGGATGTGCTGCAGGCCATGGAAAAGCAGATGCGCGCGGAACGCGAAAAGCGCGCCGTCGTGCTCACTTCCGAGGGCGAGCGCGATGCGAAGATCAATTCGGCCGAGGGCGACAAGCAGCGGGTGATCAAGCAATCTGAAGCCAATAAGCAGCAACAAATCAACGAGGCCGAGGGACAGGCGCAGGCTATTCTCGCCGTCGCGACCGCAACGGCCGAGGGTCTCCGTCAGGTCGGTGTCGCGCTGTCCGACCGCGGCGGGATCGAAGCGATGCAGCTGCGGATCGGCGAAGAGTACGTGAAGCAGTTCGGCAAGCTGGCGCAGGCGGGGACGACACTCGTGGTGCCGGCGAATCTGACGGACCTCGCCTCCATCGTGACCATGGCGACCAGCATCGCCCGCAAGACTCAAGGCTAGACCTGATGGCGGTGAAGCGAGAGGCCGCCGCCGCCCCTGCGGCAGCGGCCCGCATGGAATTTGCCGAATTCGTGGTGCTGATCGCCGCGATGATGGCGGCTCAGGCCATCGCCGTCGACGCGATGCTGCCCGCATTTCCGGTCATCGCCGATGCGCTGCACGTCCCCAATGAGAACCAGGTGCAGTGGATCCTGACTTTTTATATTTCGGGCATGGGCTGCGGCCAGCTCGTCTGGGGCATGCTGTCGGATCGATTCGGCCGGCGTCCGGTACTCCTGGGCGGCCTCACCCTGTACGTGCTGGCCGCTCTTCTGTGCGGTATCGCAGGCAGCTTTCACGCGCTGCTCGCGTGGCGCTTCGTCCACGGTCTGGCAGCCGCCAGCGTCACGGTGTCGCGTTCGGTGATCCGCGATCTCTATTCCGGGCGCCACATGGCGCGGGTGATGTCCCTGACCTTCGTCGTATTCCTGACGGTGCCGGTGCTGGCGCCCGGGCTGGGCCAGCTGATTATGCTGATGGCGCCATGGCGGGTCATCTTCATCGCCTGTGGGG
>Ga0307516_10001813_pt1 | contig 29366 bp, 38 predicted proteins | sample 19_EM_MG_FD_203310 | JGI IMG/M metagenome (GOLD analysis project Ga0307516, IMG submission 203310) | Populus trichocarpa ectomycorrhiza microbial communities from riparian zone in the Pacific Northwest, United States - 19_EM | ecosystem: Host-associated > Plants > Roots > Unclassified | place... | reverse complement strand
CCTAGATACTTAACGACCGACTGCCACCAGATGTTGAATGGAGTCGTTGGTTTTCCGTCAAAGGGCTCTGGGTTCTCCATCTTGAGACGCGACGTGCGGACCCGTTCCTCCTTGGGCAGTTGGTGAGCCTGGGCCCTAGCCACTCCTTCCGCGACTAGTAGGATAAGGTCCTGCGTCGTCAACGTTGGTCGCGTTCCCTCTGCTCCTGCTGCTGGGGGCGGGGTCGGTGTTGGTGGCAGCGGTAGGGTCGTTCGCCATGTGGGCGGCCTTGATGGGGGTCCGTTATTCCCTCCCGGGTGAGGATTTCTCCAGGGTGGCGGTGTGGCATATCCCGCCGGAATAGGTGGGACCGCCAGGGGCCGTATTGGCCGGGTTGCTGCTGGGAGATTGAGCTGGATCGGACTTCTCAATGGTGGGTATGGGGGACGGCCCGGGGGCGTTGAAGGTTGCCGAAGGACTAGGTCCGGCTCACTTGTACTGGAGGGGCGAATGGGGCTTCTCCATTGCTGAGCTGGGGTCCGTTGGACCGGTAGCGGGGGTAGCGGAGGTGGTGGTGGGCTTGGCGGCCCAGGTGGCAGTGGAATTCGTACGGCCAATCGTTGTATATCGTCCCGTGCTTGCCGCAGCTCCTGTTGTAGTTCCGCTACTTTCTGCTGATGGTGAGTGGCCCAGAGCTCTACATTACCTTGAAAGGTGGCCAGATGTTGGTTGCGGGCGGTATTGGCTTCTCCCAAAAAGGCCAGTGCATCATTGACCCTGGCCAGTTGCATTGCCTGGCATACCTGCCTCTCCGTACTTTCATTGGTTCGTTCGATAATAGCCTGCCAAACGTTTCTGGTAAAGGTCTGGTAGGCGTTTGCGGCCGCAGCTAGTTCACTGCGCACCCATGCTTCCTCTATCTCTTGGTTAGCATTTACTCGGTCATATACGTACCGAGTTCCTTCTGCCAGGGTGTGGTAGGCGTGCTCGATTCGCTGGATCCGCTGGTCAGTGCGGTCGACGGTATTGCCGTAGAGTCCAACAAGCTCCCTCATGTCTTCCTTGGCCTGTTTCTGCTGGCGCACCAAGGTTCGGATCCAAACAGCTGGGTTTGCCAGTTCTACTGCTTGTTCTTGCGAGGTTGTCCCATCGGTGATCTGGAGTAGGTCCTGAGGCGCTTCGAGGCGGAGCATGTTGAAGTCAGATGTCGACATTTTTTAGTATAGGTCGCGGAAGTTGTTGGTATAGATGGTTTCGTCGTAGTCAAACGCGTAGTCAAACAGGTCGAAGAGTTCGTCTTCGTCTAAATCCGCGGCTTGTCCGTTTACTGCGCAGTTCCACCACCGTTGCGTGTACCAGTTGTAAGGTGCACAATCGACTTCTTGGACTGGGATGGTTCCGTCGATTTCCTCTTCCCACCGTTCGTATGAGGTGAGCTCGCTGTCGATTGATTGGAATGTATAGTCGAAGGAGTATTGTGATTGAGGTTCTTTTAGGGTGTGTAATTCGAGTAGGTAGAGGTGGTCCTCGAAGTATGTTGTGTCGAGGTGGGGCATTCGTTGCTGAATTTCTTATGTAGGGTGATTTTGGATCAAAGATTATAGTGTGACACTGGGGTTGTCTTGTAACCGGAGTGTGGGAAGAATCAAAGGTAATCAGGCTACTTTCGATAATTCACAACGGAATAATCTTAGATCTTGTGTGTGGGTTCGGTGGTGTAGGTGAGGATGTTCGTTCTGTCGTTTCTTTCTCTCGGGAGAGAAGTCGCGGCATATATATGCGTGCGGTGGAGTGAGGGCGGGTGACTCGGGCTATCTATTCCTCCGAGGTCGGCGTGCCCCCACCTGAGCGTGGGCCCGTCTGAGATTCTTATTGGTCCTGGTCGGTTCTGGCGATAAGGTGGAGTCCAGGGTTCCAACTGGCACCGCGGAATTCCCTCAGTTCTAGACTGAGTTCTTTTCCTGCGGCCCATCGACATCTGGAGCTGGGGGTTTTGACAAACGAGCTCTCGGAAGAGTCTCGACCGAGCTCTCTGAAGAGTTTCGTCCTAACGCCTTCCCTCTCATGTCTCTAGTTGCCGTCGCCCTCTTCTCCTGGAGTTAATCCTTACGTCTGTCTTACGGCCGTAACCTTTAACCCCGTCTTATCTCCCGCCTAGACTCTCTAAGATCCCTCGGCTGAGAATAGCTAGCTGCCGGTACGTATCTCTCCTCTTTTGTACGTACTTCTCTAACAGTACGTACCTGCCTGTGATTCTCCAGTATAACAAATGCAGTCATAAATGCTTGTTTCTCGTGGGTGAGATACATCGCCGGAGGAGGAAACTTGCGTAAGAGGTCTGCAGTCACCTGCTTCATTCGGCCAGGTTTCGATTTCGGTTTACGGGGTGATAGAGGTAGACGGACAGCCAGATCGAGATTGTCGTTATCTTCTTCTTCGTCTAAAGCTTTGGCAGTAGGTTCTTGAACTGTAGGTGTAAGAATGAGAGCAGCGAATTGCAATGCGACTGTGTCAGACGTGGTTGGCATACTGAAATTGGCTCTGTCACTCTCCGTTATTGACTCTATGGTTCCTATTGACTTGATCTTTCTGGGTTATTTGTAAAGGACTCGTAACACTGCTCAGGACTTGCAATGCCCATCAGCAAAAACTCGAAAAATGCTCCCGGTGCTCCCGGTGCTTCCGTAAGCTTTATTAAGCTTTATTAAGCTTCTGTAAGAGAGAAGTTATATTTTGCTCCCGTAAGGATTTGGAAAAAAATAATCTCTTTTATTTCAACTAAAACACCGAGAAAGGAAATTTAAAATTTGTGTCTCACTTCGAAAAAAAGCAATATACCTCAACTTTTCATTTTTTTGTGGATGCCGCTCAGCCCAGCGGACCTCACAAGCTCCAACCTTCCAACCTCCTAATTAGGTGACGTTCTATAGCCACCCCCACACTAACCATAAGCGCACTAGCGCGTGTTACACCGCGCTAAAACCATTTCAAAGGGAGGACTCTTATGCGAGATAATATGGTACTTCTATCTCCTCTGCAGAGAAAAAAAACCCAACAAAGCAACAAAAACACTGAATAAATGAACCTAAGATTATTCTGTTGTAAATTACCAAATCTGACTTTACAGTTAACTTAACCTCCACCTCCGTATACTGATACCCAGATATTACAGATACCACCCAAGGTGTGTGAGAAAGACTGTAATGAGATCAAATAAGATGTAATAAATATTGCGATGACTATGAGACTATGTAGGCCCTGAGGAAATCACGACAAGATTATGCATGGTATGACAGATATCATGACAACAATAATATCACCCAAAGTATGAATAGAAGGCTGTGACAAAGATCACACCAGATATGATGAATATCACAAAGACAACAATACAACATAGTATGTGTGAGAGTTGACAAGTCACCCAGGATGTAAAAAAGAAGACAAGAATGAAAGTTTATGTTGCCTGTTTGAGCCAACTGGAGTAGTTGAAACTGGATCTTGGCAGTATACCAGTGAAAATATCTACTTTTTCTGGGTATAATATAACTCACAAGCAGTCGTACAGGACGTACAAGGCAGAACCGATTTAGAGAGTATATCAGAGGAGTTAAACCATCTATCAGTTGTTTGATGAAGATCAGATTATAACTCATTGAGTTCTAGAGATATAATTTTCAGTTAACTTCTATTGCTACGGCACTTGAACTAACTTTACCAGGTATTCCTAGAAGCTCTAGACTGATAGATAGTAAACCCCAAGGGTATCGGAGAAATACATCATGTACACTAGCCTAGAGTAGTTTGGTGTGGAGTAGCAGGCTTGGCAGATTCTTCCTATAAGGCTTGAGCATTTCACTCCTAGAAATGGATATTCTTCTCTCTTTTCTTCAGCAAATCTCATAGTAACTTTTTCCATCCACTTCACTACCAGCATATAAGTGTTGCCTGCTAAAAGGTAATAGACTGTTAGTGTTCACCTGGGTGACTATACTATTTGTAAAACACCCAAATATTATAACTTGACTTTGTTACATACAAGTTTAACTACAGGTGTTATAATACATTCAGTCTAACTGTAGTAGCCACAATACACCCCTTTTTCACTCTATAGCTTTACTTCATATATTTGGATTCTACTCTGAATAACCTGTATTATGATACTTGTGTGCTAGCTTTGGTTTCACCTGCTAGAAATTAGATTTTTGATCTTCTGGGAATTAGGTTTGCTGATTGGGTGCAGATTTGGTTCTCAAATACCCTTAGTCAGATTTCCCTTATGGTATTTCACGTGTGTGGTTGATTCAAACCCTGTCTGAATCGCGTCTTTGGATCCGTGGATTGAATCACATCCTTTCCTCTTCTTCTGCAACCCCAACACCCTTTCCTCATCCTTCTCCCACTCCGTCAACATCCTTTCCTCATCCTTCTTCACTCTGCCAACATCCTTCCCTGTCCGTTCCCTTTTCTTTCCCTCTTTTACATCCTCGTCCTTCGTTAACCCCAACTTCCTTCTCTCCCTCTCTTCTCCCCCTCCCCTCTAACCACTTCTCTCTTTGCCTTTTCCCAACCAATCAACAATAGCGTGAACCCAAGAGGAACGATGGCCACCACACTTTCGTCTAACGGTAATGTTGTATCTGTAGCAGGAGCAGCAGCAACAATCCCAGTGGCTTCGAGACCGGAGGACTTGACGGAAGATCACGATGTTGCCATGGTGGATGCTAGCGAGCAGGATACCAGAGCCGAACTAAGCCCTAGCAGCAGTAAGCGAATGCGACCGAACCCTTTGAAATATGCGGGGCTTCGAACCGGAATATGTTACGACTCGAGAATGCGGTTCCATGCGACTCTCGACCAGCGGCATACACACCCGGAGGATCCGAGGAGGATCTTCGAGATCTATAAACGAATCTGCGATGCGGGTCTTGTGGACGACCCAATGTATGAGGGCTACGTCAAATTCAACGACATCATGCTGGGAATCCGGGCGCGCGAGGTGACGATGGAGGAAGCAGCGCTGGTGCACACTCTAGAGCATTGGAAAGAAATTGAAAGGACTGCGAGTAAGTTGCGGCTCCGCCTGGTCAGTGTATTTTGTTGTTGAGGATTGGTCCTTACTTACTTGGTAGACATGGGTCACTACGAACTTAGCAGCCTCAGCGAAAGTAGCGACTCCGTGTATTTCAACAAGGAGTCTTTTCTGTGCTCGCGGTTGTCGTGCGGTGGCGTGATCGAAAGTTGCATTGCGGTGGTGACGGATCGTGTGAAGAACGCGATCGCTATCGTACGGCCACCGGGACACCACGCGGAACCTGACAAGGCGATGGGTTTCTGCTTGTTCAATAACGTGGCCGTAGCGACAAAGGTGGTACAGAATAGATACCCAAAGTGCCGAAAGGTGCTAATACTTGACTGGTAAGAGTGTTGGCGGTTGAATGAGCGAGAGTGGTCATTGATTGTCTTTGCTGACGGGGCGGTCGGATTCTAGGGACGTTCACCACGGTAAGCGGCAATCTCCGAAACAGGCGTGGAAAACCACGCTAAGTGAATTTGAACTAATCTTGCTTGGCGACGACAGGGAACGGTACCCAGACTGCGTTCTATGCAGATCCAAGTGTCCTATACATCTCCATTCATCGATATGACGGTGGCTCCTTTTACCCCGGTCTCCCTGGAGGAGGGATGGACCAGTGTGGCACGGATCTTGGCCTCGGAAAGTAAGATCATTCCTTAGCCCCCGCTATGAGTTTTGTTCCGGGCGTTCCTGACGATGTTTCAGAAATGTCAATATTGGTTGGGAGTCGGGCGGGATGACTGATGGCGACTATATGTTCGCCTTTCAGAGCGTTGTAATGCCTATCGCGATGGAATTCAACCCAGACTTGGTGATAGTCTCGGCCGGCTTTGACGCCGCTGCCGGCGACACCATCGGGGGCTGCATGGTGTCTCCCGCTGGGTACGCCCACATGACCCACATGCTCATGAGCCTTTCAGGGGGAAAGTTGGTTGTGTGTCTGGAGGTAATCTTCCACCCCCAGCACGCCAGCCCAAAAACTGACCCATTGGATAGGGGGGCTACAACCTTTCTTCAATATCAGAATCGGCACTCGCGGTGACGCGCGTTCTCAATGGGGAGCCCCCGCAGAAGCTGCACGACGGGATGAGTGCTAGTGTTGCTGGAGTCAAGGTCGTACGCCAGTGTATTGACGAACAGAGGGCGTACTGGAGATGTATGCGCTCTGCCAACATGCCGCCGCCAAGTGAGTATCATGACCGCCAGGAAAGGGGAAACCCCCCCCAATCGCAACATACTGATGGGAGTAGGTTGCCGTCTTGTCCGTGAAAATGAAAAGGCCGCGAGCTTGAACGGTTCGTCGCAATACCCCTACCAGGCGAATTAACAGCTAACTTCTGCAGATGTCGTACGTTACTACCAAGCCCGAAAACTGTGGGACGAACATGACATGTCCGTTATGTCTTTGTTTGTGGACTTCGACTCAATGTCATTCGAGTACCAAGTCCTGTCAACGTGAGCTTCCACGCCTCCGTGAAGTCGGGGACAGTGCTGATAGCGCACACAGCACAGAAATCGATCAAAAGAAGACGGTCATTCTTTTCATACACGACCCGTATGTTCTCCAAAATCGATGGGTATGATATTCCCGTACCTTAAACAGTTCACTGAAATCGAGAAAGACCTCTCATTTGGGGGCAGCCCGAACCGCATACCAATCACATCTCACTTCACGACTCAATTCTGGTATTCGCAATCCTCGGGGCTATTGCTCGGCGGAGGCTCTCTAGCCGCCGTAACAGATGGCTGATTGGCTTCGCTGTGCACACTTTAGGTCGACGTGGGTGCTTGCTATATCGATTGGGCGATCAAACAAGGCTTCGGCGTGTTTGATGTCAATATCCCACTAGAGATAACCGGGCCTGATGTAGGTAGCCTAGTCACCTCTGGTATATGTTTTCACTGACATTTTTTGCGAAGAACCTCTCGTACGATCGCGTGGACACCTCAGAAAGGCTCCTCAAATATATCTGGGATAACTACATTGCGTACGTTGTCGACGGATAGGGCACGATGTTGTATGCATTTACTGACACACTTGGTAGAACCACTGGCATTCAAAATGTCTTTTTCTTTGGGGTTGGCGATGCAGCCCAGGGCCTGATGCGCTTCTTGGCCGTTCGGGGGCCGGGTATGTCCGACCGTCCTGGCACGGTTCTCGGGTCCCTTTGCTAACATCTGCAATAGCTTGCCGCCAAAAGGTGAAGGGGGTGATCAACATCATTGGCAACGGTGATCCGTTCCGAGCGCTGGTACCGAGCATGCCGGATGACTCCATGCTCACCTGGTATTATCAGGTGCATACACTCCACTCCTGATCTGTTTATGGATGCCCTATTGACACATCCGTAGAATTCGCTCATAATGCTGAGCCAGGACCACGCTTACTGGACCCGTGGCGGGCGCGGACTAAGGAAGAAATTCGGGCTGATTGAGAAGGTCCCTGCAGATGCGACCAACGAGGTCCACAGGTTGGCATTTCACAGGACCACAGAGTGGATTACCGAACGCCTGGGTTCGGAACAAGTTTGAACTAGGCCGATAGAGACAGTACTGCGAGGTCGTTTGGGCTCGGGCTTTTTACTTTTCAAGACGTTCTCGTCTGCCATAGCGGCTACTTCTCACGTATTCCTAAGGTGTTTCTGAGGTGCTTGCATGCTGTATTTCTCCAAGTCCTGGACCCGCAAACTCGTCGCAACGCGTGAATTGATTCAGAGTATCTACTCTACATTTTCAACGGACTCAAAGCAAGCTTCGGGTTCTCGCCAACCCACCTTAGCCGGGGCCATCAGGGTGTCATGACCTTTGTGTAACTCCCGATGTGACAGATTCCATCATCGCCCTTCGCTTATCCATCACCATTAACGATCATGGGCGATCCAAAACCCCGCCACCTAACAACCGAAGACCGGTTCCGCCAGAGACAACTCTCGACCCGGCCAGTCAACGTTGCGGCAAAACGCTATACCCCTCCCCCATCATCTTCGGTCGAGTCAAAACGCCCACGCAGAGCCCAGCCGTACAATGCGGACGCCGCACTCCCCAACATCGCCCCGGACTGGCGGGGCGACGAGATGACGTCCACCCAGCCGTGGGGCTGGACCCAAGACCCGTTCGCGAACCGCCCGACATCGCATCCGCCGCCACCGCCGTCGGCACCGTTGCTGCGCTCGGCAAATCCACATTCGCTGGCGCATCGCAAGTGGGATCTGCATCCCGAGGTTGTGAAGGGGCTCCACGAGTGCGGGGTGGAGGAGATGTATCCATGGCAGAGCGAGTGCCTATCGCTACCGGGCGTGCTAGAGGGCACCAGGAATGTAGTCTACACCGCGCCAACCTCGGCGGGGAAGTCGTTGGTGGCGGACATTCTCATGATCCGGAAGGTGGTTGGCGGCATCGCCGGGATCGGGCATGGCGATCGCAAGAAGGCCATGGTCGTTGTTCCGTACGTCTCCATCGTCCAGGAGAAGACACGCTTCCTGAACAGATGCCTCGGTTCCGTGCGGGTAGAAATGCCCCGGATGCAAGAGACCCAGCCACGGACCTGGAGGAATCTCAATATTGCCGGGTTCCATTCTGGTGCGAGGAATCGGATGCGCTGGAAGGAGATCGACATCGTCGTGTGCACTATCGAGAGGGCCAACACGTTGATCAATGCGGTGGTGGAGGACAGGACGATCAATGAGTTGGGCTTTGTCGTGTTCGATGAACTGCACATGGTTGGGGATGAGCATCGGGGCTTCATTTTGGAGCTGCTGGCAGCGAAGCTGCTGTGCCTTGAGCTGCCGGTCCAAATCGTGGGAATGTCCGCTACGCTGAGCAACATTGACATCCTAGGGAAATGGCTTAAGGCAGCCGTGTATGAATGCAACTTCCGGCCGATTCCGCTGGATGAATACTTGGTCTATGACGGTGCGGTGTATACGAACTCCCACGAATTCCATGCCAAAATACCGCCCAGTGAACATAAATCCCGTAAGGAGGGGGTCACAAACGCCATTGTTGCGCTTACGCTCTCTGCCATATCCGAAGGTCACGGAGTGCTGGTGTTCTGTGAGTCTCGGCGACGATGCGAGGATCTAGCCTTGTTGCTCCTGGGGTTTGTCCCTCGCATCTGCGAGGCGGACCTTGCCACGAAGAGGATAAACGTGGTGGGAGACCTTGCGACCACGCCCACCGGGATTGATCCAGTACTTGCAACATCGGTCCCTGCGGGCGTGGCATTCCACCACGCTGGATTGACCACCGAAGAGCGAGATATCATCACGGCAGCCTATAACGACGGTGCCATCAAAGTTATATTCTGCACAGCAACGATGGCAGCCGGCGTCAACCTCCCTGCACGCCGAGTAGTTATCTCGCCGCGAATGGGCCGAGACTTCGTCAGCGCAGCAATGCTCCGGCAGATGCGTGGGCGAGCTGGGCGGAAAGGTCGCGACACGCACGGAGAGTCCTACGTCTGCTGCCGTAAGGAGGATCTCCCAACCGTCGAGAAGTTGCTAAACGAAGGTCTTCCGTCGGTGTCATCGTGTCTCATATCGTCTGACAACACATCCACCGGCCTCTCCCGCGCCTTGCTGGAAATCATCTCCACCCGTCTCGCAACCTCACTCAACTCAATCGAGGAGTATTTCAACTCTACCCTCCTCCAGCACACGCACCACACGCCCTCCGACCTCCCCACACTGCTCAAAGACTGCCTCGACGTCCTCCTTTCCTCCAAGCTCCTCCAAGCCCCGACGGTCGACGGCGACTGGTTGGCCACACGTGTCGGCCACGCCACCGTCGTCGCCGGCTTCACTCCCGCCGACGGCCTCTTCATGTCGACCGAGCTGTCCCGGGCGCTCGCGCACTTCAACCTCGAGACCGACATGCACATAGTGTACCACTTCACGCCGATCCACGCCTCGACCTCGAGCGTTTCGATCGACTGGAAGGTCCTGCGAGACGAGCTCGAGCGACTCGACGAGCCGTCCCTGAGTGCCGCAACCTTCTGCGGCGTGAACCCGGCGTTCATCCACAAGCTCGCCTCCGGCGGGATCTTTCGTGATGCCGGTGGCGACAAGGAACGTCTCTATAGGCGGTTCTACACCTCGCTGATGCTGAGACAGATCATCAACGAAACGCCGATACATCACGTCGCCAGACACTTCGATGTCGCGCGGGGTTTCGTGCAGTCGCTGGCCGCGACGTGCCGTGGGTTCGCGACGACGAGCGCAGCCTACTGCAAGGCCATGGGCTGGACGGGCCTCGCGGTGCTGCTGGAACACTACAGTTGGAGATTGGACCTCGGCGTCAAGGACGACCTGGTCGAACTCGCCCGCCTCCCCTTCGTCAAGAGTCGCACCGCGCGGGTGTTTTGGGACTCGGGGCTGAGGAGCATGGAGAACGTCGTCGACGCCGGGGCGGAGAAGTTGGCCGAAGCACTGGCAACGGCCATGCCGAGTGCCAACAGGGGACGCGGCAAAGAGAGGTGTCTGGAACGGGCGAAGATTGTGGCCGCGGCTGCTGCGAGGATCCTCGACAGGAGGCGACAGGAGGAGCTGGATGAGCTGGAGTGATGATGAGGACGATGGGATGATGGACGATGGGGATGAGGGCGATGCGGATGTGGTTATTTCTGCGGGCACGATGGGGTCACGCTGGTGTATGTATGTATAGACGGATGGACGGACGGAAGCATAGAAGGTCTGAATTAAAATTTCACTTGGTTATTGGTATTTATTGCATACGGAAAGGGGGTGGGGGGCTGGTAGATACTGCATGTGGCTTTTTTTTGTCTTATGGGACGAAGACATGTATATGTAACCATGTATTCGTTGGTAGAGTACATGCATAACGGAAGACCAGTATCCAACAGATGTATATGAGCGGCGATCTGGAGCAGGGAGCTCCTGACAGGTGCAGATCCGTCGCTGCCAGCAGACTCCAACGCTGGGGGGCAGTTGCATAATGCATTTCCCCAGGGACTGGCTGACTGGCCATGTATGATGTAGCTGACCAGCCGAGGAGGAAGAGCCGACTCCCACGGCACGCGACCCGCTGCACAACGTCCCGCACGCAGCCAAGACCGGTCCTTCCTCCTTCCGCCGCGTCATCTGCCCCCCTCCCCCCCCCCACCCCGGAATGCTGATCTATGCCTTCTAGATTGACAGATACAGAGATAGAGAGATCTCGGGGTCTCCGCTCGCCCAGAGGGCAGAAAGAACCGCCGACCGGAGCGCTGCACGTGATGACGACGTGGAAACCGACGGGACGGCCGGGGATGCACGGTCGGGGGAGCGTATCCGACTGGCTAGCGCGTTGACCAAGTCTGCGGGTGCGGTGGTGGCCTGGACACGGCTGGTTTCGATCGGGTTGGCATGTGATACGAGGGAGGTATAATCTATGTCGCAGTCGTGGTTTTTTTTTTGTTTATTCATACTCGCATGCAGCCCTTCTAGACTATGGTGGCGTGGAGTACATTTTACCCAGGTTTCCCGTCCCAGTCGTGGTTTTTTTTTGGTTTATTCATACCTATATAGATCATGGCGGCGTACATTTTCTCCAGGTTTCCCGTACATAGTCTCAGTCGTGGCGGCGAGAAGAGGGACTTCTCCACCCACTTCCCGCCACCGCATTCTCCATCGAGAAGCTCCGAAACAGGCCGAGGGGAGAAAAAAGACCAACAGATGAATGGACGGATGGACGGGCCCTGAGACTGGCCAATCGCTCGTTTCGTGGGCCCTACTTATCTCTATCTCTGCCCTTCTCCGAAGCTATCGCGTTTCCAATCTATGTGCTCTACTCTATGCTCGGCTGTGTCCTGCAGCCATAGATATCTATCTACAGTCCTGAGCCCTCCCCACCCTGCGGGTCCGTGGCTACTGTTCCCTCGGCCTTCGATCGACAACGGGCGTCGGATATCTTGCTCCTTTCCTTGAAGGAAGTGGGAGACAGAGCCGGCCGTCGAGGAATGGGCGGGCGAAGGGACTGGGGAGCCGTGCTCGTGGCGCTTGCCCCCGCGAATCTGCGTACTTACCACCTGAGCAAGGACCTGCTTGCACGGCGTGGATCTCAGATACGGGTGAGATGAGCGGGAGAGATGAGTGCCGCTGTCAGGATTCTGTCGAAGCGTTACAGTCTCCCCGCAAAAAAGGCGTAGACTGTGTAATTGCGTGGAGACCGCGGAGAACATCGCCCACATCCTCTGGCCCAGCTGTCCTCGAACGGCCGCGGAGTATATACTCTACATAAAGTAAGGTATGTAAGCAAGTAAGCATTCTGCCGATGGAGAAAAATAAAAAAAATAAAAAATACATATGCTCTGCGATCCGGCCTCGTCCCAACTCGGAGCTGACTTGTCCTTACCCAGCTCCCGGCGGTGACGGCGTACCAAGCAAGGGTTGCTCGACTAGGGGACGGCCAGCCATAGATAGATATCACGCAGAGCTTGATACGCCCTGCGTGCATCTCTCCCTACTCTCCATCCACTCTACTCAACAGACAATCTCTCCGTCAAACGCACCGCTGACCGCCCTTCCCCACACACACTCTTCCCAAATTCAAAACTACCGGTACCAAGAACTCCCCGTTCCAAGGCAGCGTCCGTCCTCTGGAGAAAAAAAATTAAATTAAGAAAAAAATACCACCGCTGCCCCTCTTTAACCGTCCCACAAAGCTGCACCTACCACATCACGCACCCTCCGCGCCTGCCTCGTCACCCTGACCCACCCCCTCCCAGCGCCCAATCGCTCGCTGACCCTGTTCCGAGGACCGTCCGCCGTCCTGGCCCTTCCACGCTCTGACAACTCTGGCTGTGCTGCGGCCGCTCAATACCGTCCACCATTCCTCCCTCAACATCCTCCCGTCAGGTCAACATCCCTCTCCGTTCCATACCTTCAACCTCTTCACCACCATCGCCGCCACCACCACCACCACCTCCCGGAGACGAGCACACCGAGTCGCTGCTGCCCCAGGCTCACGTCGATACCTTCGATCACGGCAACTCTCGCTCGTCGAGGTCGTCCGTTGACTCCGACAAGTCGGACTTCTCTCTCTTCAGCGCTCCGAGCATCGTCGACCGGACTGAGCGGTCGAAGCCTTCAGCGAAAGCGCGGGTCTCCCTCTTCCGCGAGGATCTCGGCGAGGACGCCGACGACGACGGCGAAAAGCCAGCCAGCCGGAACGTCGGCTCGAGTTCCCGGAGAGTACGCTACAGCCAGGATTCGGCCACCCACTCTCGCCAGCGCGACGACGGCGACGGCAACGGAACCGGAGAACTTAAAATCCACATCCCCACCCCAACTCGTCGCAAACCTGGTTTCGTCAAAAACTGCTTCGGAAGAATGATGGGCGGTAGAAATGGGTCGGCCATTCATGGCATGACCGGGAAGCCGTTATTGTACGTCCCTCCCTGACTCCTGACTCCCCTCCCCCCCCCTTTCCTTCCGTCGCATGTCCGCGCGCAACCACCCTCCCACTCCCCATCTCTAGCTAACCAGCTCTTTCGTCACGATGCAGGTACTTTACAAGCGTGTTCGTGAGTTTAGGCGTCTTTCTTTTCGGTTACGATCAAGGCGTTATGTCGGGCATCATCACGTACGTCCCGAGCTTCCTCACTGCTACCGCCGCCGTGAGCCCCATGCTGATCGTAATGCAGAGGCATATATTTCAAAGACTACTTCAACCAGCCCTCGCGCGCGCAGTTAGGGACGATGGTGGCTATATTGGAGGTTGGAGCGTTTGTATCATCTCTCGTTGTCGGCAGAGTGGGGGACATCATCGGTAGGCGGAAGACGATCCTCTACGGTTCCATGATCTTCGTCATCGGAGGGGCGTTGCAAGCTTTTGCGAATGGAATGCCCGCTCTAATCCTAGGCCGCATCATTGCTGGAGTGGGTGTTGGTTGTCTCTCGACGATCGTGCCCGTCTATCAGTCCGAGATCTCGCCGCCGCACAGCCGCGGACAGCTCGCGTGCATCGAGTTCACCGGAAACATTGTGGGCTATGCCACCAGCGTCTGGGTCGATTACTTCTGCAGCTACATAGAAAGCAACCTTGCGTGGCGCATCCCGCTGTTCATGCAGTGCGCCATGGGTGCCTTGCTCGCGCTGGGCTCGCTCATCATCTGCGAGTCACCCAGGTGTGTGCAACCGTCGGAGCGTATCTCAACGGCGCTAACAGCGGCACAGATGGCTTCTCGATAACGACCACGACGAAGAGGGCATCGTTGTCCTCGCGAACCTTTACGGCGGTGGAGATGTGCACAACGAGCGCGCGAGGGACGAATTCCGCGAAATCAAGATGAACGTCCTACTACAGCGGGCGGAAGGAGAGAGATCCTACTCGGAGATGTGGTCTCGATACCGGAAGCGCCTTTTGATCGCGATGTCGGCTCAAGCATTCGCACAACTGAACGGAATCAACGTCATCTCGTACTATGTGAGTGTATCCTGTTGCCCAAAGCCACCCGGACGGGGGACTGATGTTTTCTTATTTTAGGCCCCTCTGGTGTTCGAGCAGGCCGGCTGGGTTGGTCGTGACGCCATTCTCATGACGGGCATCAACGCGCTCATCTACGTTGCGAGCACCCTCCCCCCTTGGTACCTCGTGGACCGCTGGGGCAGACGGCCGATCCTGCTCTCCGGCTCGATCGTGATGTGTCTCGCGCTCGCTACGATCTCGTACTGGATGTACATCGATGTCCGGATCACGCCGACGATGGTCGTGCTGTTCGTCATCATCTACAACGCGTTTTTTGGCTACTCATGGGGACCCATCCCGTGGTTGTACCCCCCCGAGATCATGCCCCTCAACATCCGCGCAAAGGGAGCCTCGCTCTCGACGGCCACCAATTGGGCGTTCAACTGGCTCGTCGGCGAGATGACGCCCATTCTCCAGGAATGGATCAAGTGGCGTCTCTACCTCGTTCACGCCTTCTTCTGCGCAGGCAGTTTCGTCCTGGTGTACTTCCTGTACCCGGAGACGAAGGGCATCATGCTCGAGGACATGGTATTCTCTCCCGGATCCTGCCTCTCATCCCTCAGGCATCTGTTAACAATCTATCTCTAGGACTCCGTCTTTGGTGACCAAACCGTCGTACCCACACCCTCGACCACGCACGCGTCCCTCCTGCACCCCAGCCGCTCCGGCAGTCCGGTGCCCTCGCTCGATATCAGTTCCCGGGAGAACATCAAGCCGAGCCGATCTCCGCCCCCACAGCAAAAGAAAGGCAGTGGATTTGCAGGCCTCTTCCAGGGCATGTTTGGACAAAAGTCGGAGACGGAGGGGGGCGCGTATAGACGTCTCGATGAGGGGGATGATGTTTAGAGGTTTCTTTTTCTTTTTCTTTTCTTTTTTTTTATTGTTGGGAGGATTTGTTTTTTGGATACCTACATTGTGGATTCATCATTTGATTTATTTTTCTTTTTTCGTTTTCGTTTTCTTTTTGCCTGTTTGTGTGGGGGGGATGGATGGATGGATGGATGGATGGATGGATATTAGAGATAAATGGAAGAGCTGTGATAAGTGTGATACAACTCGTGGATATATATCACCTGAACTTATTTTGATGTCTCGTCTGCACGGTTGGCTTTTTGGAGAACCTCATGTGCATGTGCGGGGTGCAGCGAAGCAGCGGGGGTGAACACGGGCGGCATTCTTTTCTTCTTTTTGGGGAAAGAGCGTTCTCGGCAGTGCAGGCTGCTCTAAGCTCCCATAGATATGTGTGCTTGCACCTGTTGTCGAGAGCGGAGAGCACACCACACCAGCTCCAGCGGTAGTTACGAGTCATTCACATTGGGAAAAGCAATTCCGACGCCGTACAGAGGGGCGGCCGAGCTCGATGGCGCACTTATACATTACTCTAGTTGTGGAGGTTGTCTTTGGTGTGCTGTCCGGGGGTAGAGTAGAGTCCTTGGGCAGTTGACGTGGGTGCGAGAGCAGGCGGGTACATCTTGGACCATTTTGGTTTCGACCGTAGGTATCTGGTACCCGTATTATCTTATCACCAGAGTTACCGTGGTTATTTTTGCTTGGCGGCGAATTCTGTTGCCGTGATGGGTAATAAAGTTGATTCAAAAATAGTAATTTTCCTTCTTTCAAGCCGTCAAGAGTCTCTTTGTTGTCTATTCGGGCAATAATTTGCGGTATGTCTGAAGGGTTTTTTTTGGGGGGGGGTTTTTAGCTTTTTATTTATTCAATATGTACTCGCATTGGACCAACATCTGATCATGGCGAGACCAGGATTGAAGAGAAGACATTTAGATATATGCACCTCCGAAGCCCGAGAAGCCATAAAACCCAGTGAGGCGTTTGAGCTACCCCAGAATAACTCAATACCGTGAGATTTACTCGTCCCATGCTCCAACACGGTGAAGCCCCCAGCCCTTGCTTGAATCGCGACCTTGACCAGCGCCCATGTTTACTGACAGCCCTCGTCTGCGGAGTTTAGAGACAAATCCTTACGCCTGAGTATTATAGACCCACTGGTGTAAGTTCGTGCCCAAAGATCATACCAAGGCTGCATCATGAGGAGTAGGTAACCCAGATTCAACCACCCTGCACTTAGTTACTGGAGCCTTGCTCGGTCCAAAGCGTTTCCTCGGTGCAATCAATCGATCTCTCCAGGCAGAGCGAGTTTTATGGCTCTTCCCGCCAGGTATGTCTTAGTGAGATAGTATGGTAGTACTCGTACATTATCCCTCACTCGATATCGATCGAATCACCGACTCGGGAACATAGCAATCATCGCAGTATAAGTTTCCTCCGCCTCCCGTCCTCCTCGCTCCAGCCCGCCAGCACCCCTCCCTCCCCATCGCAGCCAGCCCGCTACACTACCAGGGGCTCCCTGCCGCACTGATAGGCTCTGACGACGAACGTGTCGCCCTGGTAGGGATCGGGAGTGGTCCATATGCCGCCGAGGGGACATTTATCGACGATGCGCTGAGCGACGGTGGCGACATCACCGCAGAGCATGCTCGCGTAGGGCTGGCCGCAGACGTCGATGCACTCGTCGCCGGCGCGGGCGACCGTGTTGCAGCGCCACACGTCGTACTTCTGCCAGCACCGCGTCCGGGTCGCCAGCGACGAGTCGCCCAGCTGCGCCTGCCGCCGCAGCTGCTCCAGCGCCGCCGCGAAGTTCAGCCAGGTCGCCGGACGTCCGCTGGTGCCCGTGGTAGAAGTCGCACACGAGTAGTTCCCCGCCTCCGCCGCGATCGGCGCGTGGTTGCCGCTCATCTGTGTGGCCGCGAGCGGGAGCAGCAGCAGCGCCAGTCGCTGCAGGATGTGGCCGTGCATCGTTGTGGATGTGATTGTCGTTGCCGCGAGAATGTGCGTGCCTGCGGTCCGAGGAGGAATTGACGGGTGGTTTTGTGACGAGGGGACGGCGGAATTAATGCACTTTCACTCTCGTGAGAAGACGTAGCGTGCTTGTGTGTGCTTTACTTTGTACTGTCCCACCCTCCAAAAAAAAAAAAAAGCGGTCAGTGGTTTTTTATTTATTCACTCATCGTGGTGATGTGACTAACGTAGTCTGTGAGCTTGTAAGCGTCATTCGGGCCTGAGGCCATTGGCAACGAGTGATGCATTATGAGATCTGGATATCAAAGCGTTGACTAATAACTATGTACATACCTAGCAACGAGTTGCCATCACGTGATGGATAACTAGATTCAGTACGTCCTACGCCCATGCACCAAAAAAAAAAGTCTATCCACGCCTGCTGCCCGAGAACTCTGGTTGAAAAAATCCGTCAGCAAATACTGAAAGCCTGTGCACACGATATACTCGATTCCCCCAATGGACGCAACAGCAGCACGGTTGTCGAAGAAGCGGAAGAGAAAACACTCCAAGCCCGGTAAAGAGGACGCAGCGACGACGATGACGACGACGATGACGACGACGACGACCCGATCGAATGGTGGGGCAGAAAAGCCCGTGAAGAAGAGGAAGGCGGAGAAGGATGGGAAGCGGGGGAAGAGGGCCAAGGTGGAGGAGGAGGCGGAGGAGGAGGAGGAAATTGAAGGTGAGAACGTACAGCACGAGGCGCCAGAAAGTAAAGCGGCCGAGGAGGGGGAGGGGGATGATGAGGACAATGGCGAAGAGGAAGAGGAAGAGAAGGACGGGGACGACGGCGACGACGACGGCGCTCCAATGCACCCCGACCGCGCACTTGCAATGACGATCGAAGACGGCAGCACGATCGAGAACGGCAACATCGAGCTGGAAGACGTGAACCGCGACAGCACTCTCCCGTCCGGCGCACAGCTGCACCTGCCCGTGGCCGGGCCCGTTCCCCAGCGGTTCTCGGAGCTGAACCTACACGCCAGCACGCTGCGCGCGATCGAGGAGATGAAGTTCGAGACCATGACGGAAGTGCAGGCTCGGACGATCCCGCCGTCGCTCGCCGGGCGGGATCTTCTGGGCGCCGCGAAGACCGGCAGCGGAAAGACGCTCGCGTTCCTGATCCCCGCCATCGAGATGCTGAGCGCGCTGCGGTTCAAGCCCAGGAACGGAACCGGAGTCCTGATCATCACCCCGACCCGTGAGTTGGCGCTACAGATCTTCGATGTCGCCCAGAAACTCACGGCCCACCACTCGCAGACCGTCTCCATCGTCATCGGCGGAGCCAACCGACGTCAGGAGGCCGACAAGCTCGCGAAGGGCGTCAACTTGCTCATCGGCACTCCCGGCCGCCTCCTCGACCATCTACAGAATACCCCCGGATTCGTGTTCAAGAACCTGCGCTGCATGGTGCTCGATGAGGCGGATCGCATACTGGAGTTCGGTTTCGAGGACGAGATGCGCCAGATCATCAAGCTCATCCCCGCCGAGAACCGGCAGACACTGCTGTTCTCCGCGACGCAGACGACCAAGGTAGAGGACCTAGCTAGAATCTCGTTGCGGCCGGGACCGTTGTACATCAACGTGGACCACGCGAAACAGAGCTCGACCGTTGAGGGGCTGGAGCAGGGCTATGTCATCTGCGAGGCTGACAAGCGGTTCTTGCTACTGTTTTCGTTCCTGAAGCGGTTCCAAAAGAAGAAGATTATCGTCTTCTTCTCCAGTTGCGCCAGTGTCAAGTACTATTCCGAACTGCTAAACTACATCGATCTGCCGGTGTTGGATCTGCACGGAAAGCAGAAGCAGCAGAAGCGGACGAATACTTTCTTCGAATTCAAGAACGCGGCTGCGGGGACTCTTATCTGTACTGATGTCGCCGCTCGTGGTCTCGATGTAAGCGTCCAGTGTCTAGGGTCATTGGTCGCGGGAAGAAAAAAAAAGGAGCTGACATATTCCGCAGATCCAAGGCGTCGATTGGATCGTGCAGTTCGATCCTCCGGACGACCCTCGAGACTACATCCACCGTGTCGGACGAACAGCACGAGGTGCCAACGCTAAAGGTCGCTCGCTGATGTTCCTCCTCCCGAACGAAATCGGTTTCCTCAAATACCTCAAAGAGGCGAAGGTGCCTGTAGTTGAGTTCGAGTTCCCAGCGAAGAAGATTGTCAACATTCAGAGCCAGCTCGAGAAGCTCATCAGCCAGAACTACTACCTGGCTCAGAGCGCAAAGGATGGTTACAAGTAAGGCCAGCCCGGGGGGGCAGTGCTGTCGATACAGACAGGTCATGCTAACCCAGCGATAGGTCTTACCTCCAGGCGTACGCTTCGCACAGTCTCCGTTCAGTGTTCGACGTCAACAAGCTGGACCTCGTCAAGGTGGCCAAGAGCTTTGGGTTCACGCATCCTCCGCGGGTGGACATTCAGTTGGGCGCGAGCATGGCGCGGGATAAGAAGCCACAGGGACGGAGAAACTACGGGCCGAGCAATGACAAATTCAAGCAGAAGAGGAAATTCGGGTCTCAGTCGTGACGGGAGTGTTTGGGTAATGGCTTCGACGCAGTCTTACTGTTAATATCAGCGATGTTTATCAACTGTGTGAATTGCGTCTCCATCTGTTCTGATTTGGCATCAACGTGTCCCCCCCGCCATACTCACCTCCTGCATCGCAGCTTACACACCACCACCGCCCCACGGTCCAGTGATGTCCGTCTCTAAATCCAACTCCCTCCACTCACCCTCCATATCACCCTCCACCAGTGCCTCTCGCTCGCAGCAGACGGCAAGAAAGAACCCCTCGCCCTCGCCTCCCATCTTCCCCTCCAGCAAACTCACCTCCAAATACCACCTCTCACTCTCATCCTCACCATCCACCCAGACCTCGGCGCCCCTCCATCTCTTCTGCCCATCCCACCCCTCAAGCCCTCTAAACTCGATCTTCGTCAAGTCGCCCACGATGCCGACGCCCACAGCTTTGGTATACGCCTCCTTCAGCACCCACAGGAGGTAGACATTCCTGACTCTCTCGACCGTGGCACTCGCACGCATCGCCCACTGGGCCTCCGCCGCCGTGAACACTCCCGCCTCACTTCCCGCGTCGCCGCAGAAGGTCTCGACGAACTCCTCCGCGCCACTCCTCGCATACGTCGTCGGGGCGACGTCGACACCGACCCGGCGCCTGCGCTCCGGCGTCGCTGTGACCAGCGCTGCGACCGCGACCAAACACCGCTCGCCGCCGGCGGGGTAGTCCTGTCTCGGATTGTGGTGCGAGGTATTGTAGTCCTCGACCCCGTGGGCGCGCTGGCCATCCGGCTCCTCAATGGCGACGGCACCGTGGTACGGCCGCCCATTGGCAGGATCCCGGTGCAGCGGCACGGAGCCGAGCGTGGTGTGATGCCGGTAGTGCGTGCAGATTAGGTACCGCTGGAGCAGCGCGGAACCCAGTGCCAGCGCCCGGTCGGACGAGAAGTGGCAGCGCGTTATCGACGGGTGCACCGCCGCCGGCAGCAGCGAGAGGGCCGAGTCGAAGACGCTGGGCGCCACCGTCGAGACGTCGACGTATAGTCGGAGAAGCGGCATCGTTCTGGCTGCGTGCGCTGGTGCGACTGGTGGTGTGGCACAGGGTTAGTGGGCATTCGTGGTCCACTCGGGCTGCGGATCTGCCTCGCTGGTCTGCCTAGACATCTGCTCTGCTTACGAGTCTCGATCTTCAGTACCTTGCAACTCTCTGCTCGGGAGAATCCATGGCGATCGATCTACTCTATTCCAGAGCACCGGTAGGTGGGAAATATGTTCACCTATGGACCGTATTTACGATCAAAGTGATCGTAAAAAGCTGGGCGCGCGCGGCGCCAACCAGCTGCTTTCCAGTCCTCACCCCCACAAAAAAAAACCCCCCCTACAACCACGTAATTCATAAATCGCTCCAATATCAGGAGCGCTAAACAGCTATCGGGAATTTCAGTTTCTGGGTTCAAATTAAGAAACAATATAGTTAGGTGGGCAAAGCCGTGTCAAGCCTGACGGATAAATTTTCTCGTGGTGTGCTCGGGGAAATCATTGTATTGACAGGCGCATTATTCGCTGCTGGGGGTAACGGGCTGGGGTTAGGCCATCAATATTAAGCGTTTCCAGTCATTTGGTTTATTGGCACGAAAAATTCTATTTATTGACCGGAGACATTCTATTTATCGACTTAAGTCATTCTGTTTATTGACTCCAGTCATTCGATTTATTGTCTATACACATTTTGTTTATTGACAAATCACTCTATTTATTGACTCAACTCATTTCATACATCGCCTCGTGTCATTGTATCTATCGACTAGTCATTCTATTTATTGGGTCAAGTCACCCAATTCATTGACTTGGGCCATTTTATTGGATGGGGAAGGTGGAGTGTTTGCCACATCAAATGTATATTGCATGGGGGCAATTTACTTGCTTGCACGCAGCTCTGCAGGTTGGAACTATCTGGCGCCACCGGGCCGCCTCCAGCGGTGCTGGTTGCAGCAGACTTTCGCGCAAATGCTTTTGCTGTTGACCACCAATAACACACTGAATCTCTCAGAGGGAACCCGTTATCCTGGATACCAAAGTAATTGATTTCCAGGCTATTGGCATGCTACCGGAGCCATGGAGTCATTGATCCTGAACTCAGAATACTGAGTATAAGCTTTTATAATTAACACTGCCATCATTAAAACACGCTGAATCACTCGGTAGTCACTCGCTTCTATGTCATTGTCTTGACACCCCGCTTCGACCGGCCCACGCCGCCCAACGGGAACAGACTGTTCCCAATTTTGTCTAGATCAGATAGGGTCGCATGCAATTAATGGGCTTATCATCAACAACAATCACCAACTAACGTGCCTGGCGCGGTACCAAGCGCAGCAGGCAAGCGGGGATGGGGAAAACAAGGGAGAAGTGGGCTAGTTAGAAAGAATGGGACAAGGCGGCGCCGCACCGAACCGCTTATGAAAACACCGCAGCCGATAAATCTGCTTTCTTTTCTTCTCCGCTTTTGACCTAGTTTTGGTGAAGCGTAGGGATCCCGTTTTCACATTACCAATACACGATCTACTCAAGCCATTACGCAAGGCATCAAGAAGTGCCTCGAATGAGCAATCTGACGAGAAATAGCACAGCCTCAGATAGCATTTCATAGTAATGATCGTACTCCTATTAGCTGCTCCATATTCCGCTTGAAGTTTTGACGAAGACCGCAACATCGGCACTCTATGGCAGCCGGCGAACACTACATAGATCCATGGGCGGCATTAGCCAGCCAGAGGCCCGGTGACCCAGCGCAACTACAGACAACAACTCATTGCAGTAGCCATGCCTCTATTAGCTGCGCCTCATTGCGCTTCACCTTTTGACGAAAAGCGCACCGTTGCGGAATTTTTCTGGCGTGCGGGTCATCGCGTTTCACTCGCCCAGTTCGTGTAGATGGTATCACGTGATCCGCTTTCAACTACAAAACTCGACGCACTCTCAACGACCACGCAGGTCGCAATAGCTGTGCTGGACCCGAGCAAAAATGTGGACAATCGCCGAGTATCTAAAGGGGTTCCCCTTTCCCAACACAACACTACCCCTAAATGGCTAGCCTTAGATCACACCTCAAGAACTGATTTACTCTTCTCTTCCTTCGCCATTACGTTACGAATATAATGTGCAGGGAAGAGGTGTAAACCTTTTCCGCTCGTCCAATATGCCCACCAGTAATCAATTTCCTCGGTATTTCCCGTGCGTGTAGGATTTTGTAATGGTGGTCTTTTCCTTTGTTCTTTCTTTTGTCTTTACTTGTGCCTTTCCATCGGGGATAGGCCAGGAGGGGGGAGGGAGTCACCACGGGCCGCCTGTGGACTGACCGACGTTGGGACGGCCGGTGACCTTGGACTGTGCATGATCTGATAAGGTACGCGACTAATGGTCACCATCATCATCATCGTATGTACGGCGGCGTTGCACGACTTACCCTCCCAACCGGTACTAAGTATGTATTATATAGCTTACTCGCTTCTGCATGGTTTACCTGAGTGCACTTGACATGTCACTGCAAGATATGAGTTTCCCTTCCGTGTACCCCGCCATCTAGCCCGGACTACGACTTGCGGGCAACCTCATGTCCCGATCCCTCGTTGCCAGTGGCTAGCGGCTCAGGGCAACGGTGGAATCGGCCCCCCGTTGGTCCCTTTTTCCTTTTTCCCTCCTTTTCTTTCTTTCGTGAATGAGTTAGTGACAACAATCACCCGAGCGCGGAGCGAGAAGGGAGCGAGCGAGATAAGGGCATGTGGCCGTATCCTACTGGAAGGTCCCTTCACTGTAAGATATACAACTGGTGACGGGTCAGTCTCGGCTCGCGCGTGATTTATATCTCACGTCCCCCCAACTATTGTAGCTACAAAATGTTCCACCTCACCCCCGTGGAGTCCGGTCGGCTCGAGCCAGAGGAACAAGCAACTCACACTTCCGCCAACGCTCACTCCAACAATCGCGGGCTACCAGCATCACCGCCACCACAGCCACCATCTCCATCACCTTCGTTAGGCCCGGTCCTCAGCATCCTTCGTTTTTCACCGCCACGTCAACCGTATGGTGCACTTCATCATGCCCGTCGATCCTCTTGCTCGCGGTCTCACGCCGCCATGGAGCCCGCCAGGAGTGTCCAGTGACGAGACGCGGGATCCCAAGACGCACGTCCTCCAGGGCTCCTCGGCGGCCGGTGCGAGAGCTCTGGGCACCCAGCTGGTAGCATTCTACTTCCGGGCTCCGGTTAAAGCCTTTTTCCGGATGCGAGTGGACTACATGGTACTCGCACCTCACCTCACCTCGCCTCACCTCACCTCACCCCCCCCTCCTCTCTGAGTGTCCGCCCGTCGCTGACCGGCCCGCGTGAAAGCAAGTCGCCCGCGCCATCAACCCCGCCACCGCCAATGGCGGGTGGTCGGTAGCGCAAACCACGCCCGCGCTCCTCTACCACGCGGTGCGGAAACACGGCTGGGGTTTCATCCCTCGCCAGGTGCTCCCGCCCATGGTCGCCAACGCCTCCGTCGGCGCGATCCTGTACACCAGTTACCTCCAGACTCTGGCGGCACTTCACAAACCCTCGGCGCAGAACACGAAGCGAGTCTACCCGCCCCCGCCGTGGGCCGCCACGTTCCAGGCAGGCTTCGCCGCCGGCGCGATACAGAGCGTCGTTGCGGCTCCGCTGGACGCCCTCGTCGTCAGGTTCAAGGTCCAGGACATGTTGGACGGAGGATACAGGAGCATCTATGCGTACAGTAGACACAAGCTAAAAGAAATCGGCCTACGCGGGGTGTTTGCAGGGTATTCGTTGAGCTTCATGAAGGTATGCCCCTCCCCCCTTCCGCTTAGAGTGGGGATCGGGAAAGGTGGCTGATGATTCCCAAAGGAGTCACTAGGGTACGGCCTCTTCTTCGCCTCCTTCGAGTTCGTCAAGCAGCAAGCGTACTTCAGCTTCCTAACCTACTACTATTCCGGACGTGGACTGATCAACCTCGGCCCTGCACCCATCGTGTCCCCGCCCACGCCCGTCTCGGTCTCTTCGACGACTCACACCACCATCCGTCCGCACTACGCCCTCGAGCCCATATTCCTCCTCCTCGCCGGCGCCAGCGCATCCGTCACCCAGCAGGCAGTCCAGCACCCGCTCTCGAAGATCCAAGGCGTCCACTACGGCCGGCTCGAGAGTATCGACTACATCACCAAGAACGTCGAGCACCAGCCACTCAAAGTCGTCGACGCCTACAAACGCGGCTACGGCAAGACGTACCGCCAGTGCAGGGCGCAGGCAGCCAAGAGCGGTGGATGGAGACGATGGCTGTGGAGGGGTCTGGCAATGAATACGCTCAGACAGATCCCGAGTACTTCTGCCGGACTGTTTGTATTCGAGATCTTCCGGAGAAGGTTTGCGAGTGAGCAGAGGGAGAGCGTGGCTATCGAGTTCGGCGATAGGACTATCCTGCTGAATTGATATGGGGCGGTTTACTTAGAGGATTAGAGTTAGATGGTTTTTGCGTACCGGAGGAGTTTTTGCTCGGGTTTGGGTGGGTTGGGGGGGGGGTTTGTGTTTTGGGGATTACTGTTTGCGGATTAGGGGTTTGGTGTTATCTACATACTCGGGGGATATACCTTGGTGGCTTCACACGGGGATACACTTGGATGGATGGTTAATGGTAAATATAGTGGACGCGCCTATGGATGGAAATAAGGAATACATGTGATGGAACGGATGAGATTCAGAGAATCATGCCCATCACTCGCAGACCGATCCCCTGCTTTCCACCAATTCATCCCACCACGCATACGGCTTGCCAGTCTGATTCCTCCAGGACGCCCTACGGTGGTGTGTCTGTCCGACCGCGGTGATCTCCATCTCCTCCTCGGTCAAGACCCAGTCCCCGTCTTCGGTCTCCAGAAAAGCTTTCATCCGCTCCTCCCTACCGGTGGTGACGACGAGAGTGACCATCTGCCCCGCCCACTTGATGAGCACCTATTCCAACGTCCCGCCGTGGGCGCAGGCCACGAGCGGCAGGACATCGTCGACGGGGCCGCCTTGAAAGTACACCATCGGCGAGAGAGGATTGCGCGACAACCAGGATATCCTCCCGCCTGCACAGCTCCAGCAGCTCTTAGTCGCCGGAGTAATGGGACCAGCTCGATTTGGTTGCCGACGAGTCTGGCCGCGGCCGCGGGACGACGACAGCGGTTCGCGGCAGCGCGTGGCAGTCAAATCCGCCAACGCCGATACCCGGACGCGTGGATCCCCACCCGACCTCGCGCCAAACCTGCGCCACGGGCCACCGCATTCTCCCCATCCTTCGGCGTAATAGCGTTGTGGTCCTTGCACGTGAGCTGGGAGTCCAGCCAGGCCCCGAGCCAACGTGTCCTTGTTGAATGGGACGGAGTTGGCGCCAACCTTCACCGTCACAATAGGAGGGGTCCTCTTCCTGTAGAGGATCACCGCCTCTATCTTCCTGTAGTCAAAGGCCACTCCGCTGTTTGCCGCCCAGTCGATGGATGCCGCTGCAGCCTCCAACAGCTTCGCCGCTACTGCTTTGTCGTCCCCGCCGTCCGCCCACCGTCCGATGTCGTCCACATCTAATGCCTAGGACTGCCCTCTCCACCTCGTCAAACATGCCTGGCAGGTACGCGATGAAGAGGACTGGCGCCGCTGGGGATCCCTGTGGGATGTCGGTATCCACTGTATTCGTCTCGCCCACCTCCGCGAGGGTGAGTTTCACCTGGCAGTCCGACATAAAACTGCTAGTCCACCTGATGAGGTCTGGCTCTCGATCTCGAGCGCCTCCATACGCCTTCCCAAGTGCACCTTGCTCACATTGCTGAACGCCGACTTATGTCCATGAACAGGGCACCCGCCACCTTCTCCTCCCACGCCTGCTGCGCGCGGTTCGTCATGACCGCCACTGCATCCTCGCGGGACCTCCTCTTCCGGCACCCAAACTGGCCATCGTGTAGGCCTCTTCTTTTTCTTCGCTCCAGGTGGTCTGCAATCAGGTAGGCGGCGGTGCGCTCGACCGAAAGTTGCTGATGACTTCCAGAAGCAAGATCACCCCGCAGGTGCGAACCTTGGAGTAGTCTAGCTTTCTCGGCCTGAGGATGACCACTCCTTTCGCCTCTTCCATAGTTCTAGGTGGTGTCCGAGCCGGATGCACGCCCTTACCAGCTACGTGATCCGCTGTTGATGCCACTACCGGAAGAGCTTGATAATGTCGGCCGAGATCCGGTCACCTGGTGCCGATATGTTAGCTGCCATCCCTGGCTGCGCTCCGACTAGCTGCGCATTGATCCGCGCGAAGGCGCACCCCTTTCTCGGGGCTCATAGCTTCCTATGGGCCCTTTGGGAAGTATGCCGTCAGGATCACCTCCTCCCTCTCCTTGTGCCCTTCTTCGATTGTACCGTCCTCCCTTGCCAGAGCCTGTCCCGCCTTGTCGATCCTCGGGGCTGTGTAGCCGATGGCTGCCGATGTCGTTGCCCTCTGCCTTCTGTAGAAAGCGGTTTCAGCAGCTCCTTTTGGCCTGTCGGATTGCCCTGCACAGGTTCCGCCTTGCCTCCTGGATGCGGCTGGTGCCGACTGGTCCCCAGCCCGCTGTTCCCAGCTCTTTCCTGAGCTTCTTGAGGTCCGCCGTCCACCAGCGCTTTGACCTGGAGCACCACCTCTTCTTCTTGACGTGCTCGTCGAGGGTTCCTGTCATTGCCTCCCTCGGAGCCGCTGCCGCCCCGTCCACCTGCTCCGTAGTGCTGTTGTCCAGCACTTCGCGGGATGTTCATCAGGATCCCGATCTCCCCAAAGAAAGCGCCGGGCCTGAGCTCCGCATACGTGCTCTCCCCGCCCCTCGAGGTGACTGCCACGGCACCGCGCACCAGCCAGTACATAGCCTTCGCATCGTCCCCCTCGGTGACGATGTAGTGCTGTGCGGCTTGCAGTGTCACGGCGCCGGTAAAGAGATCGTGGTGCTAAGGAAATCGGGAGCGAGGGAATGTGTAGCGCCGAAAATGCCGGAATCCTGTCCTTGTCCGGTCCCCCGTCCGCTTCCGCGTCGGCCACGCCGCTTGTCCGCTCGCGTGTCACCTGGAACCTCGCCGGACCCGTCCGTTACATGCAGCACTCCTACGCCGCCGCCCTTTTCTCCTCCACCGCTTCCCAGTCCCTCCACTCTTTCCCCTGGTGTCCCCAGCCACGGATGTCCCACACCGTGGTCGTGCTGGTTTCCTGGTTTCCCTATCCGATGGCTGGTTACCCAGGACCTCCCAGACAATGACCTCGTGTTCCGAGCCCGTCGTGTCCTCCTCTTCTGCGATTCTCCAGTTCAGCTCAATATTCGGTGATGACAGGGTCAGGTCGATGATCGAGTAGTTGCTCGCTCCCGGTCCTAACCTTGTTGCCTCTTCCTCCGCGCTCTACACCATCAGGGCCTCATCTTCAATGAGTTTTTCCCCAGAAGGCCGCGCTCCTCTGCAATGCCGCCCTCCCATTCCAGACCTTGCTGTGCGTGTTCATGTCCCCAGCGATGATCGCTCTGTTGTCCTTCGCGATACCCCCCCCCCCCCCCCCCCCCCACCCCCTAATTTGCTCTCTGCGCTGGCTGAGCCCCGTCCCTCCACTGGTCGTATGCGTTCACGATTTTTGCCGGCTCCCCTTCTGCTCCCTTCATCGGGGGGCGGAAGCTGGGAGTAGATCTGGTACTGATTCAGGAGCCGAGGGGTGAGAAAGAGGAAACCGGGGTGGTGGGGTCCGTATATAAATTGTACATAGCTAGAGTATCTGCACGATAGGTGGAAATAGATGTGCATAGCTCCGGAAGTGGGAAACTCGGTAGGCAGCTCGGCCGTCGCTTGTATGTCGCTCGGATGTACTCTAGCGTATTGGCTTTCGTCGGTCATAGAGTATCATCTTGGATTGCCTTGTCGTACACACCGGGCAAGAGTCGTGGTTGAAATGCTGAGTTACGCTGGTGATGCACCATAGTCAGTGGTAGTGCGTGAAGGATTAACACGATGGCCCCCACGATAGGTCACCATCGTCTCGAGCTCATAGTCGCTAATAGGTCGGCATGCCGGAAACCCCTACGGCACCAGAAAGATTCACTCCACCATGATTATGGAACCGACCTCCCAGCCGGCAGGGGGCGATGGTGGTGCCTGCCAGTGGCCCGCTCTGTCGATTTTAGTTCGCGGTTGAGTGGGCGGTCATGTACGCATGCACAGGTGTGTCCTCCCGGAAAGAAACCTCCGTGCAAGATCCAGAGTCCAGAAAAGCGATATATATGTATCTTCTATGCATTCACCGATCCATTCTAAGTCAAAGTAAAGGTCGCAGATAGCAGTCCCGGGGGGGGGGGGGGGGGGGGGGGGGGGGGGGGGGGGGGGGGGGGGGGGGGGGGGGGGGGGGGGGGGGGGGGGGGGGGGGGGGGGGCGGGGGGGGCGGGGGGGGGGCGG
>Ga0307516_10001812_pt1 | contig 29367 bp, 31 predicted proteins | sample 19_EM_MG_FD_203310 | JGI IMG/M metagenome (GOLD analysis project Ga0307516, IMG submission 203310) | Populus trichocarpa ectomycorrhiza microbial communities from riparian zone in the Pacific Northwest, United States - 19_EM | ecosystem: Host-associated > Plants > Roots > Unclassified | place... | reverse complement strand
TTCAGGCGTAGTTACATACACAGCGGGAACCTAATAATGCCATCCGCAATTGATCCAACAGTACTCATCGCTTATCTAAACGAGGTTATGAGTGCCAAGAATCCAGATGGGACACCAACTCATTCAGCAGAAATGCGAATGACTGCTGCTAATCAGCTCATGACTTTGATAGGAAAAGCAGAAAGCAATGGCTAATCCATATCGTAATGAGGTCAGCGTAACGCTAAATGGGACGGAGTATCTTCTCCGTCCCACGTTCACCTGCCTTGCAGAGATTGAAGAGCAGATTGGGAAAACAATCTTCCAATTTATGGCTTACTTTCTCGCAAATGGTATCAAGGCAAAAGATGCATACTTCATCCTCGAATGTGGAATCAAAGCAGCTGGCGGAAAGGTAGACAAAGAAGAGCTACAACGAAACATGAGCGAAGGTGGCTTGAATGGTGTTGTATCCGCTATCGATTCGTTCCTTAATGCAGCCGTCATGGCTGGCGATAACATTAAAAAAAACTAAATTCTAAAGCAAGTGCCAATGAGGCATTTCCCTTCGAAGACTATATGGGGTTTGCCTACGCAGACCTACATTGGACACCAGAAACATTCTGGAACTCCACCCTCCGCGAAGTCTGTACCGCATTGGCCCACAAGATCCCTACCGACGAGATAAATACCAATACGCCGTTCTTCACTGATGAAGAGAAGCAGATATTGAACGACATAAAAACAAAGGTCGAAAGGGACAAGAGGTTAGCAAATGGTTGATAGTACAGACGGCGTAATTGTCGAAGTTGGTGTTGATACGACGAAACTAACGTCTGGTATTACACAAGCCAAATCTCAATTCAATCAGTTCACAACAGGATTAAACACCAGCCTTGCGCAAAGCACCGCGGCCATGTCAACGACAGCTAGCGCTGCCGACAAGATGGGCAAGTCAACGAAAGAGCTTGGCGCAGCGATAGGCGAGACAGGAAGCCGTCGTGAGCTTCGTGAGTCGATGACATTGTTGAGATCGAGTATGGAAGGTACTGGAGGAGCAATGGAAGCTCTTAAGGTCCTAACCATCACTTTCGGTCAGTCTCTCGGGGGACCAGCGTTGATCGGTATCACAGCTGGAATTGCAGCAATTGGTGCATTAACAAATTACATCCTCGAAGCCATCAAAGCCGAAAAAGAACTTAAGGAAACAGCTGAAGCTCTAAACCTTCCAATCGAGAGCTTGAGAACTTACACGTCTGGCATGAAGGAACTTGCTTTCACGCTGACGAGTGCAAGATTAGGCTTAACGGACCTTAACCAGTCACAGGTCAATCTATTAACGGCGCTTGGTATAGATCCAAACGATGCAGACGCGGCACGTAAGATACTGGTCGCCATTGAAAACCAAGCAGTGGAGAGCTCAGAGAAAATTCGCCAGATCAGTATTGCCTTTGGTGGCATCAGTTACGACAAGGCGCTCGAAAAGCAGAATGCATTCCAAGAAGAATCGAAGAAGTCAGCAAACAGCTATTTCCAGGATTTGGTTACCACGATGGCTCGCGCACAAGCAGCCGAAGCTGGTGTTGATATTCCGGAGAACTACCAAACCAAGGGCGACGTTAACGGCAACAAACCGAACTCAAACGGCAAGGTTGGTGAAGAAGCTAAATCCCAAAAACAGATTGACGATGAAAGAAGACTACAAGACACACTAACCACTTACGTCGACAAAGGTACTTCTGCACGTATAGCGGCAATGCAAAATGAAGCTGAAAAGATCATTGCGGAGGCAGAAAAGCAAACCGAGGACTTGATGCGGGAGGCCAATAAGCGAGCAGATGAAACGAACGATGCTGCAGCCAAGGCCAAGATTCTTGCTGGAGCTGGTGATGCATCGGCAGAGATTATGGCGGAAGCAAGAAAGCGATCTGTTCGAGTAGCACATCAACAAGCATTAGATGAACAGACAAGATTTGGCACAGAAATGGCGAACCTTACCAATGCCGCCAATTCAGCAGACCTACAGAATGCGAAGACAGCCGGCGAGAGAATAATTGCAGAAGGTGCCGCAAAAATAGCAGCGCTGAAGAAGCAGTTACAAGATTACTACAACAGCCCGGAGTTCCAAAAGCTAAATGCTACTGACCAAGCCGGTAAGCGATCCCAACTGGATTCACAGTTCAGTAGATCATCGTCCACGATAACTGCTGACAGTGCCGCAAAGGCTCAACAAGCAGACTTGGACGTTCAGTTAAGCCAGGAAAAGGAATTTCAGTCTCAAATGAAGGGACTTGTTGATGCAGGTGAAAATGCTCGTGTTGCTGCCATTACAGATGCTTCGGAGAGGATCAAAGAACAAGGTCTTGCAAGAATCAAAGCACTACAAGAACAATATGCACAAGACTTGGTTATGTTCCAAAAGAACTTGGCCGACAAAAAGATTTCACAAGACGAATATGACCAACGAGTAGCGTCAGCGCAAGCAGCGTTCTCAAAGTCAAGCGAACAGATTCAAACCGCTACCGCACAACAGGTTGTTAATGCAAACGAGAAGCCAATGGATTCCTTGCTTGCTACGTGGAACAACACAACCAAGCAGATGGCAAGCTTTTCCGCAAACGCTTTGCAGTCAACCTCTAATTCGATTGTGAACTTCTTGATGACGGGTAAGTTTCAAGCAGCCCAGTTCGCCCAAGCAATTGTCGCCGACTTGATGAAGATTGCCGTCGAGAAGGAAATCGCCGGAATCGTGGGTAGCATTATGGGTTCATTCGCCGGTGGAGATTCAACTGCTGTTACATATGACACAAGCTCACAAATGGACTCGTTAACCAATAGTGTCTCCACAGGATTTGCAGGTGGTGGAAAAGCTCAGGCGGGAGTACCAACGTGGTTCGGTGAACGTGGACCAGAACTATTCATTCCCGATGTTGGCGGCACCGTCATGAGCAATAGTGCCTCAACTGCTCCAAGTACTGGTGTTGGTGGTAACGGAGCTGGTGCTGGAAGCGTAACCGTCACCATTAACAATCAAGGCACTGCTCAAAAGGCAATGTCGGCCACACCCCAACAAACAGCGACTGGCCTGGTTATCAGCATTATTACGCAAGACTTGAACAGTGGGGGTCCAATGTCCTCGGGTATTGCACAGACCTTTGGATTGCGTAGAGCAGTAAATACCTAATATGACAACACCAACATTCCCATCAATCGGTATCTTCATTTCGGATAGCTCTAACTACAAGAGAATGCCAAGAGGCACCATCGTCCGTACCAATATGGAAAGCGGACCACCTAAGCAATTAACTATTGCCTCTCAAGCTTGGATAGAGTCCCAGGTTACCTATATTTTCACAAAGACTGAATATCAAACCTTCTTGACCTTTTATTCAAGCACTTTGAGCAATGGAAATTATTGGTTCAATTGGACCGATCCTTTCGACAGCACGACAAAGTTAGCGCGTATCGTTAATGGAACGATCACAGACGCATCACCAACGAATCCACAGGCAAGTTATTGGACCGTCAAGTTCACACTTGAAACGGTGTCGTAATGCCGGCTCATAGTACGAGTTGGAATAAGGCGATAAATGCCGTCAGTGCAAAGGATCAACCTCTGTACCTATTGCAGATCGATCATCCAGCGCTCTCAACACCAGTCTATGTGGTGAATGATTTACAAAACGTCACAAGCAACGGAATTGAATATATTGGATTGGCTTTCAATATCTCACTTCCAACAGATCCAGAAGTCGGCAATCCAGTAGCTTCGCTATCAATCGACAACGTGGGTAAGGAGTTAATGTATTGGTTAGAAGTATCCAATGGTGGAGCAGGAGCTACCGCAACCATTTCCCAGGTCCTACGGTCAACACCAAACAACGTTGAATTTACGGTGACTATGAATTTGAGCAACATCGTAGCCAACAATCAAACGGTCAGTGCGAACCTCAACTACGACAATCTTCTTACGTTGTCGGCAACACCGGTTATCTACTCGCCAACGACATCACCGGGCCTTTACTAATGGAACATTGGGCAGTCAAGTATGTTGGTCGCGAGTGGAAACAAAACGTCTACGATTGTGCCTCGTTGTTTGTTGAAGTGCAGACAGAAGAATTCGGAAAGACCATCAGCATTCCCGTAGATAGAACTGGCTTAGACTTCGGCGCAATGAGCGTGGAAATCGACCAACGAAAGTTCTCATTTGCAGAGCGAACAGACAAACCAGTAGAGGGAGATGGTGTTCTACTGCTCAATGGTCGCGATCTAAATCACATTGGGATTTATTGTGTTATCGGCAACATTCCGCACGTTTTACACAATGTTGTGAGAAAGGGTGTTTGTATCCATAAGTTACGTGAGATTGATAAATACAACTTCAAGGTAGAAGGATTCTACAAATTGAAGGACGTAACGCAAGGACGCGATGACAACATTAATTCACAGCAAGCATCCGCTATTACCAGCGGCTGATACCAAACATCTCGAGGTAGTAATACAAGAAGGCGAAACGCTTGCTGAACTGTTCGCTCGTTCCTCAATCATTCAAGGTGACCCAAATCACCCAATATCCGTCCAGGTAAATGGACAGCCAATCCTAAATGGGACATACGATCAAGTAGTCTTACAGCAAGACGATATGGTAACCGTCCGTGCAGCTGTCGCCGGTGGTGGTGGATCGAACCCACTTCAAATCATTTTAATGATCGTCATCATTGTGGCATCTATCTATCTGGGTCCAGAAGTAGGTGCAGCATTCGGCGCTACAGGATCAACAGCGGCTGCACTTGGCGGAGCAATCATAACGATTGCTGGTACTTTGATTCTAAATTCGATTTTCGGCCCAACAATTCCAAAGGTCAGTGGCGGATCGGGTTCGTCTCCAACCTATTCCATAAGTGGAACCAACAATCAAGCGAGACTTGGGCAGCCGCTACCAATTGCAATGGGATACAACAAGATTGTTCCCGACGTTGGTGCATCACCGTTCGTTGAGTTCAAAGGTTCCGATCAGTATTTGTATCAGGTATTTAACTTCGGTCTTCCCAAGTTTGATTTGACCGAATTAAAGAACAACCTAAAGATCGGCAACACTCTTCTTACCAACTATGCAGACGTGGAAGTCGAGTTCAGTGGCGCGGATGGCAAGTTAACTCTATTCCCTGGAAACGTATTCACTGACTCCTCACAACTTGAACTTACGAAGATCGAGGGGCCAGTAACAAGAACAACAAGCATCATTGGCTGTACTAAAATTGGTGTTGATATTGGCGGGCAGTTATTCCATGCAAATGACGATGGAAGCATTGGCTCGATGTCAGTCACTTTAGTGATCGAATATAGGATAACTGGAACGTCAGGTGCTTGGACTCCATTTGTTAAGACACCAACTAACTACGCTAATCGAAATTATGGTGGATACGGAGGACACGTACCAAGTGGAGAATTCTCTGGTTATGATGGCTACTCAACCGTTGTTCAACTGACCAACGACACCTCAACACCGATTACAAGAACATACACAGCAGATGTTCCTCTCGGTCAATACGATGTTCGTATCACTAGAACAAGTGCGGATTACGATCCTGCAAAGGATACACACGATGTCGCTTCAATATCCTGGATCGGATTGCGTTCCTATCAACCAGATAGTTCTGACTATACCGGTCAGCAGAGAATGGCAATCAAGGTCAAAGCATCTGGCCAGTTAAATGGTGCCATTAGTCAGCTGTCGTCGGTTGCTCACACACAGTGTCCTGTATGGACTGGTACGTCTTGGGTAACACAGAGCACAAGCAACCCCGCATGGTGGTTCTTGTGGTTCGCAAGAGGAGCAAAATACACCAGCGGACAACGCAGATTCGGTGTTGGATACGATGACAGTCAAATTGACATCGCAACAATAATTGAATGGGGAGCTTGGTGCGATGCTAACAACCTAAAATACAACTTCGTACTCGATCAACAAGTGAATTGTGTTGACGCATTGAACATGATGGCTCGATGCGGTCGAGGAATGGTAACTCTTCAAAAAGGCACTTTGGGAGTCATATACGACCTTGAAGGACAGGCGCCGGTCCAGATGTTCGGTATGTCCAACATCAAAGCAGGTTCGTTCCAGGTAGCCTACGCAAGCACACAGCTTGCAGAACAGATCATTGTTCAGTTTATCAACCCTGAACTGGATTGGGTGCAGGACCAGGTGTATGTGAACATTCCTGGCGTCGTATCACCAGAATATTCAAATACTCAATTCATTCCTGGTATCACGAGCAAGGCACAGGCAGCACAGGAGGCAAACCTTCAAGCCGCGGCGCAGTTGTACTTCCGTCGTCGAGTAACATTTGAGACAGACGGTGAAGGTTTGATGTGTTCTCGTGGCGATGTAATCAAGCTTACTCACGACTTGACGGCATGGAGTGATTCTGGTCGCTTGGTTAGTGGAACAACGACTCAGGTCGTTCTGGATAGACAGGTTACCGGCACTGCATCTACGCAGCCATATTTCTCAATTCGATATCCAGATGGCTCAATTGAAACAGTTGAAGTGGTTCCGTTTGTGGGTCCATCGAATACCTTAGCGCTTGTATCTGCACTTACTCATTCGGCCAATGCTGATACCAACAACCTGCCACAAGATTACATCTGGCAATTCAACCCACAGGCGACTCCTGGTCGGTTGATGAAGGTTACGAACGTTGAGCACACAGGAAGCAATGGTCAGGCAGTAAAGATCACATGTCGAGAAGAGACAGCTAATTATTACAACGCCATAAATGGAGCGTTTAACTATACAAGTCCATCGCTGCTTAACCAGATTACTCCAACAGTCTCCAATATCAAGGTAACGGAGAGCACGATTCCTGGAACACCAGGAACAACAGTCAACATTACTTGGACCAACACAAATTCAGCAGGTGCAAGACTTCGTGTGCAGCAGGGTGCGGGAGCGTTAGTCGATTACGGAAGAATCAATAGCAACGTCTTCACCTTCGCGGTACTAAAGCCAACGGTATTGATTATTGAATTGACGCCAATTGCTCTCGCACAGGTAGCTGCAACAACGCAAACGCCGGTGCAAGTAAGTTACACAATGAAGGGCGTAACTGCTCTCCCAGAGAACGTAAGCGCTTTAGTCCCAGACGTCACTGGTCTTTCATTATTTGACGCACCGAATGTCAACACTTTCGCAGGCAATGACGCAAAGTTTACTTGGAGATTATCCGCAGCAAGCGCACCGGAAATTGGTAGTGAGCCTCAAGGTGGTGACTCTGGCGTTCTAAATCCCTACTTCAAAGACTACGAGGTACAGATTGCAAACACCGACGGGACCGTTCGAAGAACCGAGTACACAACCGATACTTCATACACCTACACATTCGAAAAGAATTATGAGGATGGTAACGGCACACCTGTTCGTTCGTTCCTAATCAATGTAGTCGCTCGAGGTCAGCAAAATCAGTTATCGGAAGTAACCGCAAAACTCGCTGTCTCCAATCCAGTGCCTTTAGTTCCTACGGGCATCGATTTCACTGGAATGCTAAACAGCATTGCTCTGTCGTTCGACGCACCAAGCGATCCAGACTATGCAGGTTGCCTAATCTACGGAACTACAAATGCAACAACTCTTCCTGGTGGAACGTTCCCAATACACCTTGATACGAAGCTCAATAATCACGTTCTGATTCCAAACTTGGTCTCCGGTAGCACGTACTACTTCTACATCTCACCATACGATGGATTTGGAAAGTCAGGGTCAAACGTAAGCAGTCAGTACACTTGTGCAACCGTCCTGATTGCAACTATCGATATCGGTCCCGGTTCTATTACAGCAACCCAATTGGCGAATGCAGCTGTTACAACCGCAAAGATTGTACCAGGTGCTGTCGATTCAACCATTCTTGCAGCCGGGGCGGTTAACAATGCGGCATTAGCCGCCGCTGCGGTTGCTACCACGAACATTCAATCAGCTGCCATCACAACCGCACTAATTGCTGCGAATGCAGTAGATGCGGGAAAGCTTGCGTCGAGCGCTGTAACCACGGCCAAGATAGCATCAGGAGCAGTAACCACAGCAGCGTTGGCAACAGCGGCAGTAACTACCGCGATATTGGCGACCGGTGCAGTCACGTCGACCAATATTGCAGCCAATACAATCACCGCAGCAAACATATTAGCGGGTACGATCACAACAACAGAAATAGCTTCTGCGACGATCGTCGCTGGTGATATAGCATCAGGAACGATCACTGGAAGCCTAATTGCCGCAGCAACGATCACAGCGTCTAACATCACATCAGCTACCATAACAGGAAGTCTGATTGCGGCAACGACAATCACGGCAGCAAACATCCTGGCTGGCACGATCACGACAACCGAAATTGCAGCCAATACGATTGTTGCTGGAGACATTGCGGCGGCTACTATTACGGGAAGTTTGATTGCAGCTGGCACGATCACAGCAAGCAATATTCTATCGAGCACAATTACCGCAAGTCAGATCGCTGCATCAACAATCACAACGACGCAGATTGCAGCGCTAACAATTCTCGCCGGTGACATCGCGGCGGCGACGATTACCGGTGCCAAGATAGCCGCTAACACGATCACATCAGGCAACATTGCAGCAAATACAATCACCGCTTCAAACATCGCTGCCAACACGATTACCGGCGCCAAGATTGCAGCGAACACAATTACAGCAACTGAATTGGCTGTCTTAAGTGGTGGTGGAACCTCAATTGACATGAGCAATGGGTTGATCGTTATCAATAACGGCACAACGATGACTATTCAGGGTGATGGATTTGGCGCATCAAACCAGTTCATGGAATGGACAGGACCGACACAATCAAGTGCTTCAAACTACGCTGCTTGCACTACCGCGAACGCCACCTCCTATTTAACGACATCAGGAGCAGCGTACTTTGCTGGTGGTGTCAACATCACGACATCTGGATTGTCTGGTCTAAATGGATACCTTAAACATCCACCTAATGCTGCTGGAACACAGATCATTGAGCAGTGGGGTTACTACACCCAATCCTCATCCTCTCCAGATACGGTTTCGTTCAATATCGCATTCCCAACAAAGTGTGTGAACGTAACCATTGCCAACAGCACAGGAACCCAAGACTGGTGGGTTGGTACGTTAACGGCGTCTGGATTTCAGTGGAATTTCGGTGCTGGTGGCTACTCCATCTTCTGGCGAGCAATTGGTTACTAAATAGATACACCACAAAAGGAGTTGTCAAATGGAAAAGAGTGTATCACCAGGAGTTAAGTTACAGACATTGAAAGATCAGTACATCAATGCGTCTATTCAATATCACCAGGCAGAGAAGACACTGAAAGAAATGCGGGAATTGATGACTGCAATTCATCATCAAATTACAGGTGTTGATCTGGGTGTCGCACTGCATAGTTCTGTGGTCCAACCGCAAACCCAGGAAACCTAAGTCCAATCTAACTAACGCCATAAATACCTCATTAAATTGAGGAACATGGATGGCACAGTATAGATCTGGCACGGTTAGCGTAACTAATGGAAGCAACGTAATAACAGGAGACATCACTGTCTTCTTAACTAACGTTGTCAGCGGAGATCTCTTCTCCGTAGTTGGCTCTGGTGTCACATACGAAGTGGCATCCATCGTTGATGACACCAGCTTGCTGTTAAGCGTTCCCTACGGTGGAACAACTGCAACCGGTGCCTCATACATAATCGCACGAGACTTCACACCTAATCTAAAACTTCCATATGTCCAAAAGGGCGATGTGGAAACAGCGACGATATTGAAGGCGCAAGCCGTAATCATTGATGCATTCGTTGCAGCTGGTGGAGTAGTTACACAAGGACCACAAGGAGTTCAAGGACCTCCAGGCGCAAGCGTGGGTGGCATTGATGGTGGGACACCAGGTTCCCTTTTTGGGGGAACAACAAGTTTTGATGGGGGAACACCATAATGGCAACACAAATGCAAATCAGACGAGGAATAGCGGCGCTATGGACTGCTAACAATCCAATATTGGCGGAAGGTGAATTCGGTTTTGAAACTGACACCAAAAGATTAAAGATCGGTGATGGTCTAACACATTGGATAGGACTTGCATATTTCAGTTCTGTCGGCTCTGGTACGCCATCAATTTCAACGAGCTCTCTAACAGCTGGCAACAATGGAACGGCATATTCGTTCACGATGGCAGGTACGGGTGGAACGACTCCCTACACATGGGCGATCACTGGCGGAACACTTCAGGCTGGGCTTTCATTCTCATCTGCCGGTGTCTTCAGCGGAACACCAACAGTAACGGCAACATCGAGTCTTACGTTCCAGCTTACCGATGCGACTTCGAATACTGCGACGACAACGCTCTCGCTTGTCATCAACGCATCAGCAACGACACCAACAATAACAACCAGCTCATTACCAGCAGGGAACAACGGAACAGCATATTCGTTCACGATGGCAGCAACCGGTGGAACAACACCTTACACATGGTCGATCACATCGGGAACATTACCATCAGGTATGTCGTTCTCATCGGCGGGTGTATTCAGTGGGACGCCAACTGTAACAACAACAGTAAGTCTAACAATTCAGGTTACGGATTCCGCCTCACACAGTGTGACCACAACATTGTCATTGGTCGTCAATGCAGCATCGGCAAATTTGACGATGTACAACGGCTCAACTGGTATGAACACAACGTTCTGGCCATCTGGTAACGATTATAGCAGTGGCATTAGCTACACCAACACAACCAATCTTCAGTCCGGCCATGCACACAACATGTCAATTACTGGTGCATACAGCTACATGCAACAGGCGACGGATTGGTACACAGTACAGAATGGTGGAACAAACGGATTAGACATTTCACCATATACCAAGATCCAAATGGACGTTTTCCCAGTCGGTTCAACTGTATGGAACGGTGGCGTATTCCACTACACAAGAAGCACTGGCAACGACATTGGAATGCCAACGAACGTTAATGGTTCGACTATCCAATCTGCAACTGGTGTCACGCTCACAGCAAACGCTTGGAACTTAGCAGTGACCTTCCCTCTTGTATATGCGGGTGGGTTGTCCCAATACAACTATTACAAGTGGCTTCAGCAGATCGGCTCAAGCGGCCAAATGTTAGTTGACAACGTTCAGTTGGTGCCAGGTCATGTCTCTTGGATATATCGCGGTAATCCAAATCTTGAGAGCGGCTGGGCAGAAGCTTCAACCAACCTAACGACAAACTATTCGGCGTTGGTCAACAACCTACTTTCGGGTGGTACTGCAAACGCGCCAAGCAACAGCGGTATGTTCGCACTTAACAGTGCACCAGCACCAGCAACAGTCTTTACTGGTTCCGCATCCGGCACAACATTAACAGTAAGTTCTGTCACATCAGGAACGATTGCAATTGGTCAGACACTTATCTGCAACTCAATCACGAACCCAAGCACGGTTCGTATCACTGGTGGTTCAGGCACGTCGTGGACGTTAAGCGCAAGCACAACCGCAGCATCACAGGGAATGACATCGGCTGTTCAGCAATACGACGTATGTTCAATGCAGTTGAACACCACAGCAGTAAACGCAATCTGGCGTGCAAACTACAGTGGTGGTTATGGACTTTCCAACTACACCAACTTCGCATTCGCAGCAGTAGCAACAAAGAGTGGATACGGATATCAAGTCCAGTTCTACAACACAAGCGGTACAGCAATTGGAAGCGCGGTAACGATGACTACACTTAACGACGATGGCGTCTATTCAGGAACAACCGGCAAGTGGAATATCTATAACGCAACGATTGCTTCGTTTGGATTGGGTACGAACACAATCGGTGGTATCAGCATCAAGGACACAAGCTCAAACACAACCAATACGATTTACATCTCAGCACTTGGCTTCTGGTCATAAGAAGAAGGAAAAGAACTATGACAGCAGGAACCTACGATTTCACAATGACACAGGGTTGCAAGTACAACCTCGATTTCACAGTGTACGATACAGACGGAACGACGCCACTCAACATCACTGGATACACCGTTCGCTTCCAAATGCGCTCGAGCGCGGCGGGATTGGCGCTAATCAGCTATTCCACTGTAGGTGGTGCAATCACCATTAACGGGTCTACTGGCCAAATCTTTATCACCATTCAGGAAGCAGATACGAAAGACCTTCTCATCAACGGACTCGTGAAGAACTTCCTATATGCCGTAACAACCACTACCCCAGGTGGAGTGGATGATGAAATCGCCACAGGCAATATAACAATGAATCGGGCGTTGGTGAGATGAGTGATTACACAGTCGTAGTCCGACCGCAAGTTAGCAATTACACGGTGGTTGTTGATAGCTCAACAAGCCAATTCAGTGTAGTTACTGCAAACAACAATGGACGAAGTGCTTACGAAGAAGCAGTAGCGAATGGGTTCGTAGGAACTGTTCAAGAATGGCTCTCTTCACTTGGCGCAGGTGGGTCAGACAAGAACTTTGTCTTTATTCAGACCTCACCATCAAGTTCGTGGACGTTAAACCACAATCTCAATAAATACGTGTCAATAGTGATATTGGATACTTCAGGGTACGAAGTTGAAGCTGACATTCAACAAATATCTGTAAATCAAGCGGTCATCAATTTCACACCAGCGTTTGCTGGAAAGGCTATTGCGAACTAAAAAAGGAATCTAAATGTCGAACCCAAAGTCGTTTCTAACAGGTATCAACCTAAATAAAAATCAATTAACCGCAGTAGTCATTGACAACATTGCTGGTGATGCATCAAGCCCAGCCGCCGGTCAGCTTTGGTACAACACGTCAACTAACCTATTGAAGTACTACAACGGCACATCAAATATTGATCCGCTTGCACGTGCAAACCATTCCGGTACGCAGCTTTCATCCACCATCAGCAACTTAGCATCAACGGTTCAGGCATACACCCTTAATCTGTTTGCCGCTCCAACTGCATCAGTGGCAATGGGTGGCTACACGATCACGGGACTTGGTACCCCATCAAATTCAACAGACGCAGCAACAAAAGGCTACGTTGATACAGCAGTGGCAGGACTTTCTTGGAAGACGGCAGTAGCCGCCTCAACGACCGCAGCCTTAACAGTCACATATTCAAACGGAACATCCGGTGTCGGTGCAACATTAACAAACGCGGGCACACAGGCGGCGTTTGCAGTCGATGGATATTCCGCCTCGGTCAATGACCGCATTTTGGTCAAGAACCAGTCAACTGGATTCCAAAATGGTATCTACGTTGTCACGACAGTTGGCTCTGGCTCAACAAACTGGGTATTGACACGAGCAACTGACAGCAACACATCAGCCAACGTAACTGATGAAGCAGTCTACATTGAAAACGGAACAACTCTTGGTGCAACTGGTTGGGTACAAACAGCAGTCAATCCAACACTTGGTTCAACAAGCATTGCCTACTCACAATTCAGCGGTTCGGGCACATACGCAGCAGGTTCAGGTTTAACACTAACTGGTAATTCGTTCAGCATCAGCTCAAGCGCAGTCACCAATGCTATGTTGGCGAATAGCTCACTAACCGTAACTGCGGGTACGGGTATGTCCGGTGGTGGCTCAGTTTCGCTTGGTGGATCAGTAACGATCACCAATGCGGGTGTCACATCAAACGTGGCCGGTACCGGCATTTCGGTTTCGGGCTCAACGGGCGCAGTCACAGTCACAAACACTGGTGTCACAAGCATTGTAGCCGGAACAGGTATTTCAGTCTCCGGGGCAACTGGCGCAGTCACAATCACAAATACCGGCTCCGGATTAGGAAAGTTCGCAACAACAATCGGTGATGGATCAACAACGTCTTACACAGTTACTCACAGCTTGAGTTCTTTGGATGTCGTCGTTGCTGTCTACCTAGTTTCAGGTGGAGCAGAAGTACAAGCAGATGTCATTCATGCGTCAACGTCAACCGTAACTATTGCCTTCGCAACAGCCCCAGCAACAAACACCATTCGTGTTGTATGCGTAGGATAACTTGTGAAGCAGCAATTAGACTTTCAGGAGCTTATAAATCAGTCCATCGTTGAAGGTGCAACAACACCCAATCCTGGTGCAGCGGGTGTCCTTTGCTGGAGCACAAGCGACTCAACGGTCAAGCGATGGAATGCAACATCTTGGAATCAACTCGGGTCGGTGTCCTCCGTCGCATTGAGCGGAGGCACAACAGGACTGACCGCAACTGGCGGGCCAATCACAACGAGTGGAACGATAACACTCGGGGGTACACTGGCAATTGGCTATGGTGGAACAGGATTGAATTCCACACCATCAAATGGTCAGCTTCTTATTGGTAACGGTACTAACTATACACTTGCAACGCTTACGGGAACAGCAAACCAATTAGCCGTTACAAACGGCAGCGGTTCAATCACTCTAAGTCTGCCATCTCAAGTCAATGCAACAAACGTTGCTGTCTCCGGTCAGCTTCAAACATCGACAGCAACAGTTGCAGCAGCGGGCTCCAATCAAGGCGGAGCAACCGCATTAACTGCGTCAAGTGTTGTAGTCACAAGCGGTACTGGCGGCGTCGCATTACCTACACCATTGGGCTCTGGCTTAATTCAAGAGGTAGTAAATCAGTCGGGTGCAGCAATCATAGTTTATCCAGCATCGGGGGGAACTATTGATGCGAATGGAACAAACACTGGTGTCTCCGTTGCAAACACAGCAACCGTTCAATTCGTTTCCACATCAACAACACAGTGGTACACGATTGGCGCCTTGAATGTCGTAGCAGCGGGGACGGCTATAAGTCTTACCTTGTCATCGGGTACATTGACGGTTGCCAACACCGGCGTGACTTCAAATGTGGCAGGAACAGGCATTACCGTGTCTGGTGCAACTGGCGCAGTCACAATCACCAATGCTGGTGTTACTTCTTTAGCTGGTACAGCACTCCAAATTACAGCATCCGCATCAACAGGAGCAGTTACTTTATCATTGCCAACACCATCGGCGGCGATTACAGCCGCGTCGTCTGGTATCAACACAGCAGAAACAGTCATACAAAAGTTATTGGTAGGCACGCCTCCAACGACAGGTTCCACGTACTGCATTGAGGCAATTGGCACTTGTACGGCAACGGTAGCAAATCTTTCAACATTCACGGTTCGCGTTGGAACGGCAGGAACAACATCTGACACGTCGGTAGGTACGTTGACTGCGACATCACCGACCTCGGGAACCACCATTCCTTTTTACGTAAAGCTTTTTGTAACGTTCCGTTCAGCTACTTCAGTAATCATAACTGGTGTGCTTAACAACAGCGGAACGACTGGTATTTCAGCGACGACGAACGTTGTAGCAGCAGGTTCTGCAACAACAATCACAAATGCAAATAACTACATTGACTTAACGTACAAATCCGCAGCCTCAACGACGACATCAACGTTCCAGAGTGCCGTTATCTATCAGGTGCGATAATGGCATATCGTAGTTCAGCACCAACAGAAAGTGATAACTCAAATAGTTTGGTTGCAACAGCACCAGCAGGAATTGTAGCTGGCGATATTCTTATTGCTGGTATTACTCAAGACGACACGGGTGTTACCTTTGGCGCACCTTCTGGTTGGACGATTGTCTCTACACAAAATGTAACGAACGGAGATACATCAACTTTTGCTTGGGCTTGGAAGTTAGCCGGCGGAAGCGAACCAGGAACATACACATTCACTGGAACGAGCGGATTTAATATGGCAGCAGTGATTGCTGCTTATTCAGGTCGTGCTTCATCTCCAATAGAAACATCAACCGTTAATAATCCAAATTCAGGAAGTCCTCCAAGTTCACCTGTCACTGTAACTGCGACTGGTTTCACCACATCATACATTGACGACATAGTTTGGATATGTGGTGTTGATACAAACGGCGGAGATGGAAGTTGGACTGCACCTTCTGGAATGACAAAACGATCTGAAGTGTCTGGTTCTGGCAATTTTACTGCTATGGCTATTTGTGACTTCTCACAATCGTCGGCTGGGGTAGTAGCGGATCAATCGGGAACTTGGACGCAATCATCTGCTGCCGGAAACTTCGTTGGATTTTTGATCGCATTAAAGCCATCTTCAGCGCCTGCTCCGTTCCTGATGAACTGGAAAACATAAGAAGAAGGAATAAATACTATGAGCCAGAATCAACAGGGAGAATTTTACGTGGCATTGACTGAACTTCGTGCATCTATTGAAGCAAAAATTGACAAAGTAGATGAGCGCCAACGCGATGACATTGCCAAGATCGAAGAAAAGAACGACAAGTGGCAGGGTGAGGTGCGTGAAGAATTCAGTGATGTTAAGAATCGTCTAACCGTTATCGAAACTCAAACTGCCACGATGAAAGATGTAAAGAAAACCGGGTGGGATCGTGTGTTGGCTGTCGCGGCGATCGTTGTTTCTGTTCTAACCGCAATTATTATCGGAATGAAACCTTAAGGCTTCGAATCGTCGTCTGAATTACCGAATTTATCCAAAGCTTTGCTACCCAAATGCTGTCCGGATACGAAAGCCACATAAACGATCAGAATGTCGGTGGTCAGCTGTTTGGTCAGGATTAGCTTCCAAAGAAACGCTGAAACAAACAACCATCCAGCCGCCAGCATAACCTTCGCAAGTGAAAGCCTGCCGGTATCGTCAGTAACAAGTTCTCGGATGTCAGCTTTGAGTTTGGTGAACAGCTAGATCTCTGGGCTATGTGGCCGGTTTGTCATCCTTATTAACGCAGACCCTTTTTGAACCTGGGGCAAATGCGGAAAGATCTGAGTCACCTGGATGATAAAAGATGCCGTAACTTGTCAGATGTCCTTGAGCAAACTCGACTCGTAAGTTGTAGCGGTGATATGCATACATTCGAGAAAGTCCATCTTCTGATGGTTCAACTGCGCTTGCTGGGCCGAATCGTTTGTCGATAGCTTCCCACGTTGAATATTGACTGACGTGATCTAGTTCAGGAGCCTGGTTGAACTTGTTATCTGGTGAGCCAATATAGATAGACCAAACTCCGTGAGTCTCTTTGAATGTAATCACTTGCCACGTGGGCGACTTGTCGTCAGCAGTTAATTTGTATCCCCAAAGACTCCAGTCCTTCGTCGCAGAATCGGTGCATGTAGTATCAGGAATTCCCTTCAGGAATTTCACATCTGCTTGAGACGATCCAAGTTTGACTCCACCCAGTTCTTGAAACGGCTTAGGCCTGTCAACGAGTGTTTGAATTGGTTCCCAGGCAAAATAAATCGCAACGCCAACGCAGATCAGAACTAGCAGTGCAATCGCGAACCGTTTGAAGCCCTTCCACCAATTCCACCGATCCTTGGTAATAAAAAACAACATGACGATCGAAATAACGACCACCGATAAGAAAATGCCTGTCCCTAGTGTCATACCCTAGATCATACTTTAGCGTCGCGCTGTGTTTGTGTGCAGTAGTTCACTTTGGCATGAGAACGTGATCACCAAACTATTAGAGCGGTCATCTAGCCACCGTTGTAGTTCTTAAGTGACTCAGATATTACTTTCGCCACAATATCGACACTAGCATCAACAACACCCTTACCGACTTTCTTCAGGGCTTTCATAAAGAACTTACTGGTTTCACCTTCTGTAATAGTCGGCTTCTCACCTTTGGCCTTATCTTCGAGAACTGCCCGTCGAAGTTCTTCAAGCTCTGCCTTCTCGTATCCAAGCTTCGCAACTTCCGTCAACAGTCCGTCAATGTCGTCTTTTTGATTGTTGACCTGGATATTTGTGCTACCAACGATAACCGTCCCACCGTAAACAATTGTATGAAACATCGTTGGCGTATCAATGTTTGCAGCTTTGGCGGGAATATCTTGTTCGATGGCACCACCAAGTTGTTCTTGGATCTCAAGGCAGAAGTCGAGGAGGCGTGAACGGACTTGAATGAGGATGGCTTCTAGTTCGGCCATATTGACCTCACACCAAGCCGCAGTTATCACGGCACCCTTAGCGAGTCCTTTAGCAAGGGAAGGCATATAGTCGGGGGAAAGCTGACGGATCAAGCCATGACCCTTCTCTCGATATACTTTGACTTGCTCTTCGACTGTGCCGATTGAACTACACACATTGAGTTTGGTGACGTTCTCTCTTAAGCCGTCGTCAAGAGCAGAGACTGGTAGAAGGGTGTCTTTCCATTGCCAGCCATCCAAGATGATACTGGCGTGGGGCGTTGTGTGAACACAACGATAATTCGGTACTTCAGCGTCTTTCGGATATCCAGACAGCTCCGAGTTCACCCACGTTGAGAGTTCCTTATGCCCAAGCTGGCGCATCAGCCTTTTAGTCTTCAACAGAGCAGCTTCCAAGCTTCCTTTGGTGGTGTCGCTGAGGATCTCAATGATGTCGTCGAGCAGCATTACGGACCTCTCGACTGATGGGCTGTGGTTATATACAGTATCATCTGTGATGCCTCGAAAGCCAAAACTGAAGGTCGAGAAACTATCAGACGAATTTGGGCAGTATACGATTTGGTTGCGGTGCGATTGTGGACATACCCGAAAAGCGATCCCCAAGACTTTTGCAGCGATAGCTGGGTGGGATGCCTTATTGGCTGATGTGGTTAGGCGGCTTCGGTGTTCAAAGTGCCAGAAGAAGAAGGTGTCTTATCAAGTTTTCCCTACATCACCGTATGACAAACCTTAAACGCTTGGCTGTTTCTTTATCCTTAGCGAAAGCAAGAAGCTGCAAATGATCAAAACCCCAACTACATTCGTACTCGGTGCCGGTGCTCACGTTCCATATAAGATGCCATCGGGAAAAGAGCTAACTAGCAAAATCATCAATCTGTTACCAGAAAAAGTTAGTTCGGGTGGCCGGTTGCATGATTTCGTTAGTACGTATTACAGCATCCACGGAACATCAGTGGGGCAGATTGAGAAGCCTTGTACGGATTTTCGGCACAAGCTGGACCATGGAATTCAAACCAGTATTGACAGCTTCCTTCGATTTTATTCCAAGCGGCCTGGGTTCGAACAGATAGGGAAACTTGCAGTAGCGAAGGTTCTCCTGCCAATGGAATTCCAAATGAAGTGGCAGAGAGGTGTGCCGAAAGACGATTGGCTAACCTACCTATTCGAAGCCCTGTACAAAGGCTGCCACGAATCGATAGACCACTTCATTGAAAACAATAAAAACGTGTCGTTCTTAACCTTCAATTATGACAGAACGCTTGAACACTTCATGACCATAAAGCTTGCCAACACCTATGGGATCAGCAAAGACAAAGCATGGGATAGGATTTCAAAGTGGGCCAACATCATCCATGTGTATGGAAGCCTAGGTCAGTTTTCAGTTAGTTTGCTAGAAGAGAGTTTAGAGCCCAATAATCCAATGAGATTTAAAGAACCAGCCAATTCAATTAGATTGATGTATGACGACAGAGATGAAGAAGAGACGATTAGCGCTGCAAAGGAGACGTTAAAGAATTCTCAGACAGTCGTGTTCTTGGGATTTGCGTTTGATTCCGACAACATTGAGCGATTGGAGCTGAATAAGGTGTGTAACAGCAAGTCGATCTTAGGCGCTACAACTTATAAGTTGACGGAAATGGAGTGGCTGCGTGTTCAAAGAAGCATGCTTCCAGCTGCCTTCACTCTAAATGGTGGTGAGAAAGATGATTGCCTGACCTTCCTTCGCAACTTCAATGTCCTGTAGGCGCAGTGCAACATAAATAGAATCGAGTATGGATATATGACACGGCTTGTCTGTGGTGAGGCCATAACTGAAGTTGCCGAAAGGTAGATCGCTCATGGATGAGCAAAGGGAAGCCGGAACACAGGGATGTGAACCGGCTTTTTAATATCAATGTCCGGAAACGGCGAGTATTGCGTCTACTGTTTGGTCATCATAGCGTCTACTGTTTTTCTACCGTTCGGATTATCCATGCGATTTGACTCTATAAAAATGCAGATATTTCGTTACGCCACTCATTATCTTTGGCAGTCGCTGGGGGTATTTCCATGAACGCATACGTTACCGTTGATAGTCCGATCGGACGCCTGCTGCTGCAGACGGACGGAGTCTCGCTGACCGGTCTCTACATGGACGTTCCGGACCGGCCGATATCAGGGATGCACGATCGGCGGGAAGACGCGAATGCCGGCCCGCTGCCGGAAGCGGTGCGGCAGCTCGGGGAATACTTTGCGGGGAACCGCTGCGAGTTCGATCTGCCGCTGGGGATGCAGGGCACCGAATTCCAACTGCGCGTTTGGCGTGCGCTCACGGAAATTCCCTATGGGGAAACCTGGAGCTACGGCGAACTCGCGAAGCACATCGGCAATCCGAATGCCTCGCGGGCGGTGGGGCTCGCGAACGGCCGCAATCCCATTTCGATCCTGGTTCCGTGCCATCGGGTCATCGGTGCCGACGGGTCGCTGACCGGCTACGGCGGAGGTGTGGAGCGCAAACAGTGGCTGCTTGCACATGAGGGGCTGCACCAATTCGGCCGGCCGCCGACCAGTTCGGCCGCAGGCCGAATTGAACCCGATCGATCCTTGAAATATCGCGTCGTTCTCTAGTCAATGCTACATCGACGAGACCAAGCCAGTGAATGCACGTGCTTGACAATACGAGAATACTCGAAATATCATACGGATATGAAGACCCCTGCCGTCATCTCCGCCTTGGGCGCGCTCGCCCACGAACATCGGTTGGCAATTTATCGCTTGCTTGTAGAGCGTGGTCCGGAAGGCCTGTCGGCCGGCGCCATTGGCGATCGGGTCGGTCTTCTGCCGTCTTCGTTGACGTTTCATCTCCAGAACCTGCAGCGCGCCGGGCTCATCACGCAGCAACGCGTCAGCCGCCAACTCTTTTACTCGGTCGACTTTGCGGTGATGAATGGACTGGTCGGCTACTTGACCGAGAATTGCTGCCGCGAGAGCGGTGCCGAATGCTGCGCACCAGCCCAGGCGACGAAGCCGATCAAACGCACGGCGAAGGTCGCTTAGCGGCCCCCTGTCATGATCGAATCACTCATGATCCGTGGACGGCCGCCCCGATCCGCCGCGGTGGCCTTGCTACAAGCGCAAGGGTTGCCGGTCTCGGCATCCAAGCGCCCCCAGCAATCGAATCTACCCCTGAGTTTGCCAGCCTATGTCCGGCGAGTTCGGCGTTCATGACCAAACAGCTTTAACCAGATAGGTGAACCATGAAGCGATTTCACTTGCACCTCAGCGTCAACAACCTAGACGAATCCATCCGGTTCTATTCGACCTTGTTCGCCGCGCAGCCGACCGTTCTTCAATCGGATTACGCCAAATGGATGCTCGACGATCCGCGGATTAATTTCGCGATCTCGACGCATCGCCAGCCCGTGGGCGTCAATCATCTGGGCTTTCAAGTCGACTCCGGCGAGGAATTGCGCGGCATGCACGCACAGCTGCAGGCGGCCGACTCGCAATTGATCGAAGAGAACGAGCAACCCTGCTGCTACGCCAAATCAGACAAGTACTGGGTCACTGATCCGACCGGGATTGCGTGGGAGACCTTTCACACGCTCGGCAGCATCCCGGTCTACGGCGAAGATACGCCGGTCTTCAACCACGGTGCCACCACCGTCCCCAATACGAGCGCTTGCTGTATTCCATTGGCGGCGAAGGTAAATGAGCCGTGCTGCGATCCCGCCGTCGCGTCCGCAAAAGAGGCCTGTTGTGCGACCTGAACGTGACGTGGCGCTCAAGAACGGCGCATTGGGTCTCCCGCTATAGGCAAAAACATTCCGGGATTCAAATCGAGGATTCATTGCCAAGAGTTCACGGACTTATCGGCCGGGGAGAAAAACATGGCTACACGAAGATTGCGTTGGTACTCCTATCTCCTCGGCTTGGCTGTCGCTGGGACCCTACCGGGGTGTTCCGACAACAAGCCGGGAGGCCCGGCCGGCTCCCTATCGGGCAGGGTCACAATCGATGGGTCGTCCACGGTTATGCCTCTCTCTCAGGCGATGGCACAGGCGTTCCACGAATCACACCCCGCTGTGCAATTCGCAAACGACTTCTCTGGCACCGGGGGCGGATTCAGAAAATTTTGCGCCGGACAGGTGGATATCGTTGGCGCTTCACGCCCCATCAAATCCGCCGAGAGCGAACAATGTAAATCCCAGCGGATCGAATACATCGAAGTACCTGTCGCATTCGACAGGCTGGCGGTGGTGGTCAACGCCAATAATACATTCGTCGAGTGCCTTACGGTAAACGAGCTCAAGGCCATGTGGGAACCCGCCGCGGAGGGCAAGACGAGTCAGTGGAAGCAGATCAGGGCGAGCGTTCCGGCCCAGCCGCTGGTGCTATTCGGTCCGGGGAAGGATTCCGGGACGTTTGACTACTTCACGTTGGCAATCGTGGGGACTGAGAGCAGCAGCCGAGGCGACTACACGCCGAGCGAGGACGATAGGGTTATCGAACACGGAGTTGCGGGTGAGCCGAATGCCCTGGGCTACTTTGGCTATGCTTACTACCAGGCAAACAAAGAGGAGCTGAAAGTGGTCGCCGTCGACAACGGTCACGGCTGCATATCTCCGAGCGCGCAAACCGTCGCGGACGGGACCTACCAACCTTTGTCGCGGCCCTTGTTCCTCTATGTCAACTCAGCCGCGGCCGCTCGGCCCGAGGTCAAGGCATTCACCCGCTTCTATCTCGCCCCGGAGAGCACCAAGTACGTGACCCAAGTGGGCTATGTGCCGCTACCACTCACCGCATTGACTGCGCAGGCCGCGCGATTCGAGAAAGGTGTAACCGGTTCGGCCCTCGGGGGCCATGGTTCAGTCACCGGGGTTCCGCTGACTTCGTTCGACGACGACGAGAAGGATCGCATGAGAGACGCGCTCGCACGGTAATGACTCGAACACCGCCCTTCAACAACCCAACAGTGAAATTCAAATGACGGATAAGGTCTACAGTGTTTTGTTTCTGTGCACGGGCAATTCCGCGCGCAGCATCCTCGCTGAAGCCATAGTCAACAAGCTCGGCAAGGGCAAGTTCCGCGGCTTCAGTGCCGGCAGTCACCCCAAGGGTCAAGTCCATCCGGTCGCACTTGCTCTGTTGCGGCAATTGGGGTTCCCGACCGAGGAATTGCGGAGCAAGAGTTGGGACGAGTTCGCGGCTCCCAATGATTTTCACCTCGACTTCGTCTTCACGGTCTGTGACAACGCCGCGGGCGAAGCGTGCCCGTACTGGTCGGGTCAACCGATGACGGCCCACTGGGGAATCCCCGATCCGGCAGCGGTCGAAGGGTCGGATACGGACAAAAGTCTGGCGTTTCGCGAAGCATTCCGGTCGATGGAAACGCGCATCAAATTGTTCTTGAGCCTCCCGTTGGCCTCGCTCGATCGGATGCGGCTGAAAGAACGCTTGGACGCGATCGGCCACACACCGACCCCTACCGACGATGCGCGCTGAACCGCTTTTCCGCCGACTCCTCGCCGAGGGCTTGGGATCGGCGTTGCTGGCGGCGACCGTGGTGGGGTCCGGGATCATGGCGCAACGCCTGGCCGGTGGTAATGTTGCGATCGCGCTGCTCGCGAACACGGGCGCCACCGTGGCCGTGCTCCATACATTGATTAGCCTCTTGGGTCCCATCAGTGGTGCCCACTTCAATCCCGCTGTCTCCGGTATCGAGGCGCTTCGAGATCGATTGTCGTGGCGCGACGCGGGTGCGTACGCGGCGATCCAGATTCTCGGGTGCTGCGCCGGGGCAATCCTTGCCCATCTCATGTTCGAGCTGCCTGTGTGGCAATTGTCGACACACGTGCGCAGCGGCCCCGCTCAGTGGCTCGCCGAGTCGATCGCCACGTTTGGGCTTTTGCTCGTGGTGATTGGTCACCGGCGAGCGGAGGAGGCGCCGTGGATGGTCGCGTGTTGGATCGGCGCGGCCTACTGGTTCACTTCCTCGACCTCATTCGCGAACCCGGCCATCACGATCGCGCGCTCGCTGACCGATACATTCGCCGGCATCCGACCGATCGACACACCGGCATTTATCGCCGCCCAGCTCATCGGTGCCATCGCCGCTTTAGGGGTGGGCCGTCTGATATTTCCCGCAGCGAAACCGGCTTCCGTATCGGCAGCAATCGAAACCACCACTGAATCTACTGAGAATAAGGGGGCCGAGGCTCTCAATGTCTGATTCCACCATCGCAGTAACGATTTATCACAACCCCGCTTGCGGGACGTCCCGCAACACGCTCGCGCTCATCCGCAATGCCGGCGTCGAGCCCACGGTGATCGAATACCTCAGGTCCCCGCCGGACCGCGCGACCCTCGAATCGCTGCTTCAGCGCATGGGCATTCGTCCGCGGGATTTACTGCGCCAAAAGGGCACGCCCTATGATGAGCTGGGACTTGGCGCCGATCGCTGGACTGATGGTGAGCTCATCGACCAAATGCTGAAGCACCCCATTCTCGTCAATCGACCCATCGTCGTAACGCCCTGGGGCGTAAAGCTGTGTCGACCGTCCGAGACGGTTCTAGAAATTCTCCCGGTCCCACAAAAAGGATCGTTTACCAAAGAAGACGGGCAACCGCTGATCGACGCGCAAGGCCGCCGCGTCGGCTGACTCAATGATGAGCAACCTGTCGGTTCGAGAATCCGGCGACTGAATGCGTCCATGAGCCAAGCAGCAGACCGATACCGCCGGTCGGAGACGCGGGCGTTGCTGCAATGGGCGTTGCAGCACCAACGAGAGGGGCGGTTAGCGGACGCCACGAGTGTCTACGAACTCGTGTTGCGGCGACAGCCGCGACACTTTGACGCGCTGCATATGCTGGGAGTCCTGGCCATGCAAACGCAGCACCCCGAACGTGCCGTGACACTCATCACCGAAGCGCTGTCGCAAAATCCGGCCAGCGCGGCCGCGCACGGCAATTTAGCCGAGGCGTTCATGGCGCTGCGCCGCTTCGAAGAGGCGGTCAACTCCTACGGAATGGCCATTGCGCTGCGACCGGGGTATGCGGATACGTACCTCGGTCGCGCCAACGCCCTACGTGAACTCGGCCGACCCGAGGAGGCCCTGGGGAGCTGCGATCAGGCAGTCATTCTCCGTCCCGATCTCGCGCGCGCCTATATTTGCCGGGCGCTCATCCTGCGTTCCATGCAGCGCTACGAAGAGACGCTGGCGTGTTGCGATCGGGCTCTACTGACGCAGCCAGACCTGCCAGATGCTTGGGACAAACTCGGCGCCGCACTGCGCGAGGTGAACCACTTCGAAGAAGCACTGGGCGTGTTCGAAATCGCCAGCAACGAATGGCCTGACCTGCCCTCACCGCGCATGAATGCCGGTACGGTCCATCTGCAACTCGGGCGGACCGAGCCAGGATGGCAACTGTACGACTGGCGAAACAAGCCGGGAGGGCCGGTTCCCGGTCGCGTGTGGTCGAAACCGCGCTGGTACGGTGAAGAATCACTGACCGACAAGACCATACTGCTGTGGTCGGAGCAGGGATTAGGCGACACGATCCAGTTCTGCCGGTATGCGACTCTGCTCGAATCGCGTGGCGCCCACGTGATACTGTCCGTTCAGGCCGGACTCTGTGCGCTGCTGAAGACCTTGAGTCCTACGGTCCGCGTCGTCGCCGAATCCGAAGCGCCACCGGCCTTTGACGTGCACTGTCCGTTGCTCAGCCTGCCGCTCGCCTTTGGCACCACCACCGGGAGCGTCCCGGCCACGACACCTTATCTCACCGCGGATCCGGACCGCGTACTCCATTGGCGTCAGAGACTGGGCACCGCGGGCTTCCGAATTGGCATCTGCTGGCAAGGCAGCACGCTGCCGATCGACACTGGGCGCTCTTTCCCGCTCAAGCTCTTTGATGCCATATCGCGAATTGCTGGCATTCGTCTCATCAGCTTGCAGAAGGGACCTGGCTCGGAGCAATTGCGCAACGCTCCGGCGGGAATGACGGTCGAAACACTGGGAGACGACTATGATGCGGGGCCCGACGGATTTCTCGACAGCGCCGCTGTCATGGGCTGCTTAGATCTCGTCGTCACCTCCGACACATCAATCGCCCACTTAGCGGGTGCGCTTGGCTGTCCCACCTGGCTCGTGTTGAGGAATGTCCCGGAGTGGCGATGGCTGCTCGATCGCGAGGACAGCCCGTGGTATCCACATCACCGATTATACCGACAGGAAACCCGAGGCGATTGGCAAAGTATCTTCGATCGGATGTACCGCGAGCTTCGCACCAGGTGTGATCCCGAGCGCGGCCGCGAGCGACACCGTTGACAACAACGCCGCAACCGACGTTAATTTCACTGATTTGTACAGCGAAGGCCACCGTGTCACTAACCATTTCTGATCTTCCCAACGTCGTCCCGAACCTCTTTGACCGGCCCGATAGAACACGCTTTGCGAGTGTTGGCACGTCCTCGCATGCGCCCCGAATCTTGCTCCTGTATGGCTCCCTGCGAGAGCGCTCGTATAGCAGATTGCTGACCCTCGAGGCCCAGCGCTTACTCGACGCCATGGGCGCCGAGACGCGCGTCTTCAACCCGGAAGGTGTCAATCTCCGATCGATCTAATGCCCCAAATTCACGGCTTCGCTGCAAGCGGCCCGATAGCCGCCTCCCGAATCAGCGCGCCCGCAGATCCTGGAGCACGGTCCCCATCCGGAGGGTCTCCTCCTCATGCGGCAGATCGCGGATCGTTTCCTTGATTCCGTCCGCATACCACGCTTTCATGGACGGAAGATCCAGCAGGCGCTTCGCATAGGCATCCGCCGTCGCATCCAAGGCAAGGCCGTAGGTCTGGACTCTGAATGCGACCGGAGCATAGAACGCATCCACGGCGGTAAATGCACCGCCCGCCAGGAAGGGACCGCCGAAGCGGCGCAGCCCCTCGTTCCACAATTCTCCCACGCGGGCAACATCGCGATCCAGCGCGGCGGGCTGCTCGAAGAGCCGCACTTTCAGGCCGCAGCTCATGGAGCAGCGATTGCGCAGTTCATTGAAGCCGGAGTGCATCTCGGCAGCCGCGCTGCGCGCCCACGCGCGAGCGGTGCCCAGGGCCGGCCACACCCCATCATGCCGCTCGGCCAGATATTCGGCGATGGACAGCGAGTCCCACACCACGGTATCGCCATCGATCAGGCAGGGCACCTTGCCGGTGGGCGATATTTTCCGGTATGCGTCCCAGCCGGATGGGTCGCCAAAGAAAAGCTGGTGCTCGACGAACGGGATGCGCAATTCGCGCAGCAGTACCCAGGGCCGAAGGGACCACGAGGAATAATTCTTGTTCGCTATGTAAAGGTCGTACATGTCCTTATTATAGCCGCACGGCGCTGCCGATGCGCACGGACGTAACAGCGTCGCCCGGCCTAAATGAGTGGAAATCTCACGAGGAAGGCTGCCCCCGGGGAATCGAGGCGATTCTCGGCAATCGCGGCGCCGCCGTGAAATTCGGCGACGAGGCGCACGATGTAAAGCCCCAGACCGAAATGAGGCCGGTCGTCCTTGCCTTGTCGGTGCTCGAACAGCGATTCGAACAGCCGGGACAGCACGATGGGCGGAATCGGCGGCCCGTCATTGATGACGGCGAGTTCGTAGCCGGCGCCCGCGCGCGTGAGACGGACCAGGATTGTCCCCGCCGGAGAACAGAAGTCCACGGCGTTCTCGATGAGCTTGTCCAGCAGCTGAAGTATGAGATCGGGAGCACCGTGCATGAAACACTGGTCCGGCGGCGTCTGCACGTCGAAGCGCGCCCGGAGAAATCCGTCGCGGTAGCCCGCAACCGCCGATTGCACCAGGTCCTTGAGGTCGAATCTCACACGCTCGGCCTGCTTGATGCTTTCCTCCACCCGCGATGCGGCGCCTAAGGCGCTCAAGATGGATTGAAGGCGCAGCACCCCCTCTCTCGCGCGCGTGACATAGCCGTGCTGATCGGGTCGGATGCCTTCCGACTCCAGGTTGTCGAGAGAAGAGCGCACGATGGTGAGCGGCGTGCGCAGTTCATGCGACAATTTTCCGCCGAGCGTCCGCAGATACTGCGTATGCTCGTTGAGCCGCGACAGCAGTCGTTCGAAACCGCGGGCCAACGCGCCGATTTCGTCACCGCGCCGCGATTCGGGCATGTCGAGCCGGATTCGCCCGTCGTTGGTGACCGCCGTATCGGCGGCCAATCGCAGGTTGCCGATCCGCAGACTGATCCAGGTGGACACGCCGATGGCGACGGCTACGGCGAGCGTCGTGGCGAGCAACGTCAGATTGAACAGATGAGTGAGCGCACGGTCGCGCAGCTCCAGCAATTGATCGCCGGCCTGTTCGAGGACCACCGCGCCGCGCGTCCGTCCGTCAATCGTGATGGGCGCGCCTGCCGAGAGCAGCGATGCCTGACTCGGGCCCGCACGCAGCCATTCGGCAGACCGGCGCCCCGCGAGCGCCTCTGCCACGCTCTTGCCGGACAATCGATCGGGCGCCGACGATTGCAATGGCCAATGAGATGTGTCGCCCGCCACGAAGCGCCGGTACCAACCGCCCGCGGCACGCAGGTCCTCGTCCTGGTTGACGGTCAGCGAGCCGGCAACGCCCAATTTCAGCGAATTCATGTCGACGACCGTGGCAAGCGTGCCCGGGCCGATAAAGGTGGCGAGCAGCTCGCCAAGCCCGGGAGTAGCCAGGAACAGCCGTCCGCCCCGCATCTCGTCGGAGCCCATGAAACCGGCGCGGCCCACACCCGCGCCGTCGACGGCTTCCAGCCACATCCTTGAACCCAGCATGCTCCTCGGAATGCGCGTTTCCAGGTGGTACCCATGCGAGGTTTGGAGCCAGAATGCCTGAATACGCGGCTCCGGCGCCGCATGGTCGACGCCGTCGTCACTCTTGACGGTGCTCTGTGCCTGGATGAGGCCGGGCGCACCGGTCGCCAGAAAGAGAGACTCCAGCGCCCCGTTCGGCCGCTGCAGCGTGAGATCGACCCGATCGAACTTGTCCCTCTCCGGGTGGGCATCGCCGGGTTCCGGAGTGAACTTGGGATCGTCCACTTCCAGATATAGAAATAGATAGCGCTCGGTGACCGCCGCCAGGATGCGCGCACCGAGGCCGGCGGGCGGCAGCGTTTGGGGCTCCGCGGCAATGCCCCAGTCCTCTCGATAACCGTCCAGCAATGGCTCGTTGTGAAGAGAATAGACGTACAAATCGCCCTGGCCGGGATCGAAGGCCTGCTGGTCGTCCGAATTGCCGAAGACCCGCGGAGCCTGCGCCGACAAGGCGTTGGCAATGGTATCAGCGGCCGCCTGGAGGGAGTTCTCCTGCGATACGCGCAGCGTGGTCTCCAGTTCGCGCGCGTATTGGCATCCGGCCCACGGCAGGACCAGCGTCGTGAGCGCAATGATCAGGAGTTGG
>Ga0307516_10001811_pt1 | contig 29376 bp, 25 predicted proteins | sample 19_EM_MG_FD_203310 | JGI IMG/M metagenome (GOLD analysis project Ga0307516, IMG submission 203310) | Populus trichocarpa ectomycorrhiza microbial communities from riparian zone in the Pacific Northwest, United States - 19_EM | ecosystem: Host-associated > Plants > Roots > Unclassified | place... | reverse complement strand
GCACCAGCGACAGGTTGTCGCCGGATCCACGCGCGCGTTGGCGGGCCTTGCTGATCAGCATCTCGGTGGCCTCGCGCGGTGACAGCGCGTTGATGATCGCGCCGATCTCGCGCGCGGTGAGGTAATGCCACAGGCCGTCGCTGCAGGCCATCAGCGAGTCGCCGACCTCCAGGTAGTCGATGTGGTTCAGCTCGACCGGCGGATCCTGCTGGGTGCCCAGGCAGCCGGTGAGCAGGTTGGATTGCGGATGGGTGTTGGCCTTCTCTTCGGTGAGCCGGCCCTCGTCGATCAGGCGCTGCACGTACGAGTGATCCTTGGTCCGGCGCACCAGCTCCGCGCCGCGGAAGTGATAGATGCGCGAGTCGCCCGCGTGCACCGTGTAGGCGTTGCGATTGGGCATCACCAGGAAGGCGGCCAACGTGCTGTGCGGCTCCTCTTCGGCGGTGATGGCCGTGAGCTTGATCATCAGGTGCGATTCGACGACCAGGCTGGTGAGCATGGCCGACGGGTCGTCGCGCGCGGGCGAGAAGCGTTCGAACACCTGGCGCGCGGTCATCACGACCTGGTCGGCGGCCGTGCGTCCGCCGCTCTTGCCGCCCATGCCGTCCGCGACGAGGCCCAGCGCGCATCCGGGTATACGCGGATGCACCAGCAGCTCGATCTGATCCTGCTGGTAGGCCCGATCGCCCTTGTGCAGGCCGGTCGAGGCCGAAATGCGGAAGCCTTGCGTGGTCATGTTCATGATCGCCAATATAAACTGTGATTGCGCCCGTCACGGGCATCCGCCATGAATGAATCCCTGCATTCCCCACAACGTCACCTGATTGAACTGCGAATGGCCCATGCCGACCTCGATCAGCTGATCGACTTGGCCGGGGAGCAGGCCACCCTCGACGAGCTGGCGCTCAAGCGGCTGAAGAAGCGCCGTCTCCTCCTGCGGGACCAGATCTCGCAGCTCGAAGCCGAATTGTCCCCTCCCGAAAAAGCGTGAGCAGCGAAAACATCGACGACGCACCCGCGCTGGTGCAGGCGGTGCTGCGCGCGCTCTCGGCCGAAGGCCCGCTTGCGCGCGAGGACGACGCCTATCTCGAGCGCACCGGCCAGCTGATGATGGCGGGCGCGGTGGCGCAGGCGATCGCGGATCGCACCACGCTGGTCGTCGAGGCCGGCACCGGCGTCGGCAAGACCTTCGCCTACCTCGTACCGGTGCTGCTGGCCGGGCGTCGCACGCTGGTCAGCACGGCCACCAAGAACCTGCAGGATCAGCTCTTCTACCGCGACCTGCCGCGCCTGACCGAGGCATTGGCCGTGCCGCTGACCACCGCGCTGCTCAAGGGCCGTGCCAGCTACCTGTGCCCGTACCGCATGGAGCGCGCCCGCACCGAGGCGAGCTTCGCCGACCGGCTGGCGATCCGGGCGCTGTCGCGCATCGAGGTCTGGGCGCAGTCGACGACCACCGGCGATCTCAGCGAACTGGAAGGGCTGGACGAGCGGTCCGAGGTCATCCCGCTGGTGACGTCCACCCGCGAGAACTGCCTCGGCAGCGAGTGCCCCAAATTCGCCGTCTGCCCGGTGATGAAGGCGCGCCGCGAGGCCATGGCGGCCGACGTGGTGGTCGTCAACCACCACCTGTTCTTCGCCGACATGGCCCTGCGCGAAGGCGGCGTGGCCGAACTGCTGCCGTCGGTCGACGTCGCGGTGTTCGACGAGGCGCACCAGATGGTGGACATCGGCGTGCAGTTCCTCGGCCAGACCCTGGCCACGGGGCAGGCGATCGACCTGTCGCGCGACCTCGTCGGCGCCGGCCTGCAGCAGGCACGCGGCCTGGCGCCGTGGACGGAGCTCGCGGCACGCATGGAACTGCTCGCGCGCGAGGTGCGCCTGGCCGCGGGCGGTCCGCGGGTGCACTCGGCCGGCGGCGGGGCGATGGGAAACCTCGGCAGCACGCGCCGGCCCTGGGACCAGGTCGAAGCCGAAGGCCTGCTCCCCGCGGCGCTCGCGGCGCTGGCGGCGCACTGCGCACAACTGGTCGAGACGCTGGAGCCGCTGCAGGAGATCGGCCCCGACTTCACGAAGCTGCGCGGCCGCGCCGAAACCCTGCGCAGCCAGTGCGCGCGCTTCCAGGGCAGCGCGCCCGAGGGGCAGGTGCGCTGGGTCGACCTGACCACGCACCAGGCGCGCCTGGTCGAGTCGCCGCTGGACATCGGCGGCCCGCTGAGCATGCAACGCGAGGCGGTGCCGCGCGCGTGGATCTTCACGTCGGCGACGCTGGGCGACGACGCCGCGCTGACCTGGTTCTCCGAGCCGGCCGGCCTCGACGACGCGCGCAAGCTGCGCGTCGACAGCCCCTTCGACTACGAGGCCAACTGTTGCGTCTACGTGCCGCCCCGTTTTGCCGCGCCGGCCGACGCGCACCACGCCGAGAGCGTCGGCCGCGCGGCGGCTCATTGCGCCGCGGCGCTGCGCGGGCGTACCTTCGTGCTCACCACCACGCTGCGCGCGATGCGCACGGCGGCGGACGCGCTGCAGGCCGAGCTCGGCAAGCTGGGCGCGTCGCTGGAGGTGCTGGTGCAGGGCACGCTGCCCAAGCGGGCGATGCTGGAGCGCTTCGTGCGCGGCGGCTGCGTGCTGGTGGGCTCGCAGAGCTTCTGGGAAGGCATCGACGTGCCGGGCGACGCGCTGCAGTGCGTGCTGATCGACAAGCTGCCGTTCCCTCCGCCCAACGACCCGCTGATCGAGGCGCGCGTCAAGCGCCTGCAGGCGCAGGGCCGCGACGCGTTCAACGACTGCTTCGTGGCCGAGGCCGCGGTGTCGCTGAAGCAGGGCGCCGGACGGCTGATCCGCACCGTCTCCGACCGCGGGCTGCTGGTGATCTGCGACTCGCGCCTGCGCACCGCGCGCTACGGCCCGCGCCTGCTGGCGGCGTTGCCGCCGATGCGCCAGCTGGAGGACGGCGGCCAGGCGCTGGACTGGCTGCGCCAGCTGGCGCTCAGTCACGACTGAAAGTAAAAGGTTCCTCGCCGATCTGCGGGGTGGCCACCGCGCCCTCGTGAGGCCGACCATCTCGCCTCGTCATTCCGCGCGCAGTCGCGGAATCCACTCCCGCGGCGACGTCGTTCGCCAGCGTGGATCCTGCGACTTCGCGCAGGATGACGCAGCGCGTGATTGCGCGCAGAGGGCCCGGCCATCCCCGAAAATCGGTGAAGTGCCAAGTTAAAGGGCCGCGACGTGCGGCCCTTCGAGGATCAGGCGGGACGGCCGATCACCAGAACTTCCACCATGCGGACTTCTTGCCGGAGACCGCGAACGTGCTGTTGGGGAAATTCTTGTCCAGCACGCGCTGGGCGTCGTCGCGCAGGGTCGTCAGGCCCAGCTTGTCGTACGCGGCGACCATGATGGACAGCGCCTCGGCCGTCGACGCGGTCTGCGGGAACTCGAGCACCGACTCCTTGGCGCGATTGGCCGCGGCCACGTAGGCCTGGCGGCGCATGTAGTAGCCAGCGACGCGCACTTCGTACTCCGCCAGCATGTTGACGGTGAAGTCCATGCGCATGCGCGCGTCCACCGTGTACTTCGAATCGGGGAACTGCTCGGACAATTGCTTGAACGACTGGTAGGACTCGCGTGCGGCGGCCTGGTCGCGTTCCGCCAGGTTCTGGCCGGTGAAACTGCTCAGGAAGCCGAGGTCGTCGTTGAAGTTGATCACGCCGCGCAGGTACAGCGCGTAGTCGAGCGCCGGGCTGGACGGGTGCAGCTTGATGAAACGGTCGACCGTGGCGAGCGCCTGCACCTTGTCCGCGGTCTTCCAGTACAGGTAGGCGAGCTCGAGCTGGGCTTGCTGGGCGAGAATGGAGCCCGCGGCCTTGCCTTCGATGCGGTCCAGCGACTTGATCGCGCGGTCGTAGCTGGCCGACTCGACGTCGTCCATCGCATCGGCGTAGAGCTTCTCCACTGGCGTGGCGGCGTCCTTCTCGGCCTGGGTGGATCCGCAGGCCGCCAGGACGGCTGCCAGGGAGATCGGCGCCAGGAACGCGGCGAAGCGGCGGAAAGCAATCGAGAAGGTCATTGGCTGGGCGCTGTGCAGCGCTGGGTCGCAGTACAAGATGGAAAGAATCCCTGGAATTATATGAGCAGTGCCATGACAGACAACGAACCCGAGCAGCGACCGGACGAGGTCGAGCCGGACGACGACGCCTCCGAGATCCGCACGCATGCCGTCACGCTGGCGCAGCACGGCGAGCGGCTGGACAAGCTGTTGACCGCCCTCGCGCCCGAGTTTTCGCGCGCCCACCTGCAGGGGCTGATCGCCGACGGCCGCGTGCTGCTGGAAGGTAAAGTTTCCACCGGCGCCTCCGCGCGCGTGAAGGCGGGCTGGCGCGTGCAGGTCGAGCTGGTGCGCCCGGCGCAGGACCAGGCGTTCAAGCCCGAGGACATCCCGCTGGACATCGTCTACGAGGACGAGCACGTGATGGTCGTCGACAAGCCCGCCGGCCTGGTGGTGCATCCGGCCGCGGGCAACTGGTCGGGCACGCTGCTCAACGGCATCCTGTTCCGCGACCCGAAGGCCGCCGCGCTGCCGCGCGCGGGCATCGTGCACCGGCTCGACAAGGACACCTCCGGCCTGATGGTGGTGGGCCGCACGCTCGAGGGCGTCACCGGGCTGATGCGCGACATCGCGTCGCGCGTGGTCAGCCGCAAGTACCTGGCGCTGGTGCACGGCCGCCTCAAGACCGAGCAGGAGTCGATCGAGGCGCCGATCGGCCGTGATCCGAAGGTGCGCGTGCGCATGGCCGTGATCAACAGCGGCAAGTGGGCGAAGACCGACATCGAGCAGGTGGCGTACGCCGAGGGCATCGCGGCGGTGCGCTGCACGCTGCACACCGGGCGCACGCACCAGATCCGCGTGCACTTCACGTTCCGCGGCCATCCGCTGGTCTCCGACGAACTCTACGGCGGGCGTCCGGCGCTGGGCATGACGCGCCAGGCGCTGCACGCCGCGCACCTGGCGTTCAAGCACCCGGTCACCGGCGCGCCGCTGCGCTTCGACTCGGCGCCGCCGGACGACTTCCGCCAGGCCTGGGCGCACATCGTCGGGGACGACCTGCTGGAGGATTTCAGCGACGATGTGTAGGCCCTGGCGACCCGCGCTCGGGAAACACCGGAGGAGGCCGGGCGAGATATTCAGCGGCGCACGCACCAAAGCGGTTACAATGTGCCATTCCTCCTCCAGTCCGTGAATTCGTGACCCGCCGTGAAGGCGCCTGGTGACGCGTGAGCTGGGGCAAGGAATGGGGCGATTCCAACCGTGCGCAGTGCTGCTCGAAGCCCGCCGGCCCCGATTGAACTGGAATCTCTCCCTGAATACGCGGCCGTGCATGGTGGTCTTCGCCTCGAATGATGGCGTTGCCGTGCTGCCGCTGACACCGGCCCCTCCATTGGCCTGCTGATGCAGGCGGACACCCGCTAATTCGCCGATGAATACTCAGGATGCCAAGCGCGTTCTTGAAACCGCGCTGATCTGTGCCAATCAGCCGCTGCCGCTGCGTGCGATGCGCAATCTGTTCGATGACCAGATCGGGTCGGACACGTTGCGTTCGATGCTCGACGAACTGGTGCGCGACTGGAGCGGCCGTGGCGTCGAGCTCGTGGCCATCGCCTCCGGCTGGCGCTTCCAGAGCCGCCCGGAGCTGCGCGAGTTCCTGGATCGCCTGCACCCGGAGAAACCGCCCAAGTACTCGCGCGCCGTGCTCGAGACGCTGGCCATCATTGCCTACCGCCAGCCGGTCACCCGCGGCGACATCGAGGACATCCGCGGCGTGATGGTCGGCAGCCAGATCATCAAGCAGCTCGAGGATCGCGGCTGGATCGAGGCCATCGGCCATCGCGACGCGCCGGGCCGCCCGTCGCTGTTCGCCACCACGCGCCAGTTCCTCGACGACCTGGGCCTGGGCAGCCTCGACCAGTTGCCCACGCTCGAGGGCGGCCAGGCCCCCACCGACGCGCTGGCCGACCTGCAGCCCAGCCTGCTGGGCGAGGTCCAGGGCTCGCTGGAGCTGGCGCCGACGCTGGAGGACGGCTCCGCCGACGCCGAGGCGGCCAACGACGGCCAGATGCTGGCGATCGCCGCGCCGGAGGTCGAACCCGCCGCCGTCGAGGCCGTGGCCGAAGCGCTGGCGCAGGCCGAAGCGGTCGAGCAGCTGGCCGAGCCTGTGGTCGCCGACCTGGCCGAACACCCGGCTGATCATGTCGACAACCCGGCCGACACCGCCGCGCCCGGCGACGAGGCCACGATGCCGGCCGAGGTGCCCGCCGCCCCCGCGGCGCCGGCACTCGTCCCTGCGGCCGAGCCGACGCTGGCCCACGCCGAGGCCGCCCAGGCGGCACGCCAGGCCGATGCCATCGCGGCCGCGATCGCTGCCGACCAGGCCCACGCCGCCCAGTTGGCTGGCACGAATCCCACCCCCCATTCCGCGCCGTCATCGGCGTCCACACCGACGACCGATGAACATGCGCCCGCATCTTCCGGTTCGCCCGAATCTCCCGAAGATCACCTGAAGCAAGGCCCGCTGCAATGAGTTCCGATACCCCGGATGTGACGCCCCAAGACGCGTCGGCAGACACGAACGCCACCGAGGGCACGACCCCCGCGGTCAAGAAGGCGCGCGCCCCGCGCAAGACCGCGGTGAAGGCCGAGCCGGCCGCCGAAGTCGTGGCCGAACCCGCGGCCGCGCCGCAGGCGAGCGCCGACGCGCCCGTCCCTGCGGCGCCGCGCAAGCGCACGCGCAAGGCGGCCGAGCCCGTCGAGGCGACCGTCGATGCCGCGCCGACGCCTGAGGCGGTCGCCGCCCCGGCACCCGAGGCGCTCGAGGTGCGCGAACCGCGCGCTCCGCGCGTGCGTGCCGAGCGTCGCCCCGCCGCCGAAGACACCGCGCCGCCGTCCGCCGAGGCCGCCGGTCCCGTCGATGGTGCCGGCTCCAATGATGATGGCCCGGACGCCGAAGGCGCCGCGCCGCAAGGCGAAGGCAGCGACGGTCCGGGCGAGGGCGGCGAAGGCCGCCGCTCGCGCAGCCGCCGCCGCCGCCGTGGCCGCCGCGGCGGTTCCGACGATTCTTCCGTCGACGGCACCCAGCGCGCTGAAGGCGCAGGCGATGCCGATGGCGAGCCCGGAGAACCCGGCGAAGCGGTCGAGGAGGGTGGCGACCGGGTTGGCGAAGGTGGCGAAGCCCGCCCCCCGCGCGGCGAGCGTCCCCCGCGCCCCGAGCGCGGCCCGCGTCCGGTCGTCGAGTTCGCCAGCGCCGACGTGTCCGACACCTTCGCCGGCGTGCTGTCGGGCGATTTCGACATCGATGCCGAGATCGTCGAAGGGGTCAACGCGATTCCCGCCAAGCGCGTGCTCGCCGCCGAGCCGGACGCGCCCAAGCTGCACAAGGTGCTGGCGCAGTCGGGCATCGGCTCGCGCCGCGACATGGAGCAGTTCATCACCGACGGCAAGGTCCTCGTCAACGGCGAGGTCGCGCACACCGGCCAGCGCATCTCCTTCGGCGACGAAGTGCGCGTCGCCGGCCGCGTCGTCAAGCTGCGCATCGCGCCGCCGCCGGCGCGCGTGATCGCGTACCACAAGCCCGCGGGCGAGGTCGTCACGATGGACGATCCGCAGAACCGTCCCACCGTGTTCCGCCGGCTGCCGCGCCTGCAGCACGGCAAGTGGCAGTCGGTCGGCCGCCTCGACATCAACACCGAAGGCCTGCTGCTGTTCACCAACTCGGGTGACCTGGCCAACAAGCTGATGCACCCGCGCTTCGGCGTCGAGCGCGAGTACGCAGTGCGCGTGCTGGGTACGCTCGAAATGGCCGCGCGCGAGAAGCTGCTCACGGGCGTCGTGATCGACGGCCAGGAAGCGCATTTCAAGTCGATCGAGGACGGCGGCGGCGAAGGCGCCAACCGCTGGTACCGCGTCGTCATCACCGAAGGTCGCAACCGCGAAGTGCGCAAGCTGTTCGACACGGTGGGCATGGCCGTGAGCCGCCTGATCCGCATCCGCTACGGCTCGGTCGTGCTGCCCAAGGGCCTGCGCCGCTCCGTGTGGGTGGATCTCGACGAAAACGACGTGCGCCGCCTGCGCCAGCTCGCCGGTGCCGACACGACGCAACGCAGTGGTCCGCAACGCGACGACGGTCCGCGCGACGCCGCTCCGCGCGAGAACGCGCCGCGCGAGGGTGCGCCCCGCGACGGCGAGAAGCGCAACAACAACCCCCCGCGCAACGAACGCGGCCCGCGTGGCGACAATGCCCAGCGCGCCAACAACAACGGCGGGCAGCAGCCCAAGCAGCGCGATCGCAACGACCGCAACCCGCGCGGTCGTGATCGCGGCGAGCGCCGCCCGGACGCCCAGACGAGCAGCCCGGCACCGTTCCGCGAGCCGGGCGACCCGAGCTTCATCCCGAACCCGCTGCAACAGACCTTCGACCGGCGCGCCATCCAGCAGCGCGAGCGCCCGGTCGTCGTCGACTACGACGACGAGAGCGACGGCCCGATCGGCCCGATCCCCAATCCGCTGCAGCAGACCTACGACAAGCGCGGGATCTCCGGCAACGCCAACGCCTTTGCCAAGGGTGGCAAGCGCGGCGGTGGGGGCGGTGGCGGCGGTGGCGGCGGCGAGAAGCAACCCGATCCGTTGAAGACGGCCGTCGGCTACATCGGCGCCGACACGTTCATCAAGAAGATGAATAGCCGCGGCGGAGGCGGCGGCGGGCGCGGCGGCGGCGGTCGCGGCCGGCGTTGAACCCGCGGGCGCGAATCGACTCCCACCCGGTGGTAAATCGTTCGCGACCCCTGTCGCTTATCAAGTGTCACCGGCTCGGCTTAAAATGCCGGGCTTTGCTCAAGTTTTTGCCCCTGGAGAATCAAAATGACTGAACGTACCCTCTCGATCATCAAGCCCGACGCCGTCGCCAAGAACGTGATCGGCCAGATCGTCGCCCGCTTCGAAGGCGCCGGCCTCAAGGTCATCGCCGCACGCCTGACCCAACTGTCGCAAGCCGACGCAGAGGCGTTCTACGCCGTGCACAAGGCGCGCCCGTTCTTCAAGGACCTGGTCAGCTTCATGATCTCGGGCCCGGTGTTCGTGCAGGTTCTCGAAGGCGAAGGCGCCATCCTGAAGAACCGTGACCTGATGGGCGCAACCGACCCGAAGAAGGCCGAGAAAGGCACGATCCGCGCCGACTTCGCCGACTCGATCGACGCCAACGCCGTCCACGGCTCGGACGCCGCCGAGACCGCCGCGAACGAAATCGCGTTCTTCTTCCCTGGCATGCAAATCCACTCGCGTTGAGCGTGTGAGGCCTCGCACGAGCGAGGTCAACTGGAACGTAGCGCGATGACGACCCCTCTCGACAACCTGCTCGACCTCGACCAAGCCGCCCTCAAGGCGTATTGCGAACGCGTGGGTGAGAAGTCGTTTCGCGCGACCCAGCTGTTCCGCTGGATCCACCATCGCGGCGTGGGCAACTTCGACGACATGACCGACCTCGCGCGCTCGCTGCGCACGAAGCTGGCCGGCGTCGCGGAGATTCGTCCGCTGACCGTGATGACCGACAGGACTGCAGCCGACGGCACCCGCAAGTGGTTGTACGACGTCGGCCAGGGCAACGCGATCGAGACGGTCTACATCCCCGAGGACGATCGCGCCACGCTGTGCATCTCGTCCCAGGCCGGATGCGCCGTCGGTTGCCGTTTCTGCTCCACCGGCCACCAGGGCTTCAGCCGCAATCTCACCACCGGCGAGATCATCGGCCAGCTGTGGCACGCGGAGCACCGCATGAAGGCCGAGCTGGGCCTGGGCGCCAACGAGCGCGCCATCAGCAACGTCGTGATGATGGGCATGGGCGAGCCGCTGCAGAACTATTCGCAGCTGGTGCCCGCCCTGCGCATGATGCTCGACGATCACGGCTACGGCCTGTCGCGGCGCCGCGTGACGGTGTCCACGTCGGGCGTGGTGCCCATGATCGACCGCTTGCGCGACGACTGTCCGGTCGCGCTGGCCGTGTCGCTGCACGCACCCGACGACGCGCTCCGCGACGTGCTGGTGCCGATCAACAAGAAGTACCCGATCGACGAATTGCTGAGTGCCTGCGAGCGATACCTCGACGCCGCGCCGCGCGACTTCATCACGTTCGAGTACTGCATGCTCGACGGGGTCAACGACACGCCGGCGCAGGCCAGGGCGCTGGTCGACCTGGTCAAGAACCGGTTGCCCGTCAAGTTCAACCTGATCCCGTTCAATCCGTTCCCCGAGTCGGGCCTGAAGCGTTCGTCGAACGCGCGCGTGCTCGCTTTCGGTGAAGTACTGCTCGAGGCCGGCCTCGTCACCACCATCCGCAAGACGCGCGGCGACGACATCGACGCCGCCTGTGGTCAACTCGCGGGCGAGGTGCAGGATCGCACCGATGCCCAGCGCCGCATGACGCGTTCGATCCCGATCGTCGCGGCCGTGCCGTCCACCCCGAACGTTTCCGGCGCCCCTCAACCCCTCAAGCAGTGAGTCACCATCGCATGCAACTCGTATCCGGGCCAGCCAGAGCGTCGCGTCGGATGAGGGCCGCGCTCGCGGCGGCAGGCCTGCTGGCGGGGCTCGCGGGATGCGTGAGCACCGGCGGGCCGGTGCAGCGCCCGCACCGCGGGGACGACAAGGACATCACGACGGCGTCCGACCAGACCAACGCCGACCGCCTGTCGAACACGCGCATGGAGCTCGCCTACGCCTATCTGGGCCGCAACCAGCCCACCGACGCGCTGGACCAGGTCAAGCAGGCGCTGCAGGCCAAGCCCGACAATCCGGCCGCGTACGGCGTGCGTGGCCTGATCTACGCGGCGCTCGGCGACAACGAGAAGGCCGACGAGAGCTTCCACCGCGCCATGCAGCTGTCGCCGCACGATGCCGACCTGATTCACAACTACGGCTGGTACCTGTGCCAGCAGCGCCGATTCGCCGACGCCGATGCCGAGTTCGCGCGCGCGATCGCCGAGCCCACCTACCGTTCGGTGCCGCGCACGATGCTCGTGCAAGGCATCTGCCAGGCCCGCGCCGGCAAGGGGCAGGACGCCGAGCGCACGCTGTCGCGCGCCTACGAGCTGGATCCGGCCAGCCCGACGATCGCCGTCAACCTGACCGAAGTGCTGTACCGCAACGGGCAGTACGAGCGCGCGCGCTTCTACATTCGCCGCGTCAACAACAACCAGGAACTGGCGAGCGCACAGACGCTCTGGATGGCCGCCCGCATCGAGCACAAGCTCGGCCAGGAGCAGCAAGTCCAGGCCATGGGAGCCCAACTTCGCAATCGCTTTCCGCAGTCGCCGGAAGCCTTGCTGTTCGAAAAGGGCAAGTTCGATGAATGACGAGCTGCCGCCCGAGTTGACGCCGGACCCGACGCAGCCTCCCCGCGACGCCTCGCATCGGGTCGACGCGACGGACGAGGACGTCGCGCAGTCGCCGGCAACGGCGCGCGACGCACGCCGCGCCGGGCCGGAAAGCGAGCTGCAATCGCAGTTCGGACCGCCGAGCGCCGGCGGCATGATCCGCTACGCCCGCCAGGCGCAGGGCATCGACCTGGCGTCGCTCGCCGCGATGCTCAAGATCCCCCTGCGCCGGCTCGAGGCGCTCGAGAACGGCCGCCACGAGGAGCTGCAGGGCCCGACGTTCGAGCGCGCGCTCGCGCAGGCCGCCTGCCGGGTGCTCAAGATCGATCCGAAGCCGGTGTTGGCGCTGCTGCCGCAGCACGAGCGCAACACGCTCGAGCGCGTCACCGAAGGCATCAACACGCCGTTTCGCGACGGGCAGGGCAGCGGCGGCTTCGAGCTGCCCACGCTGATGCGTCCCGTGGTGGTCATCGTCGTGCTGCTGATCGTCGGCGCGGTCGCGCTGTTCTTCGTGCCGGAAAGCTGGGTCGCGCGCCTGACGCGTCCGTTCATGGGCGGATCGGCGGCCAGCGCGCCGGCGGATTCCGCGGCGCCGGCGCCGTCCGCGCCGGTGGGCGCCACGATCACGCCCGTCGAGCTGCCCATCGCCAGCGTGACCACGCCGGCGTCCTCCGCGGCCGTTTCCGCTTCCGCGGCCTTGGCGGCGCCGGTGTCTCCGGCCGCGGTGTCGGCCAGCGCCGCGCAAGGCATCGACGAGGTACTGGCCCACGTGGCCGCCGCCCCCAGCATCCCGCTGCAGGTCATCGCGACCGCGGATTCCTGGGTCGAGGTCGTCGACGCGCAGGGCCATTCGCTGCTGTCGCGCACCGTCGTCGCCGGCGAATCCGTCGGACTGGATGGCGCGCTGCCGATGCGCGTCAAGATCGGCAACGCGCACGGCACGCGACTCAAGCTGCGCGGCGACAATGTGGACCTGACGCCCTGGACGCGCGACAACGTCGCCCGCCTCGAGGTGAAATGATCCCTGCAAGAGCCCTCACGCCATGAACGATTCCGCCCTGCCCATTCCAGACGCCGGCAACCTGCTGGACGGCGAGCCCATCGCCGAGGTTGCGCCCGCCGCGCGCCGCACGCGCCAGGCACGCGTGGTGTGGGGCAGCCACGTCGTCACCGTGGGTGGCGACGCGCCGGTGCGCGTGCAATCGATGACCAACACCGACACGGTGCAGGTGATCGAGACGGCGATCCAGGTCAAGGAACTCGCGCTGGCCGGCTCCGAGATGGTGCGCATCACCGTCAACACGCCCGAGGCGGCCGCCGCCGTGCCGCACATCCGCGACCAGCTCGACCGCATGGGCGTCAACGTGCCGCTGGTGGGCGACTTCCACTACAACGGCCACCGCCTGCTCACGGAGCACCCGGCGTGCGCCGAGGCGCTGTCCAAGTACCGCATCAACCCCGGCAACGTCGGCCGCGGCGAGAAGGGCGATCGCCAGTTTGCGCAGATGGTCGAGGCGGCTTGCAAGTACGACAAGGCGGTGCGCATCGGCGTCAACTGGGGCAGCCTCGACCAGGAGCTCCTGAAGGCGCTGATGGACGCCAACGCGAAGCGTTCGAAGCCCTGGGAGCTCAAGCAGATCATGTACGAGGCGCTGGTGCGCTCGGCCATCGAGTCGGCCCAGGCGGCGGTCGCCGTCGGCCTCGACCCGAACCAGATCCTGCTCAGCTGCAAGATGAGCGCGGTGCAGGACCTGATCGCGGTCTACCGCGGCCTCGCGAAGCGCTCCGACCACGCGCTGCACCTGGGCCTGACCGAAGCCGGCATGGGCGCCAAGGGCACGGTGGCCTCGGCCACCGCGCTGGCGGTGCTGCTGCAGGACGGCATCGGCGACACGATCCGCGTCTCGCTCACCCCGCAGCCGGGCGAAGCCCGCACGCAGGAGGTGGTGGTGGCGCTCGAGATCCTGCAGTCGCTGGGCCTGCGCCATTTCAATCCGAGCGTCACGGCCTGCCCGGGCTGCGGCCGCACCACGAGCACGGTGTTCCAGGACCTGACCAAGCAGATCGACGACTTCCTGCGCTCGCAGATGCCCGTGTGGCGCGAGCGCTTCCCCGGCGTCGAAGGCATGAAGGTGGCCGTCATGGGCTGCATCGTCAACGGCCCCGGCGAGAGCAAGCACGCCGACATCGGCATCAGCCTGCCCGGCACCGGCGAAGCCCCGTCCGCCCCCGTCTACATCGACGGCGAACGCGTGCTGACGCTGCGCGGCGACAACATCGCCGGCGAGTTCCGGGCGATCGTCGAGCAATATATCGAACGCCGGTACGGCGCGGTAACCGCAGCGCATTGAAGCTCCGGTAGCCTCGCCCGACGTTCCCATTTCAAAAAATCGCGGCCGCGCAATGGGCCGCAAGACCCGTATTGCTCATGGCTGAAATCCTGCGTGCCGTCAAAGGCATGAACGACATCTTTCCCGCGTCCGTCCCGCGCAAGGCGAGCGAGACGCTGCCCACGTCCAACATGTGGCAGTGGTTCGAGCAGACCGCGCGCTCGGTGCTGCAGCGCTACGGCTACCAGAACCTGATGACGCCGATCGTTGAGCCCACGACGCTGTTCGTGCGCGGCATCGGCGAGGTGACCGACATCGTCGAGAAGGAGATGTATTCCTTCGAGGACACGATGAACGGCGACAAGCTCACGCTGCGCCCGGAGTTCACTGCCGGCATCGTGCGCGCCGTGATCGAGCACAACGCGCTCTACAACGGCCCGCTGCGACTGTGGTCCACGGGGCCGTTGTTTCGCCACGAGCGCCCGCAGAAGGGCCGTTATCGCCAGTTTCACCAGCTCGACGTCGAGGCGCTGGGCTTCACCGGCCCGGACGTCGACGCGGAGCAGATCCTGCTCACCCGCGCGCTGCTGCGCGAGCTGGGGTTGAAAGAGGGCGAGCACATCCGCCTGGAGATCAACAGCCTGGGCCAGCCGGCCGAGCGTGCGGCGCACCGCGCGGCCCTGGTGGCGTATTTCGAGGCCAACGCCGGCCTGCTGGACGAGGACTCGCAGCGCCGCCTGCTGACCAACCCGCTGCGGATCCTGGACAGCAAGAACCCGGCGATGCAGGCGATGATCGACGCCGCGCCCAAGCTGATGGACTTCCTCGGTCCCGAGACGCTGGCGCACTTCGACGCCGTGCGCGCCGTGCTCGACGCGGTCGGCCTCGAGTACCGCATCAACACGCGCCTCGTGCGCGGCCTGGACTACTACAACCTGACCGTGTTCGAGTGGATCACCGACCAGCTCGGCTCGCAGGGCACGGTCTGCGGCGGCGGCCGCTACGACGGCCTGATCGAGCAGCTCGGTGGCAAGCCGGCGCCGGCCGTCGGCTGGGGCCTGGGCATCGAGCGGCTGCTGCTGCTGCTGGAAGCGGTGGGCGTCGCGCCGCCGGACCAGGCGCCGGACGCCTACGCCGTCATCGGCGGGGACGAAGCGCGTGTGCCGGCCATGGTCGCGGCCGAGGCGCTGCGCGCCGCGGGCGTGTCGGTGCTGCTGCACGCCCAGGGCACCGAAGGGCTCGCCAGCCTCAAGTCGCAGTTCAAGAAAGCCAACGCCAGCGGCGCGCGCTTCGCGCTCGTGTTCGGCGGCGAGGAACTTGCGCGCGGGGTGGTGGGTCTGAAGTCGCTGCGGGGCGGGGAGGCCGAGCAGGTCGAACGCCCCCTGGACGACGTCGCATCCTGGGCCGCGGCGCTGCGCAACGCATAATCGACGATTCGCCCGACTTTTCGGGCCGTCTTCCCGCGTCCGGGGCATTTGCCGCGGACGTCTTTCCCGTTTTCACGATAGACCGATTCCCGATGGCACAACAACTCGATCTCCAGGAACAAGAACAGGTCGACGCCCTCAAGGCGTTCTGGGCCAAGTACGGCAACCTGATCATGTGGATGGTCACGCTGGTGCTGGCCGTGTTCGCCGGCTACAGCTACTGGACGAAGATGCAGCGGGACAAGGCCGGCCAGGCCAGCACGCTGTACGGCGAGATGCAACGCGCCGCCGAGGCCGGCGACGACAAGCGCGCCGCGCAGATCTTCGGCGACATGAAGTCCAAGGCGCCCAAGACCACCTACACGCAGTTCGGCGGGCTGCTGGCGGCGAAGGCGCAAGCCGACAAGGGCGACACGGTCAATGCCACGGCCAACCTGCAATGGGTCGCCGAGAACGGCAACGACGAGAACGCCGCCGTCGCGCACCTGCGCCTGGCGGGCCTGCTGGCCGACGCCAAGAAGTACGACGACGCGCTCAAGGAACTCGCGCTGGTGAAGCCGCTCTCGTTCGCCCCGCTGGTCTCCGATCGCCGCGGCGACATCGAGCTGGCCCGCGGCCAGAAGGACGCCGCCACCAAGGCCTACAAGGCGGCCTGGGACGCGCTGCCCGAGACCGCGCAGTACCGGTTCCTGCTGGACGCCAAGCTGACGGCGCTCGGCGCCGCGCCGGCCGCCTCGGCGGCGTCGGCCGCTTCGGGGGTCGCACAATGAACGGCGCGTCGAAGATCCGCGGCCGTTCGCTGGCCGCACTCGCCGCCACGGCCCTGGTCGCCGCGACGGCGCTGCTGGCCGGCTGCGCCGACGACGCGGCCAAGCCCACGCCGCTCGAACCGCTGGAAGCCAAGATCGCCGGCCACGAGGTCTGGAAGCTGAACCTGGGGTCCGGCTTCAGCACGCTCAGCTCGCTGGCCGGCAACGCCGGCTTCGCCCCGCAGGGCGTGGTGGTCGCCGGCAACAACTTCGTCATCGGCGCGCTCAATGGCGCCCTGGTCTCGGTCGATGCCGACACCGGCAAGGAAAACTGGCGCGCCGACGCCGGCGGACGCCTGTCCTCGGGCATCGGCTCCGACGGCCGCTTCAGCGCGGTCGTGACCCGCGACGGCGACCTCGTGACGCTGGACGGCGGCAAGATCATCTGGCGCCAGCACCTGGGCAGCGCGGTCGTCACCGCGCCGTTCGTCGCCGGCGAGCGCGTGTTCGTGCTGGGCGTCGACCGCTCGGTGCAGGCCTTCGACGCGCTGGACGGCAAGAAGCTGTGGGTCTACGCGCGTGCGGGTGACGCGTTGACGCTGTCGCAAGCGGGCGTGCTGACCGCATGGCAGGACACGCTGCTGTTCGGCCTGGGCGCGCGCCTGACCGCGCTCGACCCGATCAAGGGCACGGTTCGCTGGGAAGTGCCGGTGGCCGCGCCGCGTGGCACCAACGAGGTCGAGCGCCTGGCCGACCTGGTCGGCCCGGCCGCCCGCGTGGGCAGCGTCTACTGCATCCGCGCGTTCCAGAACGGCATCGGCTGCATCGACGCCGAGCGCGTCACCGCGCTGTGGTCGATCAACGTCGGCGGCGCGCAGTCGCTGGGCGCCGACCAGGACTACGTGTTCGCCGGCGACGCCAGCGACCGCCTGAGCGCGCGCCGCCGCGCCAACGGCGAGTCGGTCTGGCTCAGCGACAAGTTCCAGAACCGCAAGTTGAGCGGCATGCTGTCCATCGGCAAGGTGCTGGTGTTCGGCGACCTCGACGGCTACGTCCACTTCCTCGACCGCGCCACCGGCGCACCGCTGCTGCGCCTGCCCACCAATGGCTCGCGCATCGTCGGCACGCCCGTGCGCGCCGGCAACACGCTCGCCGTGACGACGCAGGACGGTGCCGTCTACGCGTTCCGTCCGGAATGAGCGCAACGTTGCGACTGACCAGGAGCTTTTTCGCTTGAAACCCGTCATTGCACTCGTCGGCCGACCCAACGTCGGCAAGTCGACGCTGTTCAACCGGATGACGAAGACGCGCGACGCGATCGTCGCCGACTTCGCGGGGCTGACGCGCGACCGCCACTACGGCGACGGCCGCCACAACGGCATCGAGTTCATCGTCGTCGACACCGGCGGCTTCGAGCCCGACTCCACCACCGGCATCGTCAAGGAAATGGCGCGCCAGACGCGCCAGGCCGTGGCCGAGGCCGACGTGGTGATCTTCGTCGTCGACATTCGCCTGGGCCTGTCGGTCCAGGACCACGACATCGCGCGCTACCTGCGCACGGCGCAGAAGAACGTGCTGATCGCGGTCAACAAGGCCGAGGGCATGTCCGAATCGCCGATGCTCAACGAGTTCCACGAACTCGGCATGGGCGAGCTGCACCCGATCTCGGCGGCGCACGGGCAGGGCATCCGCAGCCTGCTGGACGCCGCACTCGAGGGCTACGCCACCGAGAAGGAAGAGGATGAATTCGGCGCCTCGGCGATGGATCGCCCGATCCGCCTGGCCGTGGCCGGCCGTCCCAACGTGGGCAAGTCCACCCTGATCAACACCTGGCTCGGCGAGGAGCGCCTGGTGGCGTTCGACATGCCCGGCACCACGCGCGACGCCATCACGGTGCCGTTCGAGCGCGACGGCAAGAAGTTCGAGCTGATCGACACCGCCGGCCTGCGCCGCAAGGGGCAGGTGTTCGAGGCGATCGAGAAGTTCTCCGTCATCAAGACGCTGCAGGCGATCGCCGACGCCAACGTCGTCGTGCTGCTGCTCGACGCGACCCAGGGCGTCACTGACCAGGACGCCCACATCGCGGGCTACATCCTCGATTCGGGCCGCGCGGTGGTCATCGCGATCAACAAGTGGGACGCCGTCACCAGCTACCAGCGCGAGATGCTCGATCGCTCGATCGAGTCGCGCCTCGCGTTCCTGAAGTTCGCGCCGGTGCTCAACATCTCCGCGCTGAAGCGCCAGGGGCTGGGGCCGCTGTGGAAGAACATTGCCGATGCGCACGCGTCGGCCAACCGCAAGATGACCACGCCGGTGCTCACGCGCCTGCTGATGGAAGCTGTCGAGCACCAGCAGCCGCGCCGCGACGGCATGTACCGCCCCAAGATGCGCTACGCGCACCAGGGCGGCATGAATCCGCCGGTCATCGTGGTGCACGGAAACTCGCTGGACCACGTCACGGATGCGTACAAGCGCTTTCTCGAAGGGCGTTTCCGCGACTATTTCAAGCTGGTGGGCACGCCGCTCAAGATCGAGATGCGATCGGGGCGTAATCCATTCACGGACAAAGAAGCATAAAGTTAACCCGTAGACCGGCGGGTGAGATGCTGCCTGTGATAACGTGAACTCTTTCCCAACACACGTACTTTCAACACGGAGAATATCGTGAGCAACAAAGGGCAACTCCTACAAGACCCCTTCCTGAACCTGCTGCGCAAGGAGCATGTTCCGGTGTCGATCTATCTGGTCAACGGCATCAAGCTGCAAGGCCATATCGAATCGTTTGATCAGTATGTGGTCCTGCTGCGCAATACCGTCACCCAGATGGTCTACAAGCACGCCATTTCCACGGTGGTGCCTGGCCGCGCGGTGAACTTCCACGCGGGTGACGCACCCGAATGATGTTGCAGTCTGAGTCCGGTGCATCCGCACCGGCATCGCATTGACTGACGACACTTCCCACGGCGCGCGCGGACCCCAGCTCGGCGGCTCCACGCACGGCGAGCCGCCGCGCGTGATCCTGGTGGGCGTCGACTTCGGTCGCGGCTCCTCCTTCGATCCCACGCTCGACGAACTCGCCTTGCTGGCCGAGTCCGCGGACGACATTCCCGTCGCCCGCGTCACCGCCAAGCGCAAGGCGCCCGATCCGGCGCTGTTCGTGGGCAGCGGCAAGGCCGACGAGATCAAGGAACTGGTGTTGGCGCACCGCGCGCAGGGCGTCCTGTTCGACCAGGCCTTGTCGCCTGCGCAGCAGCGCAACCTGGAGAAGCACCTGGGCGTCGGCGTGGCCGACCGTACGGCGCTGATCCTCGAGATCTTCGCCGCGCGTGCCAAGAGCCACGAGGGCAAGCTGCAGGTGGAGCTCGCTCGCCTGCAGTACCTGTCCACGCGCCTCGTGCGGCGCTGGAGCCACCTGGAACGCCAGCAGGGCGGCACCGGCGTGCGCGGCGGCCCGGGCGAATCGCAGATCGAGCTCGACAAGCGCATGATCGGCGAGCGCATCAAGCAGGTGAAGGACCGCCTGGTCAAGGTCAAGAAGCAGCGGCAGACGCAGCGCAAGTCGCGCGAGCGCAGCGGCACCTTCCGCGTCTCGCTGGTGGGCTACACCAACGCCGGCAAGTCGACGCTGTTCAACGCCCTCGTCAAGGCCGACACCTACGTCGCCAACCAGCTGTTCGCCACGCTCGACACCACCACGCGCTCGATGTACCTGCAGCAGGTCGAGACCTCGGTGTCGCTGTCCGACACCGTAGGTTTCATCCGCGACCTGCCGCACAAGCTCGTCGAGGCCTTCCGCGCCACGTTGCAGGAGGCCGCCGACGCCGACCTCCTGCTGCACGTGATCGACTCTGCCAGTCCGTTGCTGCAGGAGCAGCGCGACGAGGTGGAGCGCGTGCTGCGCGAGATCGGCGCCGACGAGGTGCCGCAGGTGCTCGTCTACAACAAGCTCGATCGCCTCGACGTCGCCCAACGCCCCGACAGCCTGGTCGACGCCATCGAGGGCGAGCGCGGCGTGCGCACGCCGCGCGTGTTCGTGAGCGCGCTCGGCGGCGAGGGGCTGGACGCCTTGCGCCAGGCCATCGCCGACGCGCTGATCGCGAGCCAGAACGCGCCCCAGGAAGACTTCGAACGCGACGCCCGGTTCACTCGACCGGACCTCGACGACAATGATGACGCAAGCGACTCGAAAGATTCGATTTCGTCCCCATCATCTTCAGCATGAACATGCCCGAGAACACCTCTCCGTCTTCGGCGCCGTCCCCGCGCCGGCGCGCGCTGTTGCGCAAAGTCCTTGGTCGCCTGATGGCGACTGGCCAGGAAGGGCCCCCCGACCTCGAGGAGATGTGGCGCGACTTCACGCGCAAGCTCTCGTCGTTCTTCGGCGTGGGCAAGAAGGGCAGCGACCCGGGCAACGGCGGCGGCTTCCAGCCTGACGCGCAGAGCGCGGGCATCGGCGCGGCCGTGGTGGCGGCGATCATCGTCGTCGTCTGGCTGTTCAGTGGCTCGTTCATCGTGCAGGAAGGCCAGAAGGGCGTCGTGACGACCTTCGGCCGCTACAGCCACACGGTGGAGGCCGGCTGGGGCTGGCGCTGGCCGTACCCGATCCAGGCCGAGCAGACCATCGACTTCACGCAGAGCAAGAAGGTGGAGATCGGCGCGACCAACCTGTCCGCGACGACCGGCCTGCGCGACTCGGCGATGCTGACGCAGGACGAGAACATCGTCGACGTCCGCTTCAGCGTGCAGTACAGCCTGAAGGACGCCCGCGCGTTCCTGTTCGAGAACAACAATCCGCGCGAGGCCGTCGTGCAGGCCGCCGAATCGGCGGTGCGCGAGATCGTGGGCTCGAGCCGCATCGACTCGGTGATCTTCGAGCAGCGCGGCGCGCTGACGGCGTCGCTGGTCAAGTCGATCCAGCTGCAGCTCGACACGCTCAACACCGGCATCGTGATCGCCAACGTCAACATCGAGAGCGTCAACCCGCCCGAGCAGGTCACCGCGGCGTTCTCGGACGTCGTCAAGGCCGGCGTCGATCGCGACGCGCTGAAGAACGAGGGCCAGGCCTACGCCAACCACGTGATCCCCGCGGCCCAGGGCGACGCCGCCCGCCTGCGCGAGGATGCGCTGGCGTACAAGGCGCGCATCGTCAACGCCGCCGAAGGCGACGCGAACCGCTTCAAGGCGGTCTACGCCGAGTACCAGAAGGCGCCCGCGGTCACGCGCGACCGCATGTACATCGACGCGATGCAGGATGTCTATTCCCACGTCACCAAGGTGATGGTGGACACCCATGGCAACAACCTCGTCCAGCTGCCGCTCGACAAGTTGACGCAGGCCGCCGCGGCCAACGTCGCGGCCGCGGCGCCCGCCGATGCGGGCACCACGGCGACGGTCACCGTCACGCCGGGCGATGCCGCAGCCAACGCCGACGCCCGCTCGCGCGACAACGCGCGCGGCCGCGATCGCGACAGCCGCTGAGGAGCCGCAACATGAACAAGATCTTTCTCGCCATCGGCGCCTTCATCGTCCTCGCGCTCGTCGCCTCGTCCTCGCTGTTCATCGTCGACCAGCGCCAGGTGGCCGTCATCAAGACCTTCGGTGAAATCAAGTCGGTGATCACCGAGCCGGGCCTGAACTTCAACTGGCCGCTGGTGCAGACGGTGTCGACGCTCGACAAGCGCATCCAGACGCTGGACAACCCGTCGCCGAGCGCGATCTTCACCGCCGAGAAGAAGAGCCTCGTGATCGACTGGCTGGTGAAGTGGCGCATCAACGACGCGCGCCAGTTCATCCGCAACAACGGCGCCGAGCAGCGCAACCTCGAGATCCGCCTGGCCGCCGTCGCCCAGGCCGCGTTCAACGAGGAAGTGACCAAGCACACGGTGCGCGGCGTGCTGTCGGACGAGCGTGCGCAGATCATGCAGAACGTGAAGACGCGGCTGGTCTCCGAATCGAAGCCGTTCGGCATCGAGATCGTCGACGTGCGCATCAAGCGCGTCGATTTCGTGCCCGAAGTCACCGCCTCGGTCTACAACCGCATGAACTCGGAACGCAAGCAGGTGGCCAACCAGCTGCGTGCCGAGGGCGAGGCCGTCAAGGAGCAGATCCGCGCCGACGCCGACAAGCAGGTGTCGGTGATCGTCGCCGGGGCCACGCTGGAAGCCCAGAAGACCAAGGGCGAGGCCGATGCCCAGGCCACGCAGGTCTACGGCGAGGCCTTCGGCCGCGACCCGAAGTTCGCGCAGTTCTACCGCAACCTCGAGGCCTACCGCGCCAGCTTCAACAAGAAGTCGGACGTGATGGTGATCGACACCGGCTCGGACTTCTTCAAGGCCATGCGTGGCTCGGGCGGCGCCGGCTCGGCCGACGCTGCTGCTGCCGCCAAGAAGAAGTAGGCCGGCGTGGGCCTGCTTCTCGCCAGCGCCGTGGCGCTGGTGCTGATCCTGGAGGGTCTGCTCCCGTTCCTGAACCCTGGCGCCTGGCGCCGGGTGCTCGCGCGGGCGCTGCAGATGAGCGACGCCCAGATTCGCCTCCTGGGGCTGTCCAGCTTGGGCGTCGGCGTCACGATCCTGCTGGTCTTCGGGGCCTGACGGCTTGGCGGCGAAGGGTCGCTTCGCCAATTCCTCGTTGCTGCCGCCCGCCAGCGTGACGCCCGGCGCGAAACATTCGTCCGCCCGGCGCGGACACATCGGTACAATCCCGGTTTTAACCCCCTCAGCATTCTCATGACGTCTGCTTGGCTACTGCCCGAGCACATCGCCGATGTCCTGCCGTCCGAAGCGCGGCGCATCGAGGAATTGCGGCGAAAGCTGCTCGACCTGGCCCGCAGCTACGGTTTCGAGCTCGTGATCCCGCCGATGCTGGAGCACCTCGAATCGCTGCTGTCCGGCACCGGACACGCCCTCGACCTGAAGACGTTCAAGCTGGTCGACCAGCTGAGCGGCCGCATGCTGGGCGTGCGCGCGGACACCACGCCGCAGGTCGCCCGCATCGACGCCCACCTGTTGAACCGCCAGGGCGTGGCGCGCCTGTGCTACTGCGGCCCGGTGCTGCATGCCCGTCCCGACCGCCCCCTGGCCACGCGCGAGCCGCTGCAGTTCGGCGCCGAGATCTACGGCCACGCCGGGCTCGAGGCCGACCTGGAAGTGCAGGACCTGGCCCTCGACGGCCTGGCCGCCGCCGGCGTCGGCGCGCCGGTACTGGACATGGCCGATGCCCGCATCGTCCGGAGCCTTCTCGCCGACGAGCGCCAGGCGCCTGTCGCCGACATCGTCGCCGCGCTGACGCTCAAGGATCGCAGCGCCGTCGAGACGCTCAGCGCCGGTTGCTCTGCACCCGTGCGCGCGGCCTTGTTGACGCTGCTCGACCTGTACGGCGGCGCCGAGGTGCTGGACGAGGCGCGCCGCCGCCTGCCCGCGCACCCGGCCATCGCCGCGGCGCTGGACGACCTGGCGTGGCTGGGCCGCCACCTGATTGCCGCGCATCCCACGATCGAGGTCGGATTCGACCTGTCGGACATGAGCGGCTACGCGTATTACAGCGGGGTGCGCTTCTCCGTCTACGCCGCCGGTTCCACCGACGCGCTGCTGCGCGGCGGACGCTACGACGAGGTCGGCGCCGTGTTCGGCCGCAACCGTCCGGCCGTCGGCTTCAGCCTCGACCTGCGCCAGTTGTCGGCCACGATGCCGGCGGCGCCGCTGCGCGCGGCGATCCGCGCGCCGTGGAGCGAGGACACCGGCCTGCGCGCCGCGATTCGCGCCCTGCGCGCCGACAACGAAACCGTGGTCTGCGCCTTGCCTGGGCACGACCACGAAACGCAGGAATTTGCCTGCGACCGCGAACTGGTCGCCGTCGACAACCAATGGACGCTGCGCGGCCTCACGACGGCTTGAGTCCCGCGCCGCACCACGCATCACCGGCCTGTTTCCGTTTCTCCCGGCCGACGAAAACTTCTTCCCCCTGAATTCCCGAGCCCCCATGCAACAAGGCAACACCACCACCATCCCGCGCGGCCGCAACGTCGTCGTCGTCGGCACCCAATGGGGCGACGAAGGCAAGGGCAAGGTCGTCGACTGGCTGACCGACCACGCGCAAGGCGTCGTCCGCTTCCAGGGCGGCCACAACGCCGGCCACACGCTGGTCATCAAGGGCGTCAAGACCGCGCTGCAGCTGATTCCGTCGGGCGTGATGCGCGATGGCGTCAACTGCTACATCGGCAACGGCGTGGTGGTCGATCCGGCCCACCTGCTGTCCGAGATCGAGCGCCTGGAAAAGATCGGCCTGGACGTGCGCTCGCGCCTGTTCGTCAGCGAGGCCTGCCCGCTGATCATGCCGTTCCACGTGGCCGTCGACAAGGCGCGTGAAGCCCAGCGCGAGGAGTGCGGCGACGGCAAGATCGGCACGACCGGCAAGGGCATCGGCCCGGCCTACGAAGACAAGGTCGCTCGCCGCGCGCTGCGCGTGCAGGACCTGAAACACCCGGAACGCTTCGCGAAGAAGCTGCGCGAACTGCTGGACGTGCACAACGCCACGCTCACGCGCCTGAAGCAGCCGACGCTCGAGTTCCAGCCCATCTTCGACCAGGCGATGCTGGTCGCCGAACAGATCAAGCCGATGATGGCCGACGTGGGCTACGCGCTGCACAAGGCCCACCAGGCCGGCGCCAGGATCCTGTTCGAAGGCGCGCAGGGCACGCTGCTGGACATCGACCACGGCACCTACCCGTTCGTCACCTCCAGCAACTGCGTGGCCGGCAACGCCGCCGCCGGCACGGGCCTGGGCCCGGGCATGCTGCACTACATCCTGGGCATCACCAAGGCCTACACCACGCGCGTCGGCTCGGGCCCGTTCCCGACCGAGCTCGACATCGGAGACGTTGGCAGCGTCGGCCATCACCTGTCGGTGGTCGGCCAGGAGCGCGGCACCGTCACCGGCCGTGCCCGCCGCTGCGGCTGGCTCGACGCCGCCGCCCTGAAGCGCGCGATCATCATCAACGGCATCTCCGGCCTGTGCATCACCAAGCTCGACGTGCTGGACGGCCTGTCGGAGATCAAGATCTGCATCGGCTACAAGCTCGACGGCCAGGACGTCGACATCCTGCCGAGCGACGCCGACGACGTGGCCCGCTGCGAGCCGGTCTACGAGACCTACCCGGGCTGGTCGGAGAAGACCTTCGGCCTGACCGAGTGGGACCAGTTGCCGCTCAACGCGCGCCGCTATCTCGAACGCGTGAAGGAATTGATCGGCGCGCCGATCGACATGGTGTCCACCGGCCCGGATCGCGATCACACGATCCTGCTGCGGCACCCGTACCGTTAAACCACCGCGACCCGCACCGAACAAAGGATCACGATGCTCACGGACGACGGCAAGCACCTCTACATCTCCTGGGGTGAATACCACCAACTGATCGAACGCCTCGCGCTGAAGGTGCACCACTCGGGCTGGCAGTTCGACCAGATCCTGTGCCTCGCGCGCGGCGGCATGCGCCCGGGCGACATGCTCTCGCGCATCTTCGACAAGCCGCTGGCCATCATGTCCACGAGCTCGTATCGCGCCGAGGCCGGCACGATCCAGGGCCGGCTCGACATGGCCAAGTACATCACGCTGCCCCGCGGCGAGCTCTCGGGCCGCGTGCTGCTGGTGGACGACCTGGCCGACTCCGGCGTCACGCTGGCGGCCGTCGCCGAACGCCTGCGCGGCCTGCCGGCCATCAGCGAGCTGCGCTCGGCCGTGCTGTGGACCAAGGCCATCTCCACCTACACGCCCGACTATTTCGTCGAGGTGCTGCCCACGAGCCCCTGGATCCACCAGCCGTTCGAGGACTACGACGGCATCTCGATGGAGACGCTGATCAAGCGCAACGCCGAGGAGTGAGCCTGGAGCCGGCAGCGCGTCCGGCGCGGCGACTTCCCGAGGGCTCGCTGCGGCGGGCCCTTCTCGTTTCAAGCGGCAATCCAACGCCAGCAGGCCCGCCATGACCTCCGCTCCTCGTCCCTGCACCATAGCCTCCGTCGCCGCGCTGGAGGCCTTGTACGGCCCCGTCGGCGAGGCCTCGCTGCGCAAGGAGGTGGCGTTCCTGCACCCGCACTACCGGGCCCTGATCAAGGCGTCCCCGTTCGCGGTGCTGGCCACGATCGGCCCCGAAGGCCTGGACGCCTCGCCGCGCGGGGACCCGGCCGGCTTCGTCGAGGTGCAGGACGAGCACACCCTGCTGCTGCCCGAGCGGCGCGGCAACAACCGCATCGACAGCCTGCGCAACCTCATCGCGGATCCGCGCATCGCGCTGTTGTTCCTGATTCCCGGCGTGGGCGAAACGCTGCGCGTGAACGGCCGCGCGACGATCAGCGTCGAGCCCGCGTTGCTCGAACGCTTCCGCATGAACGGCCAGCCGCCCAAGTGCGTGCTGGTGATCACGGTGGAGTCGGCATTCTTCCAGTGCGGTCGCGCGATCGCGCGCTCGAACCTGTGGCAGCCGGTGCCGCCCGATGCGCCGCGGCCGGTGCCCAGGCCGGGCGAGATCCTGGAGGCGCTGACGCAGTCGGCCATCGACGGCGCGACCTACGATCGCGACCTGCCGGAGCGCCAGCGCACGACGCTTTACTGAGCGGGTCGGGAGTGGGGCGATCTATGATGGTCGCGAACAACTCGAGGAGGAATGAAAAAAGCCCCGCAAACAAATGTCTGCGAGGCTTTCTCGAATATGGTGCCCAGAAGAGGACTCGAACCTCCACGCCGTTAAGCGCTAGTACCTGAAACTAGTGCGTCTACCAATTCCGCCATCTGGGCAAGGTACATTTCATTGATCGAGCGGCCTTGCATTTCTGCTCAACTGCTTAATCAGCGAAGACAAGGATCATATCATTAAAAACAAAACAGTTGCAAGCCCCGCCGTGTTGAATGGCGCAATGATGGGCGAAGCCGAGGGGGTGGTGTTCGGCCACCGCGACGGACACGGGTTCGTCAAGCGCGATGACGGCGAACCCGACGTCTATATCTCGCAGCAGGAGATGCGCTCCGTGCTGCACCGCGACCGCGTGAAGGTGCGCCTCGTGCGCTTCGATCGCAAGGGCCGCCCCGAAGGGCGCATCCTGGAGATCGTCGAGCGCCGCAAGGCGCCGATCATCGGGCGCCTGCTCAACGAAGGCGGCGCGTGGCTCGTCGCGCCGGAAGACCGCCGCTACGGCCAGGACATCCTGATCCCGAAGAACGCCACCGCGTCCGCGGTCGCGGGCCAGGTGGTGGCGGTGGAGCTCACCGAGCCGCCGTCGATGTACTCGCAGCCCGTGGGGCGCATCACCGAGGTGCTGGGCGAGATCGACGATCCCGGGATGGAGATCGAGATCGCCGTCCGCAAATACGAGGTGCCGTATCGCTTCTCGGCGGAGACGCTGGCGCAGACGGCCAAGCTGCCCGACCACGTGCGCGCCGTCGACATGAAGGGCCGCATCAACCTCACCGACGTGCCGCTGGTCACCATCGACGGCGAGGACGCGCGCGACTTCGACGACGCCGTCTACTGCGAGCCCTACAAGTCGGGTCGTGGCAAGAACGCGTTCAGCGGCTGGCGCCTGATCGTCGCGATCGCCGACGTGAGCCACTACGTGAAGCCGGGCGAGGCGCTCGACACCGACGCCTACGAACGCGCGACGTCGGTCTACTTCCCGCGCCGCGTGATCCCGATGCTGCCCGAGAAGCTGTCCAACGGCCTGTGCTCGCTCAACCCCGAGGAGAACCGCCTCTCGATGGTCTGCGACATGCTGATCGGCGAGGACGGCGAGCAGGGTGCCTACCAGTTCTATCCGGCGACGATCTGCTCGCACGCCCGCCTCACGTACACCCAGGTGGCCGCGGTGCTGGGCAACACGCGCGGGCCCGAGGCGGCCGAGCGGGCCGAGCTGGTGCCGCACCTGCTGAACCTGCACGACGTCTACCGCGCCTTGCTGAAAGCCCGTCAACGGCGCGGCGCGATCGACTTCGAGACCACCGAGACGCAGATCATCTGCGACGACAACGGCCGCATCGAACGCATCGTCCCGCGCACGCGCAACGACGCGCACAAGCTGATCGAGGAGGCGATGCTGGCGGCCAACGTCTGCGCCGCCGACTTCATTGCGCTGCACGAGCACCCGGCGCTGTTCCGCGTGCACGAGGGCCCGACGCCCGAGAAGAAGATCACGCTGCAGAACTACCTGAAGGCGCTGGGCCTCGGGCTGTCGATCAGCGACGATCCGAAGCCGGCCGAATACCAGGCGCTCGCGCAGGCCACCAAGGACCGCGTCGACGCGCAGCAGATCCATTCGATGTTGCTGCGCTCGATGCAGCAGGCGATCTACACGCCCAAGAACAGCGGCCACTTCGGCCTGTCCTACCAGGCCTACGCGCACTTCACGAGCCCGATCCGCCGCTATCCCGACCTGCTGGTGCACCGCGTGATCAAGGCGCTGCTGCACACCAAGCGCTACCACCTGCTGGCGGCGGAGGTCGAGACCTCCGCCAGCGCCGGTGCGCGCAAGAGCACGCGCGGCGCGGGCAAGCAGGGCGAATCGGAGATGGCGCACTGGGTCTCGGCGGGCGAGCATTGCAGCGCCAACGAACGCCGCGCCGACGAGGCCTCGCGTGACGTCGAGGCCTGGCTCAAGTGCCGCTTCATGCGCGAGCGCCTGGGCGAGGAGTTCTCGGGCACGGTCAGCGCCGCCACGACGTTCGGCCTGTTCGTCACGCTCGATGCGCTCTACGTCGAAGGCCTGGTGCACATCACCGAGCTCGGCGGCGAGTACTTCAAGTTCGACGAGGTGCGCCAGGAGCTGCGCGGCGAACGCACGGGCATCCGCTACGCGATCGGTGCCCGCGTGCGGGTGCAGGTCAGCCGCGTCGACCTCGACGGCCGCAAGATCGACTTCCGCATCGTGCGCGAGGCCGAGGCCGAGCAGCGCCTGCTGTCGCGCGGTCGCAAGGGCGAGGGCGGCCAGCGCGGCGCGGCGCCGACGGCGGCCGAGCAGCTGGCGGCGGTGGAGACGCAGGATCGCCAGGTCAAGCGGGCCAGCCGCAAGACCAAGGCGACCGGCACACCGGGCGTGGCGCACCGGCCGGCCATCACCAAGACGGCCTCGCGCGGCGGCAAGCCGGCGTCCAAGCGATCCAAGCGCTGAAGGCCTGGAACAGCCCTGGGAAGAGCCCGCATTTGCGGGCTCTTCGCCTTCCAGAGGGACGAATAGGGCCCCGTTGACCCGCCTGATGCACCCAATGGACAGCGCGACCGCATCGCAGAATCGGGAGAACTGCAATCTCCATCCCGAGAAGAATCCGCGATGAACTCCTTCCACCCTTGCCGGCTGCTTGACGCCTGACGTCCCATGAGCAGCCGCCAGGAACCCTTCCTGCAATTCGAGGCCGACGCCAAGTCCCGCAACGGCGGTGACGAGGCGGGCGTGCGCCCGACGATCGAGGAAGAAG
>Ga0307516_10001810_pt1 | contig 29379 bp, 22 predicted proteins | sample 19_EM_MG_FD_203310 | JGI IMG/M metagenome (GOLD analysis project Ga0307516, IMG submission 203310) | Populus trichocarpa ectomycorrhiza microbial communities from riparian zone in the Pacific Northwest, United States - 19_EM | ecosystem: Host-associated > Plants > Roots > Unclassified | place... | reverse complement strand
TGATGGTCCAGCGCTCGGCGAGGCCGGGCTGGAGGGTGGTGCCGCCGTCTTCGAACTCGACCAGCCGATTGAAGATCGGCCGGGAGCTGGCGTTGAAAGTGGTGCCGGCGGTGTAGCGCGCGGGGTCGAAACCCTCGGGGCTGCCTTCGGAACAATAGATCAGTGTGGTGGCAGCTTGTGCGCCCCAGACAGCACCGATCAGGAGAGAAGCCGCCAGGGTATGACGGGCAATGCGGGAGATTTTCTTCATGGGCCACCTTGTGGATGACAAACGACGCGCGAGTCTAAATGCAAACAAGCGCTTTGGCGGCAGCTTGTCGGGATAGTCCGAGTAAGCCAGCCGGGCGAGACAATTTGGAACGTTCAGCCCGGAGCAAGGCTGATGCCAAGGCACCTTCTCGCTCGCTCGACCCTTCGGCCCTCGCGCGTTCAGCGTTCAGATCAGCGCCGCAGGTCGACCTTCAGCACGCGCCGCTCGTCTTCGCTCAGGTAGCACACGTACACGCGGTCTCCGGTGTAAGCGCCGTTGCCATCCTTGGTGTTGATGGCCAGGTGGTACTTGCGTGCCGCCATGGGCTTGCCGGCATATTGAATCGCCTCGGAGCCCGCCTTGGTGACCGACTGGATGCGGGTGCTGTCCGGGTCGGGAAAGTGCAGCTGCGCCACGCCGTCGGACGCACAGAGGTCCTTGCCCGAGGCGCCGAGTGCCTGCTCCGGCGCGGCACCGGGCGAGATGCGCATCGAAGCGGCATCGGCAGCGCACGGCGTCTGGCTGTAGGTATTCCCGCAGCGGTAGAGCTGCTGCGCTCCGGCAACGGCAGGCCAGGCGCACAACGAAGCGAAGGCAATGAGCCACGTGGATGTCATCGATGCGCCTCGGTCAGGTGAAGGCCCGGGAATCGGGACCGCGCATCAATGTAGCGCGAGAGGCGTCAATGCCGACATCAAGAGCGACATCAGCGAGAGACGTCAGCGCGAGGCCGGTGCGACGATGGCGCCGCGGATGTTGTGCCGCGCGAGCGATTGCGCCACGTAGCCACTCGCCTTGGCCTGCTCGACGAAGCTCGCGAGCATGGCCGTCGCAGCGGCACCGCGCGTCAACGGCAGCCCCATCGCCTGCTCGATGACCATGAAGCGCTCAGGCAACAGCCGCAAGCCACCAAGCCGAGCAGCATCGGCCTCGAGCTGCTGTCGAACGCCGGCCGCCACGTCGGCGTTCTCCGCGAGAAAGCGATCGGCGACGGTTTGCGACGTGGGCGTGCGCATCAACTGCGCGGCCTTCAGTTCGCGTGACAGGTACAGGTCGTAGGCGCTGCCACGCCCGACCATGATGCGAACGCCGGCACGGTCGACCTGCGCGTTGTCGGTGAGGGCCGAGTCCTGCCGCACGAGGTAGGCGCCTTCGATCAGCACATACGGTGCGGTGAAGCCGATGCCATCGCTGCGCCGTGGGTCGATGGCGAAGAAGCCGATGTCGGCCGCGTCGGCTTTCACCGTGTCGACGGATTTCAATGCGGCATCGACAACGACCAGGTCCAAAGGGACGCCGAGGCGCTCGGCGAGCAAGGTGGCCATGTCCACCGACACACCGCTCACGACTCCGGCGCTGTCGCGGTTGGCAAGGATCGGGTTGCCGAGGTTGATGCAGGCTCGCAGGCGACCGCTGGGCGCCAACGCTGCCACTGCGCCCGCGGGCAGCGAGGCAGTAGCCTTCGTCGTCGCGCAGGCCACCAGGGCCGCAATGGGTGCCACGGCACAGCACAAGGTCAAGCGGCGTCGGGTCATGATGTCGAACATGGCGGCTCCCAAGGCATGGGGTCGCAGTATCGCGCTGCATCGGGCCAGGCCCCGTGGACAGGACAATGCAAGGATGTCGCGCCCATGGGGTCTGCCTCGGGCGCAATAAAACCAAGGAGAAGAACGCAATGAGCTTGTCTGGTGTTTTCGCGCGAGCGGTCGCGCTGGTGGGTGACGCGGCCATCGTGTGGCGGCGACGGCAGGGTGATGTGAAGCAGCAGGCCGTCGGCACGTCGCCGACGATCCCCACGGCCAAGCCGCAAGGCGCCATCCCGACGCTCAAGATGCCGACAGCCAAAGGCTGGGCTCCGGGGCAGACGCCGGTCGCGGCACCCGGCCTGAAGGTCAACGCATTCGCCAGCGGCCTGAAGCACCCGCGCTGGGTCCACACGCTGCCGAATGGCGACGTGACGGTGGCCGAATCCCTCAGCGTGCCGGGAACGGTTCGCTCCATCTTCGACTACGCCATGGTCAGCACCATGCGGCGCGCCGCGGCCGTGGGCGTCAGCCCGAACCGGATCACGCTGCTGCGCGACACCGACGGCGATGGCGTTGCGGAAACGCGCGAGACCTTTCTCGAAGGCCTGCGGCAGCCCTTCGGCATGGCCATGCTGGGTGACACCTTCTATGTGGGCAACACCGACGGCGTGGTCGCCTTCCCCTACACGAACGGGGCCACGCGCATCAACGCGCCCGGACGAAAGCTCACGACCTACAAGCCCGGCGGCCACTGGACACGCAGCCTGTTGCCCAGCGTGGATGGGCGCAAGCTCTTCGTCGGCGTGGGCTCGTTGAGCAACATCGCCGAGAGCGGCTTCCAGGTCGAGGAAGGCCGCGCCTGCATCTACGAACTCGACCTCGCCACGGGCGGCCACCGCATCTTCGCCTCGGGCCTTCGCAACCCGGTGGGCATGGCGTGGGAGCCGCAGACCGGCCGGCTCTGGACGGTGGTCAACGAGCGCGACGGCCTCGGCGACGAGACGCCGCCGGATTACCTCACCTCGGTGCTCGACGGCGGCTTCTACGGCTGGCCGTATTGCTACTGGGGCCAGACGGTGGACGACCGCGTGCCGCAAGACCCCGCCGCCGTCGCCAAGGCGCTCATGCCGGACTACGCGCTTGGTGGGCACACCGCCTCGCTGGGCCTGTGCTGGATGCCCGCGGGCACGCTGCCCGGCTTTCCGGACGGCATGGTCATCGGGCAGCACGGCTCGTGGAACCGCAGCAAGCTCAGCGGCTACAAGCTGGCCTTCGTGCCGTTCACCAACGGGCGCCCCAGCGGGCCGCCGCGCGACATCCTCACAGGCTTTCTCTCGCCCGACGAGAAAGAGTCGTATGGACGACCGGTGGGCGTCACCATCGGCCCGGGCAACTGCCTGCTGATGGCCGACGACGTGGGCGACGTGATCTGGCGTGTCACCGCTGCTTGAACGATTACCTCGAAGGTAGTTGAGACAGGGCGACAGCGTCGGCTAGTCTGCGACAGACCAGAAGGCCCCATGAACCAGCCGCAGCCCGCCGACCCCACGACGACCAGCGAAGTCGGCGTGCTCTTGCGGCATTGGCGTGCCCTGCGTGGCAGAAGCCAGTTCGACCTGTCTCTCGACACCGGCGTATCGCAGAAGCACATCAGCTTCATCGAAAACGGCCGCAGCGCACCCGGGCGGCAAACGCTGATGGGGATTGCCCAGGCCTTGGATGTGCCGCTTCGCGACCGCAATGCGTTGCTGCTTGCGGCCGGGTACGCCCCGGTGTTTTCGCAAGAGCCCTGGAACGCCGCCGAAATGCTGAGCATCAACAAGGTGCTGGAACGCATGCTGCGGCAACACGAACCCTTCCCGGCGGTGGTGATGGACCGGCACTGGAACGTCCTCATAAGCAACGAGTCGGCTCCGAGGCTCTTCAATCGCTTCATCGACCTCTCGCAACGCCCGACTCCACGCAACCTGCTGCACCTGATGTTCGACCCGCGAGGCATGCGGCCTTTCATCGCGAACTGGGACAGCGTGGGAAAGAGTTTGATTCAGCGCGTCTATCGGGAGTCGGTGGATCGTGTCATCGACGATGGCACCAAGGAGCTGCTCTCGCAATTGATGGCGTATCCGGGGATCGATGCAGAGTGGAAGAACCCGAGGGCGTTGAACGTGAACCCGCAAGCATCGTCGATGCCCTTCATCCCGATTGCGTTCAGCAAGGACGGCGTGACGCTCAGCTACCACTCGATGATCACGACCGTCGGAACACCTCAAACGGTTGCCGCACAGGAGCTCCGCATCGAATGCATGTTCCCGGCGGACGAGGCGACCGAGCGGCATCACGAAACCTGATCGCGATGCCGCAGGTGGGCGCTACGCGCTCCAGGCATGCACCGCGAACGCTTCCTCCAAGGGTGGAGAGGCAACGTTCCCCGCATAGTTGGTGATCGTCGAGGCAGCGACGACGGTGATCACTTCCAACACGTGCTCGCTGGAGAAGCCTGCGGCGAAGAACGCCTGAACGTCACCCTCATCGAGGCGCCCGCGCGTCTCGATCAGCCTCTTTGCCAAGGTGGAAAGGGCGGCGTGCTTAACGTCTGTCGGTACGCGCCGTTTGCGGATGGCTTGCACATCGGCGGGGCCGAGACCCTGCTTCAGCGCCAGCGCGGTGTGAAAGGCAACTGCCCAGGGGCAGGCGTTGGTGACGGCGTTGGTCAGCAGCAAGGTCTGGATCTGCGCTTCGGTGAAGCTGCCGGCGTGGACGTTTTCGAATACGCCGATGAAGCCGTTGATGAGCACTGGCGATTCCGCCATGGCTGCGGCGACGTTCGGAATGAAGCCGAATGTCTGCTGAAGCGCCCGAAGAACGGGCTTTGATTTCTCGGGGGCGGATTCGATCGTGTACAGCGGGAAGTTGGACATGGCGTACCTCTTGATGTCGTGGGCGATGGTTGGATGGCGAGCACCGAGACTAGGGTCGACGACGCTGTCCAGCAATTGCATGCCAGGTAATCAGAACCAGCCTGCCGGGGCGGTCGGCTGGACTGTCCTTTCAGTTCCTTGAGCCCTATCGCCCGCTGTTTCCCGCGCCCTTCCGTTCGCCCCACTCGACCAGCCGCAACTCGCGCGCCCTGACCAGCGCGCCCACGCGGGTGCCCACGCCCAGCTTGGCGAAGATGTTCTTCACGTGCCACTTCACGGTCGTCATCGAGATCTGTGCGCGCGCGCTGATCTGCTGATTGGTCAGGCCCTGGGCGAGCAAACCCAGCACCTCCAGTTCGCGCGCGGTCAGCGTGTCGACTGCGTGGGCGGGCCGGCCACCGACGGCTTGCTTACCTGATTTGTGAGGGGAGTTCGTGCGCCCCAGCGCTGCGCCAAAGACACGCAGCACGTGCTCGGGCATCAGCCGGCGCATCTGCGGCATCTGCAGCGCCGCGACCAGCACCTGGTGGAAACGCGGGTTGTCGTCGAACCAGCTGCGCGATGGCGCATGGCCGCGTGCGCGCAGCAACGATTGGTGCAGGCACTGCAGGGCCTCGTCGCGCGCGCCGGCTTCCCACAGGGTGCTGGCCAGCGCGGCTTCGACCGCATGCAGGCGAAGCACATGGCCTGCTGCCTCGGCACTGCTGCGCAACACCTGGAGGATGGCGCGTGATTCCTCGTGCCGCTGTGCGTGCGACAGCAGCGCGGCCCGGGTCATGCCGCGGCGTTCCCAGGCCTCGTCGTAGGGGCGTGTGGATTGCCATTCCGAGCTGTCGTCGACCACGCCGAATTCGGCGGCGCAGTCGCGCGCCCGCACCGGCTCGCCCATCGCCAGCCACAGCCGCACCTTGTCGAAGCACACCTGCGCGGCAAAGCGCCGCTCGAGGCTGCCTTCCAGAATGCCATGCAGGTAGTCGAGCAGCCGCATGGCGGCCTCGGGCTCGCGCTCTGCCGCACGCACCCGCGACAGCGTGCGGGTGGCGGCCACCAGCGTCTCGTAGGTGCCGCCGGCTTCGACCAGCGGCAGCAACTCCTCGCACAGCGCGCGCGCCTCGGGCAGGCGGTTGGTCTCGTAGCGCAGCACCGCAAGCGCTGTGGCTGCATTGGCCCACGCCGCGTTGCGCGGGGCATTGCGCACGCCGCCCCACAGCTGCTCCACGCGGCGCGCCGCGGAGCCGAAGTCGCCCTTCGCGCGTTCGACGAGCGCCAGCACGCTGCTCGCATAGCCATCGCCATAGGGGCTGATCGGCTGCAGGATCTCGCGCGCGCGCATGGCCAGACGCCAGGCCGGGTCGAACCGGTGGGCGCAGAACATCGCGTAGGCGCGGTTGACGAGATGCAGGCCGCGCAATTGCGCGTCGCCGTCGGTCTGGTCGGCAGCGGGCGGTTCGTCGGCGAGCGCTTCGTGCTCGCCACTCAGGGCCTGCAGGATCTGCTGCAGCGTGCGAAGGTGGAAGCCCGAGGCGGTCCCGTTCTCGGCCAGACGGCGAAGCATCGCGTGGGCCTGGTCGAAGCGGCGACACAGGACCAGGCAGGTGGTGTAGGTCACACCCAATGCAGGGCGGGCGAGCAGCTGTTCGTGCGGCAGCCGCTCGCACCAGTGCACCACCTCCGCGATGTCGCCCGACTGCTGCCAGCGCAGCGCAGCCCGTTCCACCAACTCGGCGCACCAACCCACCTCGCCCGACTTGAAGGCATGGGCCAGCGCTTCGGCAAAGCGCAGCTGCGCCGCATACCAGCGGCTGGCGCGTTCGTGCAGCGCACGCTGGCGTGCCGGTTCGGCGGTGAGCCGGCTGCGCAGGAAGGCATGAAACAGCGGGTGGTAGCGGAAGGCGAGCCCATGGCTGTCTTGCGCCGTGACGAACAACTGCTTGCGCTCGAGCTTCTCCAGCACTCCCTGCGAGCCGTCGCGGCCGAGCAGTGCATCGCACAGCTCGCCGGTCATGGTGTCGACCAGACTGCTCGACAGGAGGAAGTTTTGCAGCGGCGTGCTTTGCTCCTGCAGCACCTCGTGCTCAAGGTACGCAGCCATGTCCACGTGCCCGCCGTCAAAGTCGGCAAGCGCAGCGTCGATTTGCTGTGGGTGCGTGGCCGAGGTGCTGACGGCGAGCAGGCCCAGCTTCACACCAGCCGTCCAGCCCTGTGTGGCTTCAAGCAGGCGCTCGGCCTGCGCGCGGCTGAGCGGCTCGTCCATCAGCTTGCGGCCGAGCTGCATGACTTGACCTGCGTCGAACGCCAAGTCGCCACCGTCCACCACCTCGAGCTGGTCGCGCAACCGCCAGGCCGGCAGGTTCAGCGCCGGCAGGCAGCGCCCGGCCAGCACCCAATGCACACCAGGGGCCGACGCCGCCAGCAAGGCATCAAGCAGGGCCATGCAGGGCGCGTCCTGGGCTCGGTGCATGTCGTCGATCACGATCAGCAAGTCGCCGCTGCGCTGCGCCAAGAGGGCTTGCAGGGTCGGCACCAAGCGCTCGCCATCGGGCGGGTGGGTGGCATGCGGCTGCAGATCGGACACCGCGGCCCTCAGGCTGGCCAGCAGGCGGGCTGCCAGTGCATCGGGGCCATGCGGCGCGGTATCGAGGGTGAGCCAGGCCGCAGCGCGCCGCTGCCGGCTGCGCCGAAACCATTGCGTGAGCAGCGTGGTCTTGCCCGAGCCGGCGGGTGCCGCCATCACCACCAGCCGCAGCTTGGAGGCAGCGTCGAGCCTCGCCATCAGGGCGGGGCGCGAAACGCTGGAAGGCGCAAGCAGCGGTGGCTCGATCGTCGTGTCTGACATCACGGGCAACCCGGGGAGGGTGAACCCTGAGCCGGCATGCGCCGGTCGGGTGTCCCCCCGGAAGGCGCGCGAGTGTAGCGGAGGGCGCCGATGCCTGGGCGAGCCACAACTGCTCCGCCGCCCCCTCCCGGCGGAGGGGGCGCAGCACGGGTGTGCTTCTTACGATGCCTCTGCGAGCCGGCGCCACACGCTGGCCGCATCACCACAAAGAGAGAAGGAGACAACCATGCACGCGCTACCGATGCCATGCCGGGGCAGGCCCCTGGCAAACCTGCTGCTGCCCTTGCTGGGCTGGGCCTTGGGCCTGGCCCTGAGCTTGTCCACCGGGCCGGCAGCGGCCCAGTCGCCATCCTTCATGCAGTTCGAGAGTGGGCCGGTACGCCCGATGGCGATGTCGCCCGACCGCACACGCCTCTTCGTCGCCAACACGCCCAACAACACGCTGGACGTCTTCAACATCACCGGCGCCGCACCACAACTGCTCGCGCGCGTGCCGGTGGGCTTGGAGCCGGTCGCGGTGGCCGCGCGCAGCAGCACCGAGGTGTGGGTGGTGAACCACCTGTCCGACAGTGTGAGCGTGGTCGACCTGAGCGGCACGCCGCGCGTGGTGCGCACGCTGCTCGTGGGCGATGAGCCGCGCGACGTCGTCTTCGCCGGCAACCCGGAGCGTGCCTTCATCACCACCGCACACCGCGGCCAGCACCGCAGCGATCCGTCGCTCGCTGGCGTGCCCGGCGCCGGCGACGCGCAGCTCACCACGCCCAGCATCGGTCGGGCCGACGTGTGGGTGTTCAACACCGCGAACCTGGGCAGCGCGGTGGGCGGCCTGCCCCAGCGCATCATGACCTTCTTCAGCGACACGCCACGCGCATTGGCGGTGAGCCCAGATCGCAGCACGGTCTACGTGGCCGCCTTCAAGTCGGGCAACCAGACCACCACCGTGCTGCAGCCGCTGGTGTGCCAAGGCTTTAACCCCAACCTGCCCTGCATCGGCCAGAACGGCAAGATCATGCCCGGCGGCAACCCCGGCCCGAAGACGAACTTCGAAGGCAAGAAGGCGCCCGAGGTCGGCCTGATCGTCAAGTTCAACAAGGCCACCGGCAAGTGGGAAGACGAGCTGCGGCGCAACTGGAACAACGCGGTGCAGTTCCGCCTGCCCGACCAGGACGTGTTCGCTGTCGACGCCAACACGCTCGCGCAGAAGGCCGCACACACCGGCGTGGGCACGGTGCTGTTCAACATGGTCACCAACCCGGTCACGGGCAAGGTGTACGTCTCGAACACCGATGCCATCAACGAAGCGCGCTTCGAAGGGCCGGGCAACTATGCCGGCCACACCGTGCAGGGCAAGCTGGCGCAGACACGCATCACGGTGATCTCGGGCTCGACCGTCTCGCCGCGCCATCTGAACAAGCACATCGACTACTCCAAGCTGCCCAGCCAGCCGGGTTTCGACTGGACGATGAAGGACCACTCGCTTGCCATGCCGCTGGAGATGGCGGTCACCGGCGACGGCCGCACGCTGTACGTCGCAGCCTTCAGCTCGAGCCGCATCGGCGTGTTCGACACCGCCGAGCTGGAGAACGACAGCTTCAACCCGCGCACGGCAAGCAGCCGCTACATCGAGGTGGGCGGCGGTGGCCCGAGCGGGCTCGTGCTCGACGAAGCGCGTGGCCGGCTGTACGTCACCACGCGTTTCGACAACGCCGTCAAGGTGGTCGACCTGGCTTCGCGCGCCACGCTGTCGTCGGTCGCGATGAAGAACCCCGAACCGGCGTCGGTCGTGACCGGCCGGCCCTTCCTCTACGACGCGCGCCGCTTCTCGGCCAACGGCGAAGCCTCGTGCGCCAGCTGCCACACCTTCGGCGACATGGACGACCTGGCCTGGGACCTCGGCAACCCCGACGACCGAGTCACCAACAACCCGATCACCAAGAACCTGGCCTCGGCGCTGGAGATTGCATTGGGCAAGGTGCTGTTCGGCGTGACCTCGCCCATCAACGGCAGCGACAACGCCAACGAGTTCCACCCGATGAAAGGGCCGATGACGACGCAGACGCTGCGCGGCATGCGCAACGCCGGCGCGATGCACTGGCGCGGCGACCGCGCCACCGGCATCTTCGGCAGCAGCGGCACCGACAGCACGCTGTCGTTCAAGAACTTCGCCGTGGCCTTCGAGGGCCTGCTGGGCGGCACCGCCCCGCTCACCGAGGCCGAAATGCAGAAGTTCGCCGACTTCCAGCTGCCAGTGATGCTGCCGCCCAACCCCATTCGCAAGCTCGACAACTCGCTCACCGCGTCGCAACAGCGCGGGCGCAGTTTCTACAGCGGCTCGCGCCCGTCGGACGGCATTGACGTGGGCCCGCTCGGCGGCCTGGTGCCCAACCAGACGGCGTTCACATGTGAAGGCTGCCACCGCCTCGACCCGGCGAACGGCTTCTTCGGCACCGGCGGGCGCGCGAGCTTCGAGGGCATCCCGCAGATCATCAAGATCCCGCACCTGCGCAACATGTACCAGAAGGTCGGCATGTTCGGCTCACCGAAAGTGAACTTCTTCGGTGCCCCTGACACCGGCTTCGTGGGCGACCAGGTGCGTGGCTTCGGCTTCGTGAACGACGGCGCGGTGGACACGCTGTTCCGCTTCTTCACTGCGAAGGTCTTCGACCCGCAGCTCACGACCGGCTTTCCCATCCTCAACCCCGATGCGACAAGGCGCGACGTGGTGGACTTCATGATGGCCTTCGACAGCGACCTCGCGCCCATCGTGGGGCAGCAGATCACGTTGACGCCCACCAACGCTTCGGCCGTGTCCGGCCGCATCAACCTGCTGCTGCAGCGAGCGCAAACGCCCTTCACCTCCAAGGAGCTGGGCGGTGCCACGACCGAATGCAGCCTGGTGGCCCGGGTGGTCGAAGGCGGGGTTTCGCGGGGGCTGGTCTACAACCCGGCGACCCAGGTCTTCGTCGCCTCGGACGGCAGCCAGCGCAGCGATGCGGCTGTTCGGGCACTGGCCTCGGTCTCCGGGCAGGAGGTCACGTATACGTGCACGCCACCGGGATCAGGGACGCGCATCGCGTTCGACTCCTGAACGCATCCAAAGGGGGCGGTGACAAGCGCCCTGGAGGCACAGGCCTCCAGGGCGTTTTTTTGTGCCGCAGCGCAAGACGAAGCGCAAAGGCCTGTTCGAACGGATGCGTCACCGTTGGCAGAATCGGCCCTCATGGACTTCCCCCTTGATGCGCCTGCCAGCGCCGTATCAACCCAGGCGCATGCTGTTGTCCGGATGCTGGGCGAAGACATCATCTTCGGTCGGTTGGCGCCGGGCTGCCGGTTGATCGAAGACGAGCTGATCGCGCGCTTCGGTGCCACGCGCCACGGCGTGCGGCAGGCACTGGCCGAACTCGAGCGCATCGGCATCGTGGTGCGCGAGAAGAACAAGGGCGCCAGCGTGCGTGAGCTTGCCGCGAGCCAGGTGCTGCAGATCTACGAAGTGCGTGAGTTGCTGCAGCGGCAGGCCGCGATGCAGATCCCGCTGCCGGCCGACCATGCGCTGTTGCAAACTCTGGAGACGCTGCACGAACAGTTTGTGCAGCACCTGAAGGCGCGAGACTACGGCGCCGTACACCGCATCAACGACGAGTTCCACCTGACCCTCTTCTCCGGCTGCGGCAACCCGTACCTCGTCGAGTCGATCCGCCACTACATGTGGCTCAGCCTGCCGGTGCGCGCGAAGCGAACCGCCGAGACAGGCCATTCAGAAGCTGCCGCGACAGAGCACTTGCGCATGATCCAGCTGTTGAAGGGCCGCGACAACGGGGCGCTGGCCAAGCTGTGCGTTGAACACCTGCAACAGGCGAAGCGCAGCTACCTCGAGGTGGCGACGGGACAGCACCTGTAGCGAGGGAGCACCTCGCTCACCATCGGTGGTGGACCTGCGGCTTCGCATGCCGTTCGTAGACGGCCTGGATGGCGCGCACCGTGGAGTCGGGAAGCGCGGGTAGGTCGGCGGCGCGCATGTTCTCTTCGACCTGCGCCGGCCGGCGTCCACCCGGGATTGCACAGGTGACGGCCTGCTGGAGCAGGATCCAGCGCAGCGCGAACTGTGCGAGCGTCTGGCCGGGCGGCACCAGCGGGCGCAGCGCCTCGACAGCCTGGAGCCCGCTGTCGTAGTCAAGCCCCGAGAAGGTCTCGCCCTTGTCGAAGGAGGCGCCGTCGCGGTTGAAGCTGCGGTGATCGTCGGCAGAGAACTGCGTCGTGGGCTTGAGGTGGCCGGAGAGCAAGCCTGACGACAACGGAAGCCGCGCGAGGATGCCAACGCGGCGCGCCAGCGTTTCGCGGAACAGCAGCTCCGCCGGGCGCTGCCGAAAGATGTTGTAGACGATCTGCACCGATTGCACGTTCGGGAACTCGATGGCCTTGAGCGCTTCTTCGACCTTCTCGACGCTGACACCGTAGTGACGAATCTTGCCGACACGCACTAGGTCGTCGAGCACCTCGAACACCTCGGGCATGTAGAAGACCGGCGTGGGTGGGCAATGCAGCTGCAGCAAGTCGATGGCCTCGGTGTCGAGGTTGCGCAAGCTTCGCTCGACGAATGCAGTGAGGTTTGCGCGGTCGTAACCCTCGGCCACGTGCGGGCTGAGCCGCCGGCCCGCCTTCGTCGCGACGTAGAACGTTTCGCTGCGCTCCTTGCGCAGCCGGGAGATCAAGCGCTCGCTGTGGCCGTCGCCGTAGACGTCGGCGGTGTCGATGAAGTTGACGCCCAGGTCCAGCGCGCGGTGCAGCGCTGCCATCGATTCGTCGTCATTGACCTGCCCCCAGGTACCACCAATGGCCCAGGCCCCGAAGCTGATGGTCGATGCCCGCCAGCCGGTGCGGCCGAGTTCCCTGTATTGCATGCATGTTCCGATTGTCGTGAAGGATTATCGATAATCTAACACTGGCAAATGCGCCGCATCGAACGACGGGACATTCGTGCGACGGAGTACCACAGCGCTGCATGACGCGCTGGGGAGCGGCTGGTCGACACAACCAAACGGTCATCGAGACCTGCGGCCACCGCTTGCAACAGGTCGCCAATTGCAAGCTGGGAAAAAGCTGCGCACAAAGAAAAACAGCCTGGAAACCGAAGTTTCCAAGCTGTCGTTCTAGAACAAGTTGTTCTGGTGCGGCTGGCAGGAATCGAACCCACGACCCCTTGGTTCGTAGCCAAGTACTCTATCCAGCTGAGCTACAGCCGCGAAGCCTCGAACTATAGCACCAAATTCCTGACCTTCTACAACTTGGCCGCCGCCTGGTAGCAAGAAGCGGCACGCTCCAGGTCAGATTGCTTCTCGGCCAGCTGTGCCAACAGCAGCCACGCATGGCGGCGCGACGCGGTCGCCAGATCGGGAGAGGCCGCCGCCTGCTCCAGCAACAGGCGCGCCTTGCCGAACAGTTCGCGCTCGGCCAGTGCACAGCCCACGGCAAACGCCACGGCGGGTTCGCGCGGATACGTCTGGCTGGCCGATTCCAGACGCGCCAGCCACTCGGGCCCGAGGCCCGCCAGGCTGGCAACGAAACCCTGGGCCAACGCAGCGCGTTCGTCTTCGGTGAGGTCACCCAGGCGGTCCCAGAACGGGCGCAGCCACCCCCGGGCCTCGGCCGCGGCGCCATGGCTGGCGAGGCGTGTGGCGGCGCGCGCGGCCACCACGGGGTCGCGACGGTCTGCGTTGTCGAGCGCGAACCAGACCCTGCGCACCTGATCGGCATCACGCGCACCGTCGAGCGACTCGAAAGCAAGCGAGCGCAGAAGACCTTGCGCGGCCACTTTGGAGAAGGCCTGGTGCTTGGCCAGCAAGCGTGCCGTCTTCAAGGCCTCGTTCGGTTGGCGGGCGAGCCGGCTGGCCTGCAGCTTGAGGCGCAGCGCATGCGTGCGGCGAGCCACACCGGGCGGCAAGGCAGCAAGCAAGCTGAGCGCACGCGTGGCATCGCGATCGTCGAGCGCCCACTCGGCAGCCAGCAAGCGCGCGCCCTCTTCCGCCGAGCGAGCAAGCAGGCTGCTGCTGCTCAGCTCCAGCGCACGCTCCAGTTGATCGTCACGGCGGCTTCGGTCTTGCAGCTTGTGCGCGCTGCCAGCCGCCAGCAGGTGGCCGAGCACGGTGAATTCGTTGTCTTGAATCAGGTCGGGCGTGTCGGCTTGAATCAGCAGGGCGCGCTGAGCGGACTTCTGCGCGCGGCTGTAGCGCCCGCCGAAGTACTGTGCCAGCGCATCGCGCAGGGCAGCCTGGGCGGTGCGATCACGCCGTGCCACGCGCCATTCGTGCGCACGTCGCGGCAAGCCGACCAGCCCATTCACCGCCTGGAAGATCGTCACCAGCGCGAGGCAGGTGGCGAGCATGGCCAGCACGAAGAGGTTCATCGACACGTCCATGCGCCAGCCGCTCCAGTAGAGCGAGACCAGGCCATCGTTGGCGCCAAAGGTGGTGGCCGCCACCACCGCCACCACGAACAACAGGACGAACCAGATGATCGCGCGCATGAAGCCTATCGCCCGGCCGTGGCTGCAGCCAGCGCGGCCAGCGTGTCGTCGGGCCTCGGCAAGCCCACATGGCGCGAACTCGCCGCGACCTGCCGGATCAAGTCGCCGGCGACCACGGTGCGGCGCGAACTGCGATCGAAATACCGGTCGAGCGCCGCCTGTGCGCTTTGCAGATCGGTCTGCACGGTGTCGAACTGGCGGCTCAACAGGGCCAGGCGTGCGTTGAGCAAACGCAGCTTCAGGTTCTCGCGCAGGAAGAACGCCTGCTCGGGCGCGACCAGCATCGCGTCGGGGTGATCGATGCGGGTCACGCGGATCAGCGAGCGGGTCTCTCCCCACACGCGATCGACCACGGTGGTCCAGCCTTCGGACAAGGCCGCCGTCCACGCCGCGGGTTTGTCCATCACGCCCGATGCGCTGCGCGCCATGGGCTTGGGTGCGGGCGCCGGCGGCTTGACCGCTTCCTTGCGCGGCTCGGCCTGCGACAACAGGGGCAGCTCGTCAACGAGGCGGATGGATTCGTCGAGCTTGATCGACAACGCTGAGATGTCGGCCACGCCAACCGCCTTGACGCGATCGATGTCACGCGCGATGGCGCGCCGCACACCCTCAAGGCGAGGCTGGCTGTAGCGTGCCAGGCGCTCGTCGGCCTGCTTCAACGCGGCGACCAGCGGCTCGGCGCTGCCGGTGATGGTCGATTGCTGTTGCGCCACGCGCAGGCGGGCGTCGATGTCGACCAGCACGTTCTCGTCACGCGAGCGAGAGAGCGACTGGATCAGATCTTCCAGCTGTGTGCGCTGGATGGCCACTTCAGCCAGGCGCGCTTCGAGCAGCGAGACCTTGGCTGCGCTTTCGCGCGCAGTCTCGTCGGCGCGCTTGGCCAGGAGCCTGGCTTCGCCGGAGACGTTCTGGCTGTCCTGCTGACGACGTACCAGTTCCTGCTCGAGCTTGCGGACACGCTGCTCGGCGGACCATCCCAGCGCCAGGCTGGCCAGCACGAGCAGGCTCAGCAGAGCGACGCCGGCCCACACCCAGCGCATGCGGGTGCGTGAGGGCACGACTACCGCGGGTACGGCGGGTGCATTGGCAGGAGCGGGAGAGACATCGTTCACGATGCGATTGATTGTATGCACGCCACCACGGCTTCGAAGGCGGGGCGGGCTTCGATGACACGGCCGATACCGAGGGTGCGTGCACGCTCGGCAATGCGCGGGTGGGTCGCCACCGCAAGAGCATGTGCCCAGTCGGCCTGCGGTGCCAGCAGCTGCAGGTGGTCGATGGCTTCGGAGCTGCTGAAGAACCAGAGGTGCTTCCGCGGCTGCGACAAAGCCTCGCCCAACAGCGCCTGTTGGGGGGCCGACCACTGCGGCGGCGTGCGCCCATAAGCCGCGACGAAGCTCAGCTCGGCGCCGCGCTCACGCAAGCGCTCCGCGATCCAGTCGCGCCCGCTCGTGCCACGCACCACCAGTACGCGCCGGCCGGCCCAGTCGCGGTTCGAAATCTGCTGCCACAAGGCTTCGGAATCGAACTGCGGCGCATCGGCCGCAGGCTCGACCACCGCCGCCACGCCCAGGTCTCGCAGCACCTTGCTTGTGCCCGGCCCCGGCGATGCGGCGAGCAACGCGTCAGGCCAGGCGGATGAAGCAGGCTTCGCGGCGAAGAAGCACGTCGCCGCGTTGGGGCTGACGAAGATCACCATCGCCTGCTCCGGCAGGCTGGCCCAGGCCGATGTGACGGCGGCAACATCCGTGGCGGGCTCGATGTCAATCAGCGGCAGTGCTTCGGCCTGCAGGCCCGCAGCACGAAGCTGCTGTACCCACTCGCTCGCCTGCGAAGCGGGCCTCGTGACGAGAACGCGCATGGCTTACAGCGCAGCCAGGTAAGCGGCTGCACCTTGTTCGCGCAACCGTTCGGCAGCCTGCTCGCCGAGCGCACGCGCTGCCGCCGCGTCGACGACGGCACCCTGCGCGCTTGCGCGCAACAAGGGCGGGGTGGTGTCTTGCCCGTCGCCCAACGCGACAGCCACATGGAGAACATCGCCCTGCCAGGTGGCGTGCGCCGCCAGCGGCATGCTGCAGCTGCCGCCCAACGCACGTGACACAGCTCGTTCGGCATGCACCGCGAGCCAGGTGGGGCGGTGGATCAGCTCGGCGAGTTGCGCGCGCAAGGGCGCGGCGTCGGCCAGCACCTCGATGCCAAGGGCGCCCTGCCCTGCGGCCGGCAGCATCTCGGTGGGCTCGAAGCGGATGCGGATGCGGGCTTCCAGCCCCAGGCGCATCAGGCCGGCGGCCGCCAGCACGATGGCGTCGTACTGGCCTTCGTCGAGCTTGCGCAACCGCGTGTCGAGGTTGCCGCGCAAGGGCTCGATCTGCAGGTCGGGGCGCAGCGCCCGCAGCAGCACCACACGGCGCAGGCTGGAGGTGCCGACACGTGCACCCTGCGGCAACTCTGCCAGCGTGGCGAAGCGGTTGGACACCAGCGCATCGCGCGGGTCTTCGCGCTCGAGCACAGCGGCCAACTCGAAGCCGTCGGGCAGGTCCATTGGCATGTCCTTGAGCGAGTGCACGGCGAGATGCGCGCGGCCCTCTTCGAGTGCGGTCTCGAGCTCCTTGACGAAGAGACCCTTGCCACCGACCTTGGAGAGCGTGCGATCGAGGATCTGGTCGCCACGCGTCGTCATGCCGAGCAAGCCGACATCGAGGCCCAAACGTTGCTTGAGCAACGCTCGCACGTGCTCGGCTTGCCACAAGGCAAGGCGGCTTTCCCGGGTGGCAATCAGCAGCGGCGATGGGTCGGGGTGAGGCATCGGGCGATGCTAGCAGGCACGCCCGCGGTCACGCCCGCCGCCGCGGCCAACCCGACGGAACCGGTACCATTGAAAGCGCGTAACCAAATTACAGCCCGCTTCGAAGTCCAAAAGGAAGACCATGCCCCGCGCCACGCCTGACGATGACAAGAATCAACCCCTCGTCGAAGACATCCGCTTGCTGGGCCGAATTCTGGGAGACGTGATCCACGAGCAAGAGGGCAAGACCGCCTACGAACTCGTCGAACGGGTGCGCAAGCTCTCGGTGGCCTACCGGCTCAAGCGCGACGCCCAGGCCGGCCGCGCACTCGACCGGCTGCTGAAGAACCTGTCGGGCGACCAGACGGTGAGCGTGATCCGCGCCTTCAGCTACTTCTCGCACCTGGCCAACATCGCCGAAGACCGCCACCACGTGCGCCGCCGCGACCACCACGAGCGCCAAGGCCACCTGCAGGAAGGCTCTCTCGCGATGAGCCTGGAGCGCCTGGCCGCAGCGGACATCCGCGCCACGACCATCGCCTCCACGCTGCAGCATGCGTTCATCTCGCCGGTGCTCACCGCGCACCCCACCGAGGTGCAGCGCAAGAGCATCCTCGACGCCGAACGCGCCATCGCCGAGCTGATCGGCCAGCGCGACACCCTGCACACTGCGCGCGAGATGGCCGAGAACGAAAGCCTGATCCGCGCCCGCGTCACCCAGCTGTGGCAGACGCGCATGCTGCGCTACACCAAGCTCACGGTGGCCGACGAGATCGAGAATGCGCTCAGCTACTACCAGAGCACCTTCCTGCGGCAGATTCCTCGCATGTACCGAGAGCTCGAAGAAGCGCTGCCTGGCCATGCGATCGCACCGTTCTTCCGCATGGGCAACTGGATCGGCGGCGACCGCGACGGCAACCCCAACGTCAGTGCCGCCACCTTGCAGATGGCGCTGCGGCGCCAGAGCGAGACCGCGCTGCGCTTCTACCTGACCGAGGTGCATGAGCTGGGCGCCGAGTTGTCGATCTCGGCCATGCTGGCCCCTATCACCCCCGCGATGCAGGCGCTGGCCAACTCCTCGCCCGACCACGGCATGCACCGCGAAGACGAGCCCTATCGCCGCGCGCTGATCGGCATGTACGCGCGGCTCGCCGCCACGCTGCATCAGCTCACCGGCACCGAAGCGCTGCGCCACGCCGTGGCACCGCAGTCGCCGTACGCCAGGAGCGATGAATTCCTGCGCGACCTGGGCATCATCGAGCAGTCGCTGCAGTCTCACCACGCGCAAGCGCTGGTGACACCGCGGTTGCGCCCTCTGATGCGCGCCGTGCAGGTGTTCGGCTTCCACCTCGCCACCGTCGACCTGCGCCAGAGCTCCGACAAGCACGAGGCCGTGGTGGCCGAGCTGCTGCAAGTCGCACGCATCGAAGACAACTACAGCGCGCTCGACGAAACTGCGCGCCGCACCCTGCTGCTGCGCCTGCTGAACGACGCGCGGCCCTTGCGAGTGCATGCCGCGGCCTATTCGGAGCACACGCAAAGCGAGCTGGCCATCTTCGAAGCGGCGCTGCAGATGCTGCACGCCTATGGCCGCGAAGCGCTGCGCCACTACATCATCTCGCACACCGAAGACGTGAGCGATCTGCTCGAAGTGCTGCTGCTCCAGAAGGAAGTGGGCCTGATGCGTGGCACGCTCGACGACAGCGCGGTGTGCGACCTGATCGTCTCGCCGCTGTTCGAGACCATCGGCGACCTGCGCAACGCCGGGCCCATCATGCGGGCCTACTACGCACTGCCCGGCATCGCCGCCATGATCCAGCGTTCACGCGTCGGCGAACACGGCGAGCAGGACATCATGCTGGGCTACAGCGACAGCAACAAGGATGGCGGCTTCTTCACCAGCAACTGGGAGCTGTACCGCGCCGAGATCGCGCTCGTGGAGCTGTTCACCGCGCTGCGCGCCGAATACGGCATCACGCTGCGACTCTTCCATGGCCGCGGCGGCACCGTGGGCCGCGGCGGCGGCCCGAGCTACCAGGCCATCCTCGCGCAGCCTCCGGGCACGGTGAACGGGCAGATCCGCCTCACCGAACAAGGCGAGGTGATCGCGTCGAAATACGCCCACCCCGAGATCGGCCGGCGCAACCTCGAGACGCTGGTCGCGGCCACGCTCGAAGCCACGCTGCTCCACCCGACCAAGAGCGCGCCCAAGAGCTTTCTCGATGCGGCCGATGCCATCAGCACCGCGAGCATGGCCGCCTACCGCAAGCTGGTGTACGAGACACCCGGCTTCACCGACTACTTCTTCGCCGCCACACCGATCCGCGAGATCGCCGAGCTCAACATCGGCTCGCGCCCGGCCTCACGCAAGGCCACGCGCGCGATCGAAGACCTGCGCGCCATCCCCTGGAGCTTCAGCTGGGGCCAGTGCCGCGTGGCGCTGCCCGGCTGGTGCGGTTTCGGCTCGGCCATCAACGGCTACCTCGGCAAGTCGCCGAAGGAACGCAAGGAGCGCCTGCTGCTGCTGCAGCGCATGTACAAGCAGTGGCCGTTCTTCCGCACGCTGCTTTCCAACCTCGACATGGTGCTCGCCAAGAGCGACCTCGGCATTGCCGCGCGCTATGTCGAACTGGTAGAAGACAAGCGCCTCGGCAAGCGCATCTTCACGGCCATCCAGGCCGAGTGGCAGGCAACGTCAGACATGCTCAGCCTCATCACCGGCGACAAGAAGCGCCTGGCCTCGAACCCATCGCTAGCGCGGTCGATTGAGCACCGCTTCCCCTACCTCGACCCGCTGAACCACTTGCAGGTGGAGCTGATGCGCCGGTATCGGAACCAGAGCAGCCAGCAGCAAAGCGACCCGGCCAACGAGCGCGTGCGGCGCGGCATCCACATCTCGATCAACGGGGTGGCCGCAGGCCTGCGCAACACCGGCTGAACGGTGCGGCAAGCGCGGGCGTTTAGCCCCCGGCTTGCCGCAGCAGCTGCGCCACCACCGCGACGGCAATCACTTCCGGCTCCTTGCCGGTGATGCCCGGCAGGCCGATCGGGCAGGTCAGGCGGTCGATGGCCGCTGCCGCGATGCCTCGTTCCTGAAAGCGGTGGATGAACTTCTGCTTCTTGGTCCGCGAGCCGATGAGACCGAGAAAGCCGAAATCGCCACGCCGAAGGATCGCCTCGGTGATTCGCAGGTCGAGGTCGTGCTGGTGGGTCAGCACGAGGTAGAACGCACCGGGAGGCGCGTGCCGCACTTCGGCTTCGACGCCGTCGCCGACCAGCTTGCGAATGTGAGGCGGCCAAGTGGCGTCGCCCAGCGATAGCGGAAACTCGTCGTCGCGCTCGTCGATCCAGTCGACCTGCACGTCGAGCGTGGCCAGCACGCGCGCGATGGCGCGGCCCACGTGGCCGGCGCCGTACAACTGCAGATGGAACAGCGGCACAGCCTCGGGCCATGCCCGCAGATGGCGCTCTTGCAAGCGTTCGAAGTGCAAGGTTACCGCACCGCCGCAGCACTGGCCCAATGCCGGCCCGAGCGGCAGGTGCAGCGAGCGAACGGCCTGCTCGCCGCTCCTCAGCATCTCGCGCGCCTGCGCCATCGCCTTCAGCTCCAGGTGGCCACCGCCGATGGTGCCGGCCGCGCGTTGCAGCGACACCAGCATGCGGGTGCCATTCTCGCGTGGCACCGAGCCCTGCGCCTCGCGCACTTCCACCCACACGGCCGCTTCGCCGGCGGCCAGCCATTCGCGTGCGACGCTGCTCAGGCGCATCGGCTCAGCCCCCGGCCTGCACGGCGTTGAGTGCACGCAAGATGGCCTCGCTCGTGGCCGGTGCCGACAGCGGCGGGTCGACCTTGTGATCGCCCGCCGACGAGATCGCGTCGCGGATCGCGAAGAACACCGAGAACGGCAGCAGCAGCGGCGGCTCGCCGACCGCCTTGCTGCGATGGATGGTGTCGGACACGTTGTCGGTCTCGTACAGCTTCACGTTGAAGACGGGAGGGCAGTCGTTGGCCGTCGGAATCTTGTAGGTGCTGGGCGCATGCGTGCTCAACATGCCCGTCTTCGGGTGCCACACAAGCTCTTCGGTCGTGAGCCAGCCCATGCCCTGGATGAAGGCGCCTTCCACCTGGCCGATGTCGACAGCAGGGTTCAGTGAGCGGCCAGCGTCGTGCAGGACGTCGGCGCGCAGCAGCTTCCACTCGCCGGTGAGCGTGTCCACCACCACCTCGCTCACGGCGGCGCCATAGGCGAAGTAGAAGAAGGGCTTGCCCTGCAGCGTCTCGCGGTTCCAGTGCAGGCCAGGCGTGGCGTAGAAGCCGTCGGACCACAGTTGCACGCGGGCGAGGTAGGCCTGCGTCACCAGTTCGCAGAAGGAGAGATCGTGGTGATCTCCGACATAAACGCGGTCGTTGGCGAAGCGAATTTCACTCACGTCGCAACCGTTCTGCGCAGCAGCGAACGCAGCGAGCCGCTCGCGAATTTGCCGCGCCGCGTCTTGCGCCGCCTTGCCGTTGAGGTCGGTGCCGGTGGATGCGGCGGTGGCGGAGGTGTTGACGACCTTGTGCGTGTCGGTGGCCGTGACACGCACGCTGTCGAAGCCGACACCCAGCTCATGCGCCACCACCTGCGCCACCTTGGTGTTCAGGCCCTGGCCCATCTCGGTCCCGCCGTGGTTCACCAGGATGGAGCCGTCGCTGTACACATGCACCAGCGCGCCGGCCTGGTTGAAATGCGCCACGTTGAACGAGATGCCGAACTTGACCGGCGTGAACGCGATGCCGCGCTTGAGTACCGGGCTCGTCGCGTTGAACTGAGCGATGCCTGCACGGCGCGCGCGGTAATCACTCGTCACCTCGAGCTGCGCACTCAGCTCGTGAATGATGTTGTCTTCGACGATCTGGCCATACGGCGTGGTGATTCTTTCGGCACCGTCACTCGGGCCGTAGTAGTTGAGCGTGCGCACGTCGAGCGGGTCCTTGCCCAGCGTGCGAGCAATGGTGTCGAGGATGTTCTCGATCGCGATCGCGCCCTGCGGGCCGCCGAAGCCGCGGAAGGCGGTGTTGCTCTGCGTGTTGGTCTTGCCCGAGTAGCCGTGCATCGCCACGTCAGGCAGCCAGTAGGCGTTGTCGAAGTGGCACAGCGCACGCGTCATCACCGGGCCTGACAGGTCAGCCGAGTGGCCGGCGCGCGAGACCATCGTGATCTCGCTGCCGAGCACGCGGCCTTCGTCGTCGTAGCCGACGTCGTACTCGTACCAGAAGCAATGGCGCCGGCCGGTGATGAGGAAGTCGTCGTCGCGGTCGAGCCGCAGCTTCACCGGGCGGTTGAGCTTGCGCGCCGCCACCGCAGCGATGCAGGCGAACGGGGCCGACTGCGATTCCTTGCCACCGAAGCCGCCGCCCATGCGCCGGCACTCGACCTGCACATGGTGCGCATGCAGCTTCAGCGCATGCGCCACCAGGTGCTGCATCTCGCTCGGGTGCTGCGTGGAGCAGTGCACCAGCATGCCGTCGTTCTCTTTCGGGATGGCATAGCTGATCTGGCCCTCAAGATAGAACTGCTCCTGGCCACCGACGTCGAGCGTGCCCTTCAGGCGGTGCGGCGACGCAGCCAGTGCGCTCTTCGCGTCGCCGCGTGTCAGGTGCATCGGCGGCAACACGTACTGGCACTGGGCGTGCGCCTCCTGTGGCGTCAGCACCGCCGGCAAGGCCTCGACCGTCAGCACGCTCTTGGCCCGCGCGGCGGCGCGGCGAGCGGCATCGCGCGTGTGGGCCACCACCGCGAAGACCGGTTGGCCCAGGTAGCGCAATTCGCGTTCGGCGAGGATGGGTTCGTCATGAATGATCGAGCCGCAGTCGTTGGGGCCGGGGATGTCGGCGGCGGTGAGCACGTCCACTACGCCGGGCATCGCGCGCACTGCGTCGACATCGATCGCAGTCAACCGGCCATGGGCCACCGGAGACAGGCCCAGCGCCACATGCAGCGTGCCGGCCAGCTCGGGCAGGTCGTCGATGTAAGCCGCTTCGCCAGCGACATGCAGGTGCGCCGATTCATGCGGACGGCTGATGCCCACACGCACGCCTTCGCGCAACGCCTGCGCTTCGGACGGTGGCTGCAGAAAGGATTCGAGCGGCTTGTTCACGGCGTGCCCTCCACCGACAGCTCGGCGTGCGCCATCGTGCTCCATACGCTGGTCGCCTGCGGTGGCAGCGCGTCTTGCGAACGTGTTTCGAGCCAGAAGCGCTGCAACAGGTTTTGCGCCACCTGCAATCGATACGCAGCGCTGGCCCGCATGTCGGACAGCGGCTTGAAGTCTTGCGCGAGCGCAGCCTGCGCAAGCTTCACACTGGCCTGCGTCCACGCCTGCCCGGTCAGCACGGCTTCGGCCGCTGCAGCCCGTTTGACCGTGCCAGCCATGCCGCCGAAGGCGATGCGCACCTGCTTCACCACATCGCCGTCGAGTTCGATGGACAGGCCAGCACACAGCGCCGAGATGTCGCAGTCGAAACGCTTGCTGATCTTGTAGGCACGCACCTGCCGCTCGAAGGCCGGCAGCGGCACCGCCATGGCCAGCACGAACTCGCCGGGCTGCAGCTGGTTCTTCATGTAGTCAAGGTAGAACTCGTGCAGCGGCACGCGCCGCACGCGCGCGCCATTGCGCAACACGATCTGCGCATCGAGCGCCATCAGCACCGGCGGCGAGTCGCCGATGGGCGAACCGTTGGCCACGTTGCCGCCCATCGTGCCGGCATTGCGAATCGGCGGAGAAGCAAAGCGCAGCCACACGTCGGTGAGGCTGGGCAAGCGTTGCACCAGCGTGCGCCACGCGGCTTCGAGCGAGGCGCCGGCACCGATCAGCAACTCGCCGTCTTTCTCTTCGATGCGTTTGAGTTCTTCAACATCGCCGACGTAGACGATGTCGCCCAGCTGCTTGAACTGCTTGTTGACCCACAAGCCGACGTCGGTCGACCCGGCCAGCAGCTGCGCCTGCGGATGCGCTTCGCGCAGCGTGGCCAGGGCCTCCAGCGTGCGCGGTGCGTGGAAATGATCGACGCGCTGCGGCGACCCTTCGACCTGGCGGTTGACGGCGACGTAGTGCAAGCCTTGATCAGCTTGCAGGCCCTGCAGGGCCGCGACGACGGGCGCCGTATCAAGCGTGGCGGCAGGCAGGTCGAACATGCGCTGCCCAGCATCGAGGATGGGCCGGTAGCCGGTGCAGCGGCACAGGTTGCCCGACAGGTCGTCGGCCAGCTGCTGGCGGCTCGGCCGCGTGTTGCACGCCTGGTGGTGCTCATACGTCGACCACAGCGACATCACGAATCCGGGGGTGCAGAAGCCGCACTGCGAACCATGGCACTCGACCATCGCCTGCTGCGTCGGGTGCAGCCGATCAGGGGCCTTCAAGTCTTCGACAGTGAACAAGGCCTTGCCATGCAGCGTCGGCAGGAACTGGATGCAGGCGTTGACAGTCTGAAGGCTCAGGCCGCGCACGGCCGAGGTGTCACCGGGCTGGGCCAGCTCGCCGATCACCACCGTGCAGGCGCCGCAATCGCCTTCGTTGCAGCCCTCCTTGGTGCCGGTGCAACGGGCGTCTTCACGCAGCCAGTCGAGCACCGAGCGCGTGGGGTGGGCGCCGTTCACCTCGACAAGCGCCCCGCGGTGGTAGAAGCGAATGGGTTGCGGATTCATGGTCTGAGATGGTTAGGATGCCAAGCGAAGTTCATGCAGGAAAGCATATGTCACAGCACGCGGTTTTTCACGCTATTGCAAGTCAACAAGCAGCCAACCAACTAGCACGCCGCATGCCGCAGCGGTGCGCTCGGGTACGCAGCTTGCACCGCTGAGCCTCATGCCCAACGCCACCACTTCGCGCCTGGCCCTTCGAGGCGATCTGCTCGACTTCACCGGGGCGCCCGAATGGGGTGCAACCGAGTCCCCCTTGGTGCGCTACCGGCCAGACCACTGGCTGCTGGTTGACGATGGCCGCATCGTCGGCACGCAGCCCGGCACACAGACACCCGATGCCAGCTGGGTGCTGCACGACCACAGCGGCCACCTGATCCTGCCCGGCTTCATCGACACCCACGTGCACAGCCCCCAACTCGACGTGATCGCGAGCTATGGCACCGAGCTGCTCGACTGGCTCAACAACTACACCTTCCCCGCCGAGCAGCGCTATGCCGATGCGGCCGAGGCCGTGGCCGGCGCGGCGCGCTTCCTCGACGCGCTGCTGGCCCACGGCACGACCAGCGCGGTGGTCTTCCCCACCGTCCACAAGGTCAGCACTGAAGCGCTGTTTGCAGCAGCGCAGTCGCGCGGCATGCGCCTCATCGCCGGCAAGGTGCTGATGGACCGCCACGCGCCAGAAGGCCTGCGCGACGACGTGGCCCAGGCCGAGCGGGACTGCGTCGACCTGATCCAGCGCTGGCACGGCACCGGCCGGCTGGCCTATGCCGTCACGGTGCGCTTTGCGCCGACCAGCTCGCCCGAACAGCTCGCGATGGCGGGCGCCCTGTGCAAGGCCTACCCCGGCGTCTACATGCAGACCCACGTGGCCGAGAACCGCGATGAGGTGCGCTGGGCACGCGAGCTCTTCCCCGAAGCGCGCAGCTACCTCGATGTGTATGCCCGCGCCGGCCTGCTCTACCCCCGCAGCGTGCTGGCCCACGGCATCTGGCTGGACGACGAAGACCGTGCTGCGCTGCGAGACAGCGGCGCGCAGATCGCCCACAGCCCGTCGTCCAACCTCTTCCTCGGCAGCGGCCTCTTCGACTGGCGCGCGGCCGAGTCCGCCGGTGCCGCGGTCAGCGTGGCCACCGACGTCGGGGGCGGCACCAGCCTGTCGATGCTGCGCGCCCTGGCTGACGCGTACCGCGTGCAGGCCATGGCCGGCCAGCGCCTCACGGCTTGGAAAGCGCTGCACGCCGCCACGCTGGGCGCAGCCACGGCACTGGGCCTCGCCGACGAAATCGGCTCGCTGGAGCCCGGCCGCATGGCGGATGTCTGCGTGTGGAACTGGGCCGTCGGCCCGGTGGCCCAACGCCGGTTGGAGGTCGCCCGCGAGCTGCACGAAAAGGTGTTCGCCTGGGTGATCCAGGGCGACGAGCGCAACCTCGCCGCCGCCTATGTCGCCGGGAGACGCGTGCCGGCTTGAGCACAGTTCTTGCACCTTCCGTGCACCCTCGTTCCAACAAGAAGCCGTTCCATGACCCACAGCAAACGCTCTCTGCTCGCCATCTTTTGCGCCGCTGCGCTGGTCTCTGCCCTGCCTCTCGCGCAGGCACAAGAAACCGCCATCAAGTTCCAGCTCGACTGGCGCTTCGAAGGCCCGGCCGCGCTGTTCCTGGTGCCCGTGGCCAAGGGCTACTTCAAGGACGAGAAGCTCAACGTCACCGTCGACGCCGGCAACGGCTCGGGTGGCACCGTCACCCGCGTGGCCTCGGGTACCTACGACATGGGCTTCGCCGACCTGGCGGCATTGATGGAATTCCACGCCAACAATCCCACGGCACCCAACAAGCCGGTGGCGGTGATGATGGTCTACAACAACACACCGGCCGCCGTGCTCGCGCTGAAGAAGTCAGGCATCAAGACCCCGGCCGACCTCAACGGCAAGAAACTCGGCGCCCCGGTGTTCGACGCCGGCCGCAAGGCCTGGCCCATCTTCGCCAAGGCCAACAACATCACCGGCGTCACCTGGACGGCCATGGACCCGCCACTGCGCGAAACCATGCTCGTGCGCGGCGACATCGAAGCCATCACCGGCTTCTCGTTCACCTCACTGCTCAACCTCGAAGCCCGCGGCATCAAGGCCGACGACGTGGTGATCCTCCCCTACCCCAGCTATGGCGTGAAGCTGTATGGCAACGCGGTCATCGTGGGCGAAGAGTTCCTGAAGAAGAACCCCGAGGCGGTAAAAGCGTTCTTGCGCGCCTTCAGCAAGGGCATGAAAGACGTCGTCGCCGACCCCAAGGCGTCGATCGCCACGGTGAAGGCACGCGACGGGATCATCAACGAGGAACTTGAAACCCGGCGCCTGAAGCTGGCGCTGGACGCGACGGTTCTGACCGCGGACGCGAAGGCCGAAGGCTTTGGCGAGGCCAAGGGCGGACGGCTGGCGTTGATGGCAAGCCAGGTGTCAGATGCGTTCGGGACCAAGGAACGCGTGAATGCAGGGGCGGTATGGAACGGCGGGTATCTGCCTTCGGCGGCAGAGCGGGACATCTTCAAGGTGGTTAGGAAGTAGGCTCCGTCGCGTCGATCGGGGCGCACGGCACCGCAGGGAAGCAATGCGGTAGTGCCTCAGCGCGAGCGAAGCGACCCGTCATCTTGCGATGCGCAGCGAGCCGAGTCTGGTGTTCGTCTCTCCCCTTCGGACGAGCTGAGCAGCACAGGGCTTTGCGGCGCGCGCGATAGCGCGCATCCACAACTGACTTCGCGCCGTTTGTTTGAACGCAGTGAGCGCAGCGAACGAAGTGAGTTTGGCGCGGCCGCAAAGACCGAGCAGCGCAAGGCAGCCCTCGCATCGCGAGGGCCGAGTCGGCAGGGGTCGCTTCTTTGCCTCCTTTCTTGTCGATACAAGAAAGGAGGTCGGCCGCCGGGCCGAAACCCCGGCGCGGCCTCACGCAGTGAACAAGACTCGCATGCGAATGCAGGCACAGAAAGCGCCTGGCGCGATAGCCGCGGGGCTTCGATACCTCATCAGCCGAAGCGGATTGAGTTGGCCCAAGCCAGCCGCTAAGGCAAATCCACCGATACCTGAAACATCAACGCCGAATTCCCCAGCACATTCACCTGCGCCGAATAAACCGGTGTGAACTGCCACCCCATGGACAACACGAGTCCCGGCGAGAACCCGCCGTGGTTGAACGGCACCTTGTCCTTGAACTCACCCTTGTACCCATACAGCACACCCGCCGTCCACTGGGCGAAGAGCTGCGAATAGTCGCTCCAGTTCTCCAGGCGCTGCCCGCCGTACAGGTAAGTGCTGGGTTGCCCGAACGAGTTGCTGAAATAAGTGCCGCCGAAAACGATGCCGTCGGCGCGCTGCCGCTCCAGGCCGATCATGCGGACCGGGCGGTGCTCAGGGTCGCGTGAATAATGGAAGGTGTAGGGCGACGCCATCAGGCGCCAGAAATCTCTGCCCGGGGCAGCAACCGCAGGAGCCGGTTCGCTGGGCGACACTGACGGGGGTTGAGCGGTCTGTGAGTGGGCAGAAAAAACACAGCAGAACAGGCCCGTGGCCAGCGCAGGAACAAGGAATCTCATGCTCGCAATTGTCGCCAGATTTTTGAGCACTTCTGGCTGGGGGATACGAAGCTTCGCAACGCTCTGTGTGACGCTTTCCATGCTGTCGGCACTCGGGGGCTGCGCCTGGTGGGACAACAAGGAACGCGAACTGGTCTACCGGCCCACACCCGGCAAGAACGCCGACTTCAAAGGGCTTCGGCCCGGCGACGAGATGTATTCGGTGAGCGTGCCCGGTGCAGCCATCGGCACCAAAGACAAGCTCGAGATCTGGTGGATGCCCCAGGCCGATAACCCCGACGCGCCCGCGCTGCTGTACCTGCACGGCACTTTCCGCAGCCTGTACCGCAACTACCCGAAGATCGAAGCCCTGCGCGATGCCGGCTTCGCGGTGATGGCGGTCGACTACCGCGGCTGGGGTGACAGCTCGCCCATCATCCCGTCCGAAAAAACCATTCTCGATGACGCCGACGTGGCCTGGACGGAGTTCATCCAGCACGTGCCCGACCCGCGCAAGCGCGTGATCTTCGGCCACTCGATGGGCGGCGGCGTGGCGATCGACCTGGCCAGCCGCAAGCGCTACCTCGTCGACTACGCCGCGCTCATCACCGAATCGACCTTCACCAACCTGCCCGACGTGGCGGCGTCGGTGGGCATGATCGGCACCGTGGCCTCGTGGATCACCCGTCAGAAGTTCGATTCCATCGACAAGATTGGCAAGGTCGATGCGCCCATCCTGATGATGCACGGCCAAGAAGACAAGACGGTGCCGGTGGAGCTGGGCCGAAAATTGCGTGATGCTGCGCGCCCCGGCGTGCGGTGGCTCGAAGTGCCCGGCGGCAGCCACAGCGGCTTGCACCGCGAGGCGCCTCAGCTCTACCAGCAGGCCGTGAAGTCTGTCATCAACCAGTTGCCCAAATCTCCATGAATCCAATCGCCTTGCCGAAGCGCTCGCGGGTCGAGCGCCGGGCCGCTCCCAAGCCGGCCCGTGCCCGCAGCGAGACGCGGCGGGCACTCCGGCCGTCCATGCCCGCGCTGGCGGGCATGGAGCCGCGGCCATCGTTCCCCTCGGGGGATCGGCCGGCGTACTCGACGGACGAGGGGTCGACATGACCAGTTTCGTGGACTTTCGCAATGTCTGGCTCGCGTACAACGACGAGTTGCTGGCGAAAAAGCAGTTCGCCGTCGAAGACATTTCGCTGCAGGTGGGGCGCGGCGAGTTCATCGCGATCGTCGGGCCTTCGGGCTGCGGCAAGTCCACCTTCATGAAGCTGGCCACCGGCCTGAAGATGCCTTCG
>Ga0307516_10001809_pt1 | contig 29380 bp, 41 predicted proteins | sample 19_EM_MG_FD_203310 | JGI IMG/M metagenome (GOLD analysis project Ga0307516, IMG submission 203310) | Populus trichocarpa ectomycorrhiza microbial communities from riparian zone in the Pacific Northwest, United States - 19_EM | ecosystem: Host-associated > Plants > Roots > Unclassified | place... | reverse complement strand
GCGAAATCGCCTACTTCCTATTCAACCGTTTATCAACCCGGAACCAACTTCTGCTCCTACGCATGTCGCGCCGAAAAGCGATGCCAACAATAACCCGGAGTCTGGGCAAACTGAGAGTGGGCACGATATCTCGGAGACGAGCTCTGAGGTGGATGTTGAGTCTGAGACTGGGGGTAACACCTGGATTCGTTTACGAAAGTCGCAAGACCCAGAACGGCCTTGAAAGCTTGAACTCTCCCATTTATACGTTATGAGTCTCTGTTGTATCATAAGATTGTATAACATCTGTATCTCTTCTCGGTCTTCTCCTGATAGTCATGGGTAAGGGGCTTGTTGGCGTCTTGCTAGAGTCTGATACTACTCACAAGATCAGGGATAGCACTTTGGTTGGTGCCGTCTGCGCGAGATGAAGAGAGGCTCAAGATCATAATGTGCGGGCCAGATAAGAGCCATCTTCTGGAATCGTCGAGCTCGTACCCAAATTTCGACCCCCACATCACCCTAGCATCATTCCCGTCGTCGCTCGCAATACCCTTATCGACGATCCGCTCAGCTCTACCGACGTTCCCTTCCCCCATCGCTGCAGAATTCAAATCAGTCGAGATCGGAGACCACTTTTTCCGTTCTGTCTTCCTCGCCATAACACCGACAGATGCACTCTCTGCGCTGCATCAACAAATCCATAGCAAGCTCGGCATCGATGTCCGCACACCGCTGTTTCCGCACCTATCTCTAGCCTACATCGACGACGAGGACGCACAGCATGGCGAGTGGGAGAGGTTCTTTCGTTCCCTGGAAGATTCTGGGAAGATCAGACGAGAGGGCGAAGAGCATGCCATTGCGCTGAATTGTGGTGGACATGGTGCGGATGATTGGCTCTCAGGGTTTCAGGCTACCGAGGTGTTGATAGTTGACTGTGATGGTCCGGTGGAACGGTGGACTGTTCTCGGGCGATGTTCCATTGTTTAGACGGGGGTTAAGTTTGAGAAAGTGAATTCAGACTCTTCTAATCCATTTTCCTATTCCTTCTTCTAAGGGTCATACACGTTCTCGATTTTGTACATCCGGGTATCAACATCCGGCTTGACTCGTTCCCCGTAGATCGTCTCCATAGGATACATCTTCGACGCACTGGCAGGTGCAGCTGCTCCCGAAGACTTCACGACCTCCGGTACTGTCGGGGAAACCGTTGCGTTGAGTGCCGCTTTGCTTGCAATGCTCGCAGCCCTGCCGTCAGGAATGAGAATAAACTCCTTGACACCATCAACCTCGCCGTCGTAGATGTAATAACTCTTCCGCTCGAACTGGATGATATCCCCCTTCTTGAGGTCGCTGACGTTGGCGTCTGCGTATGCCTCATCCCTAAACTCGGTGACGGGGGTGATAAAATCAGCAATGTCGTCGTTCTCTTCCAATTTTTTCTTCGTGATCAAATAGTCGTAATCGAGGAGGGTGACAGAAACAAGAGGATGAGTGTCCGTGGGCTGAGCCAGCCATGTGATTTTCTTCTTGGTCTTGCGGAAGTCACCCTCCAAGTTGAGGTCCATCTCGATCGCCGTAACTCGCCCTGCTGCGTCAATGGTTTTTGACCGGACGATAGCATTTCCCCAATCCATGAGAGTAATCTATATCAAGGGAAGGTAAGAGCGCATTCATCTGGAAGACTGATCATCTACCTCCTCTTGCTCGTCAAAAGAGACAGCATCCTCCTGCTCAATCACAATCGAAGATGTGTAAGCAGTCTTCTTTTCTCCAATCTCGGCATTCTTTTTGTGCTTTGGTAGCAACTTCACCTCGGGAATAATCGGCCCCCCCTTGATCGTGACCGGAACACTGAGTGTGCTGTTCAGTTTTCCTGCTTCTCTAAAACGAAGATTGTGACCACCTCTTATTCTTGAGAATAGCCCAATGACGGGGAGCGATAGGATCGATAGCTTTCTTGTTGAGGGACCAGATCGAGTCCCACTCTAAAGAAACGACAGCTTGAGAAGGTCCTTGCGACAACATGAATTGCGTCAGTGCTTCAACTGTCATGCCACGTCGGCGTATGCCTGTGTGGCATTCATAAACTGTTGCATCCACTTCGAGTCCATAGGAGACGCACCACGAACAGTGGGGAATCGCGGGTCGTCCCACCCACTCACAAGTCCCTTATTGACAAAATCATGCAGCTTGCGCTTGGAGAGGAGAGTATAGGTGAAATTAAGCCGACTGCAGGATGTTGTCTTGATCTCAAATTTACGGAAACCAGACATAAACTGCATACCTGAAGTCCCAGATATTAACTTTACGGAGTTGTAGGGCGTCGATCATCCATTCGTACTGTGGATTACGGTCACGGTATTCATTTGTCCTTAAAGCGTGCGTGACCCCTTCGATAGAATCGACAATGGGGCATGCGAAATCGTATGTCGGGTAAACTTTCCATTTGTCACTGAAAAAGAGTTGCTCAATATTGGATGCGACGTGAAAATCGGAAGACGAACCCAGTGCGATGGTGCGGTAAGAGGTTGCATCTGTATATGACAGGGTCTCGGAGAGCCTTGTTAGGATCATCTACACTGATTTTTGCGCGGAGACACCAAGGAAGGCCTTCCGCCGTCCCAGCTTTCATTTCCTCAAAGTGTTTGAGGTTTTCTTCCACAGAATCATCGCGATGGACAGAAGCGATGCCTGAAAATCGCTCATCCCGCATCTAAAGATGCTCAGACGATGGGTCACCTACCCTTTCGATGGAAGGACAAACCTGTTGCTGCAGGGTATCATCGGTATATGCTTTGCCAGATTTGATGAGTTTGATGGCGAGATCATGCAGTGTCTGGAAGTGATCTGATGTGTGGGTCACTATATCCCCATGAATGTCAAGAAGTTTCAGATCCTCAAGGATGGTTTCCTCGAATTCGGTCTGGAAGGGAGATGACAGTGAACAAGATTGAAGACACTCCCAAATTCCTTATCACTGACTCGTTCTTTAGTTGGATTAGTGTCGTCGAAACGGATTATGAGTTTTCCATTGTACATCTTGGCAAAGTACTGATTGAGGATGACGGCCTTCGCGTGGCCAATATGCAGGTAGCCACTTGGTTCTGGTGGAAAGCGGGTGACGACTTGTCCATGGACCGCGTTCTGCAGCCCGAGGGCGAAACTAGCAGCAGTTTTGTTCGACCTGAGTTTGTTTGCCTTGGTAGCAGCTAGTTCAGCAAGAACATTCTGAGTTTCTTTCAATGTATCGAGGTGGGAGAACCATCGAGAAACATGGGGATGTTGATTGTTCTTGAGGAGACCGAGAATTTTGATGTTTCCTAATGAAAAGAAATGCTCATGTCATGGGAGATTATAGATGCGATGGACATTCAGACCTTTCAGGGTACCCCATAACATCCAATCCGCTGCAGAGATGGAATGTCCAACCAAGAATGTCCGAAATGCGAGGTGGTCATCGAGAGAATCCAAAGACGCCAGAATATCAGGAAAGGCAGTAATTGTGCGCAACGTTGTGGAAAGCGCAAAGAATGCAGACGTCTTTGGGTGTCATAAAGTGATCAGCGTGGGTTGATTTGATGGGTTGGATGGCATTGAATTACCTTCGAACTATCGGCTGCTAGGCCAGCTTCTTTGGCTAGTGCCTTGACAATGTCTTCCTCGTCCGTGATCGTCGCCTGCTCGAGCTGTAATACGATCCCAGAAACATCTTCGGTGAAGACCAGATCGGCGGTGCCCGTGTTAGCGGCGATGGCGATTGCAGCGAAGGGGAAAGGGGATTGTTTTGGCGAACAGGTGAGGGACGGTGGCATGGTGGTGGGAGGAAATAGAAATGGAAAATGAGTCAAGTCTACCTTCCACTCCCATCATCCCGATGCTGTGAGTCTCTTCCGCTCATCCCTTCTCTCCTCTTTCTTAGCTTCCATAGTTCCGAACCCTCTCAAAAATACAAGCCATACACTCCCTTGACCATCCCTGACCGTCAATGGCCGTCCAAAACTTTCACCAAGCCTCCCATATGGCTTTCAACCGACCTGAGGGATGGCAATCAGGCTTTGGCCAACCCGATGACCATCGACCAAAAGACCACTTTCTTCAGGCAGCTTGTCAGTTGTGGTGTTAAGCAAATAGAGGTTGCGTACCCTGCTGCAAGCGACACCGATTTCCAGTTTGTTCGCGGCCTCATCGAGAACAACGAGATTCCGGACGATGTCTGGATACAGGTCAGTCATTTGTATGGCCGTTCAGTTACGAAGCTCATGGTTATGAGGAGCTAGGTTTTAACTCCTGCACGCGAAGACCTAGTCAGGCGTACGATCGATTCCGTCGCTGGGTCGAAACATGCCATCCTTCACATGTACAACGCGACATCTCCAACTTTTCGTAATATCGTCTTCCGCAATTCCAAAGCACAAACCATCGAGCTAGCCGTGTCCCACACGAAACTTGTCAAACAGCTCACTGAAGAATGTACCGCCAAATACGGCACCAAGTTCATCTACGAATACAGTCCAGAAACTTTTACTCAGACTGAGCCAAATTTCGCATTGGAAATTTGCGAGGCAGTCAAAGACGCATGGGGCAAGGCCGGGCCAGGCGAAGACCGAATTATTTTCAATCTTCCATCCACTGTCGAGATTGCGCCACCAAATCACTATGCTGATCAGGTGCGTTTCTCTGTTTTTGTGATGATGTCATCGCTAAATACTTGTCCTAAGATTGAATATTTCTGTCGCAACTTCAGTGAGCGAGAGAATATCATCGTCAGTCTCCATCCACACAACGACAGAGGTAAATCCTAGAATTCATTCATCTCCGGCATCCCAATTGACGTTGGTTTGCCAAGGCACTGGGATCGCATCAGCTGAGCTTGGTGTTCTCGCTGGGGGTGACCGCATTGAGGGCTGTCTTTTTGGGAACGGAGAACGCACAGGCAACGTGGACCTGGTTAACCTCGCTCTGAATCTGTATACTCAAGGCATTCACCCTGGCCTTGACTTCAGCAATATTCAAAACGTGATCGACGTCGTCACGAAATGCAATGATCTTCCCATTCACCCTCGACATCCGTATGCTGGAGAGCTTGTCTTTACCGCGTTTTCTGGTTCACATCAAGATGCTATTAAGAAAGGCTTTGAAACACAAAAAATAACACATGCCGCTGCCAAGCAGGGTGATCCGCGTTACTGGGACATCCCATATCTACCTATTGATCCCGCTGATCTCGGCCAGACTTATGAAGCAGTTATTCGCGTTAATTCGCAATCAGGAAAGGGAGGCATCGCATACCTCGTCAAGCAACATCTGCACCTGGATCTACCTAGGAGACTACAGATTGCTTTCTACCAGGTCATCCAGGCGATCTCGGATCGCGAGGCACGGGAAATGACCGTCGATGACATTACTACCGCATTCCGGCAGACATACCACTACGGAGGTTCCAAGTACCACGGGAGGCTGACTCTCAAAAACTTCAAAATTTCCGCCTCGGATTTGTCGGAGGATGAAACAGCTGACGAAACTCGCCAATTTGATGGTACCATATCTGTCGATGACACCTACCGTGTCATTCGAGGAGACGGGAATGGTCCACTGTCTGCCCTCCTGAATGCTCTCCGAAAATCCCTTGATATTGATTTTGCTGTCCGGGAATACTCCGAACACGCAATCGCTGAGGGAACTGATTCCAAGGCCGCCTCTTATGTTGAGCTCGTCCCCACCAACGACCATAAATCGACCAAATCATGGTGGGGTGTCGGCGTTGATTCGGACATCGCAGGGTCAGGCCTCCGTGCCGTCCTCAGCGCAATCAACAGTGCCATCGGTGACCGAACCCTTCCTGAGCTTAAGCTCAGCGTCGGTATCAACGCGAGTTCCGGGCAGGCAGACGTCGCGACAGCCATCGTCAACTCTTTGGGATTGGAGCTCCCGAGGCGCTTCCAGGCGGCATTCTTTGAGACTGTACAGAGAGCGGCAAGAGAGACGGAGGGCCAAATTTCTTATGAAGCTGTCACGGAACTCTTTAAGAAGACGTACAACTTCGATGTGGAGTACCACTTTCCTGCCAAAATCACTTTGGACTCTTTCAAACTGGAGGACAGGAGCGGAGGTGGAAAACAGATTATCGGAGAATTCACATTTGCAGGCCACAATCGAACCGTTGTGGGAGCAGGTAACGGACCCCTGTCCTCGGTTCTGGCGGCCTTGCTTTCCCAGATTGAAGGAATCCTTTCCATCCGCGAGTATTCCGAGCATTCTATCGGTGAAGGCACAGAGGTCGTCGCCGCGTCGTATGTCGAGCTGGTTTATGAAGTCGCAGGCGCTAAAAAGAGAAGCTCCTGGGGAGTTTCCACACACACTGACATCACTGCGTCGGGTATCCATGCAGTGTTGAGCGCTGTTAGGGCCTTGGACGTCGTCTTGAAGCAGTGAAGGAGAGAAAAATGTATAACTTGCCTCGCTGTCATTGTAAGTATAAAACTAGAATACGTACATACTCGGTATCTCCCCGGGCTTGTACGATTCCTATAGAGATTCAGAATTCCAAGCACTGGAATAATAGTCGCCAAATCTTGCCGCATTCCATCCGCTGATTGCAGAAATGTCACCTCAGGTAGATGTCATCGTATATGAAAAATTTACTGGCATGTAAGGCGTTGAGCATTCGTCCCCTCAGGAGGCTACGTAGTGGCTACGTTACCGTACGGCGTACGCGTCGGTCTTGACACGTGATCAGATACTGCTCTGGCCTGCCGCGACAGCGGAAAGTCTGAGGACAGTCGTCGACCGTCATGCCCGACCGCACGCCGCGGCACAACGGCCAACCCATGTCAGGATCGAGGTCTTTCCATGCCTCTCAATCACTATTTTCTGCTGGCCCTTCCAGCTCCCGCCCATTTCTTAACATGCTCAATCCCATGGGAAGGACACATCAAGGATATACACAAGTGTTGCCCGAAGAAGAAGAAGAGGACGAGGAAGTTCGCGGGGAGGATGGAGGTTCACACAAAGAAGAGGGATCAGAAGAGGACTTAGAGGCAGGCCGGATGCGAAGCACAACCTTCAAGAGCACTGGTGAACTCGGAAAGTCCAAGTCGAAGGGTCGACGGAAAATCTCTTGGGATGCCGGCGCTTCAGAGATGAATGTGTTGCATCCAAACATTCACAAGGAAGACGCGATGCACGAGCAGGAGTTGTCGGATGACGAGGTACCGCAGAGTTTCATGATTGAGACCGCCCACCGCCAGACTGCCTCGAAGGGAAAGGCAAACGAGGCGTCTAAAGCTGCCTCAGGCAGCAGAAGGCCTTTGCATTCTGTCGCTGGGAGAAAATTGCCACCTCTCTCTCCTGGACAAGGTCTTCCGCCCCCCGTATCAACCCCTCCTAGACCATCAGAGGTCGACGATTCAAGTACGCGTCGAAATACTGCGTTCGCCGAATCTCTATCCACAATTCCCAAAGAATCTAAGCCATTGCGTGGGCTGGACCACTACGAGAAAGCTCTGTGGAATTGGGTGAACGTCTATAACCTGGATGCCTTTTTGCAAGAAGTCTATTACTACTACGAAGGCAAGGGGATATATAGCATCGCCCTTTCGAGAGGATTGAATCTTTTGTAGGTGACGTCCTTTCTAAATTGTTGTTTCTGGGATATTGTCATGACTTATATCTATTCTCGCTACCAGGACTGTCGGATTCGTCATTGGGTTCTCCACTTTCTTGCTGGGTTGCATCGATTACTCCAAATTCCGCCATGGAGATCCCACGCAACTTTCGCATGTCGTCATAGAGCACTGTGTGTCGAGGTCAGCGGAGAAAAGTTTGCATGTTGTATCGTGGTTCTAATCGCGTTAAACAGATTCTCAGGCTTCACTCTCCTGTTTTTCCTCCTCTTCACAGCTTTTTACATCTGGCAAATTGTTACATATATCCTGGGAGTTCTCCGTTTGGTCGACATGTATAATTTTTATACCCATCTATTAAGAATTCCTGACGTAAGTTATCTCCCTGCAGGTCTCGCGAAACATTCTAATTTCCCCATTTTCCTAGGCGGACATTCAAACGATATCATGGCCGGAAATCATTCGTCGTATTGGTGCCATTCGAGAAGAAAATCCCATCACTGCGATATCCTCAAAGCACACGCGAAAGTCAAATGATATCACGGCAGCTAAGCTCGACCCACACGATATTGCCAACAGGATTTTGCGACAAGAGAACTACCTGATTGCGCTGTTTAACAAGGAGTTACTCGATTTGCGTGTGCCATTGCCAGGCTTCCTCCAAGGTTTCGTGGCAGACCAAGGAAAGGGAAAGATGCTGACTCAAGCTCTTGAGTGGAATCTTCGGTTTTGCTTGATGGAGTATCTGTTTGACAGACATGGGAGGGTTAGGAAAGTGTTCTTGAAGTCGAAGAACAGGCGTGCATTGACTGAAGGGTAAATAGACCTTTACCTAACCACCCTTAAATGCTCACCGAATTGCCACAGGCTCAAAAGGCGTTTCATTTTCATGGGGATCCTGAATGCGATCTTTGCCCCTTTCATCGTATTATATCTCATCATGTATTCATTCTTCCGGTATTTCGAGGTTGGCAAAATGTCTCTCCTCCTTCACACTTACTGATGATTTCTGTCACCCTATTTTCAGGAGTACCACAAGGATCCGTCGTCTATCGGCGGTCGTCGTTACACGTCCTTCGCACGGTGGAAGTTTCGTGAATTTAACGAACTCCCTCATCTATTCGTGAGGAGACTGGATGAAAGTTACCCCCTTGCAAGCATGTATATCGGTCAATTTCCAAATGAGAAGATGACCATCGTTATGAGGTACGTTATCCCGGATATCTTACAAATAGACAAGTCTTGACGAAGTTTTCAGATTTGTTGCATTTGTTGCGGGCTCATTCGCTGCAGTGCTCGTTCTTGCAACGGTCATTGATCCGGATATCTTCTTTCATTTCGAGATAACACCGCATCGGACAGTGGTTTTCTATCTCGGAGTGTTCGGTGCCATACTTACCGTGGCGAGAGGCATGATACCGGAAGACAACAGGGTGTTCGATCCTGAGTTATTGATGACGGAGGTCATAAATTACACGCATTATATGCCAGATGAATGGAAAGATCAGCTCCACAGTCAGAAGGTTTGATGCTCTTCAGATTACAGAAATCAGTTTTGTATTCATCAGTCACTGGACAGATTCACCAGGAGTTCGGGGAACTATTTGCTATGAAAGTCTTGATATTCGTTCAAGAACTTCTGTCAGTAGTTCTCACACCATTCGTCTTGTGGTTTTCGCTTCCAAATTGTGCACCCGCAATCATCGACTTTTTCCGCGAGTTTTCCGTCCACGTTGAGGGGCGAGGTTATGTCTGCAGTTTTGCCGAATTCAATTTCGAACGACATGGAAATGTCAAGGTGAGGTCCCAAATCAATAAATGGTCTTGGATTCTCGCTGAACATCACAAATAGTTTGGTGCGCCGACCCAAACCCGGGACCACAAGATGTTGTCGAACGAAGGCAAAATGGAGAAAAGCTTCTTAAACTTCAAGGTAAACTTTTTGACATTCGCTATGTGTCACCCAGTTGTTTAGGAGGAACAAATTATAGGCTGCAAATCCGGATTGGAACCCTTCCGATCCTTCGGGCTCGCTCTACCTTCGTCGAATAGCTGACCTAAATCTAGGCCATCATATGCATGCATTTAGTCGGCGTAGGCAAGGTGCAGGTCTTGACCCAACAGTACATTTTGCGGGAAACCCCGCAAAACGGCCTGAAGAGTCGCTGACCGAGAAGGCACAAGAGTATGATCGTGCCCTACGCCAAAGCCAGATGGGGGCGACCGCTCGTAGGCGAACAGGCATGGGAGCAAGCGTCGTGGTGAATACTACGGCGGCCGGGCCGTCAGCATCCTCGATCTTTGGCGGTCTCTCGACTGCCCAGAGTGCGGTGCTTGGTGATTCCCAAGGAAGTGTGCAAATCGATATTGGAACTCGTACAGCTCAGCCTGGGTCAGGTGTACTTGTCGAGGATCTTGAATCGGACAGTCTAGTAGTGGGCAGTGGCTTGGGTGGACCCTACGTGGACGGAGCGAAGCGACCGCAGGGCAATAGGGAGGAGGAGGAGGAGGACGGGTTGCAGGATGGAGGTGTTTTGGGTTTATTGGCCCAGATTTACGGCAGGAAGGAAGGCGGTGGTGGCGGTGGTGGCGGTGTGCTTTAACTGCTGCTACTATAACGCGATCATAATCTGTTGAGCATCTTGTTTTTAGAACATATGTAAATTGTCCATTGGCAGGATCCACTCATCCGATTATTTTGACTCTAATGAAAGCGAAAGGTAGATAGACAAAGGACATGGATTAAGGTTGGACGGGCCTCCCCACACGGGCCGCAGGCACACCTCGCACACGAAGGGAGGCCGAGTCCAACCCTTGCCTACTAGCGCGTCTTAGTTCTTCGTCGATTCTCCACATCCCCTTCACAAACGCATCCTGGTCAAGTGACCCTGCACCGCTTGAATCGCACTCGTTCCTGTAGGACGAGGAAACGGCGAAATATAGGCATTAAAATTAAAATAACAGAATAGACTGGACTCACCAGATATCGCGCAGTTTCGTTCGTTTCAACCTCGAGCGGACCCAAATCGCTTTGACGATATGCCCTTCCAATCTTTCGGTGTGGTGAACCACGCCGTCTTCCTGTTCTTCGTCCGATGATGCAACGGGTACAAGGTCTTCACAGCCCGTTATGAGATCCACCGACAACCCTCTCCACCCCGCAGCTTGCCTCGTCTTCTTTGCTTCAGTGGGACTCAACAACAGAGGCCTGTCCTTTTCCTTCTGCTTCTCAGCCTTGCGACACCGCAAGACGTTCGTATTGAACACGGCAATGTAGCGAACACGCGCTGCAGCAGGTACGGGTGTTGGACGCTTCGCCTTGCTAGAGCTCGGTAGATACTGGGTGGGAGTCTTGCTGGAATATGAGCAGTTGGAGCTCAAGCTTTGTAGGGATGAGTGATCAGGGGAGCGGGACACGGGTAGGGGCGGGGGGAGGGGGGGGACTCGTCTTGATATGGAGGTCGGGGCAGGAGAACCTCTAGACGTCGACGAGGTGGGAGGAAGTCCGAAGGTGAGTATATGGGTTCTAGATGATGGACGGGGTGGAGGGGGTGATCTCGACGTCTGTTTAGTACTGGACGCGCTCGGGGGTGTTGTTGTTCCGGAGGATGGACGTTGCGGGAGCCTCGGTGGCACCAAGCTCCACTTGGCGGTCACTTTTTCCCAGTCCCGCGAGATGATTTGTTCAGTGGTGGGGCTGGCCAGCGAGGGCGTGGACACTTCCTCGTATGAACCGGCTAAGCTTATTGAGTCTGCTTCGCTAGACTGATCAGACGCCCCGGGAGCTTGACGCTCAAGATTGTGGTCCATGGGATATGTTGCTATATGATTTGACAGACCCGAGTTCCTAGGTTCAGTGTCCAAAGAGAGGGAGACAGAGTGGAAAGACGATATGGAGGATGCTGGAACATGCTTTAGAATGATTTTGGGAGGAGAGTGTCTCACGGGCGGGTATGTATGAAGCCGGTCGACAGCGAGAGAGTCTAGGGAAGGGTTCCTTGTGCCATTGCTGGAGCCCAAAGAGACAAGCGACCCCGATGATGTTGATGACTTCAGAGAATTCAACGAGAGTTTTCGCGGCGGAAGGGGTGGGGCTGAGGTGGGTGATGCCCCGTTCAGTGGGAACGATTCAAATTGAATAAGAGGCGCAATGGGGTGCCTGTTTGTGTCAAACCTTTGACCCCTTGTGAGCTGGTTGGTGGCACGACCTGGTGCGATGCCGTCGACGGATGGATCGACATCGACAATCCAATCCTTGAGGTCGATGAGGGAGGTTTTGCGGCCTAAATTGGGAGGTGAGGGCGATGGGGAGGGAAGTGTGGATTTCCGGGAAACCTCGACGCCACAACCGACAGCGTGAGGTTTCGGGGCGAAGGATTCGAATGCTGCAATCCGCGACTGCACTGTGGTCGAGGGCATAATTAACCAAAGTACAAAGTCCGATCGTCGTCATCATCATGACCGATCTCTACGCAGTCGCAGGTGAGTATATGCGCTGGTCACCCCTTTTTACATCAATTGATGATTCTGTACAGACTTTTGTCTCATTCCTATGGGCACCGGAGAGCCCTCCGTCGCAGAATACATTGCAGAATGTCAAAGAATCCTGGAGAAATCTGGCCTGACCTACAAGGTGCGCCTCCCAACCAACCAGCGCCACGTTTATTCCAACGTTCAGGATTTTGCAGATGCAGTAAGCAACTTTGGTTGCCAACATCCATCGTTCTGACTACTGTGCACATCCACCCAGTGGTTACGGAACAAATTTGGGTAAGCTCGCACCCGTTATGCATTTACCCTGCTCATGCACTCCGATAAGAAGGACCATGGTCCCAAGTATCGCAGGCAATTCACGACTGCCATGCCGCAGTGCACAAGAGGGGAGCTCCACGTGTAGCAACGGACATTCGCATCGGTACCCGTACAGATCGATCGATTGCACCAGGCACAGGGAATGACGGGAAAGTCAAGCGCGTCGAGCAGATATTGGCCAATGACACCCAATGAATAGTGCCTCGTATTGCCAATAGAGTCGTATTAATTGTAAATTACGCACGAAAAAGATCTTCCCAATTTTCATAAAGGGGTTTCACACCTCAGGACTGCCATCTCGCCTGGGTTTCTCCAAATCCTCCAACATTGCTTCACCGATTGCCTTCCCAAGAGCCAATGCCATTGGCACAGGCACAGCGTTCCCGATCTGTCGTACTTGCTACAGGATAGAAAAGATAGAAAACTTGAATATCAATGCCATCCAAACATTTGCAGCCACTTGACGTACGTTGTCGACCATCTTTTGCGGGTTGCTGTCAGCAGATTCAAAGACATAGTGGTCAGGAAATCCTTGAGCTCGCGCACACTCTCGGACGCTGATGATCCGCTTTTGCTTGGATTCGAGCAATGAGTTAACCAAAACTCAGTAACAAGATGAGCATCTACCGATGGATGAAGTATCCATGTGTGTTTCATATTGGGCGCCAGGGACGTCATGGCACACTTGAATAGTCCGTTACCGTCCATCCGACCATACAATGCTGAAAAAGTCGGTATCAATTTTTGTCGACCGTATCATCGATATGGATACCTTTCTTCTCTCCTTGGCCATTCGCACCGCCGCCACGCTTCGCGTGGTTAGGCTGTAATACCAGTGGAAGGTCTGCCGAACAACATGCATAAATGAAGGGGTTTTCGTCGTCGTACAACATTACGTACCTCTGTGATCTGCTAATGCTTTCAGAGGAATGATTGTGGTCCTGCACCTCAACGGTCAACATCACTGCGACGAAATATCAAGGTGCTAACTTACGATTCGACGACCCTCGATCCAAACCTTTTTGTATAGTGGCCATCCACGTCGACACCCTGACCCATTTTCTGTCGCAGCCACTTTTGATATCGGTTTCTCGGTTCCCTTGCATAGGCAACGCCCGCAGGAAAGCCGGGCAGGCTATTCTCTACTCTGTCGAGCACCGCATCAAATCGCGCAATACCAAGGTTTTCACGTCGGGTGGCTTCGGCTTTGTCTCGAGGTTTGGCTTTGATAACTAGGTGAGGGTTAATCCTAACGTCATATTAGAGTAGACTGAAATAGATTGAAAGATGCTCGTACCAGTCAAAGGGTGCCTTTTCGAACCATTGTGGTTAGTAATCTACTCTTGCACATTCTAAAAACCATACCAGGTCTCCAATAGCATCGTTGACTGTGATCGGACGTAGAGGCGCACATTGGTGAGGCTCTTCCGGTATTGAACTCCTTGATACGGGCTGGAGGAATCCACCTGTCGGAAGAGCAGTGCGATGCATCCCTCTTGGGAACGCATACATAGGCACCGGATGCGCAGGGAGTTTGAGGCCGCGCTTTGCACCCAGAAAAATGACGCGTCGACGGCTTTGAGGAGCACCATACTGGCCGGCTTGCAAAAGATTGTACCGTACCTGATAGCTAGGGTGGCAAGGTTAAGATGCACTAAAGGACGCTGAGAAGATCATTACCCTAATGCAATCAATGTCCTCGTTATGAATTTGACAACACCACTCTTGACGCCGCCTTCCAAAGCGCGACCATTGTTAGTGCTCATGAGAGGGTAATCGAGCAATCCTGCGACATTTTCGAGGAGAAAATACTTCGGATTATAGTGCTCCACGTAACTCAGCATGTTACCTGGTAGTGTGGATCTGTAGTGTGATCAGTAAGGATAAAAGCGGGACCATAACTTTTAATACCGAATGTCATCGGCACGCTGCAGCCGAAGGGATGTTGGCTGCAAGTTCCACATGAGAAGATTATGGTACATACCCGACTATGGTTTGCGCGACTGAAAGACTGGCATGGGGGACCTAGCCGGAGGCGTCATCGCTTGGGAACATAAACTCTCGAACTCTCGTACCGCCATAGATAATATCAATTTCGCCTTTCGCCGGCAAAGGTGGACAATAAGTTTCACCGTCATTTGATAGGAGAGGTCGAGGCCGTTTGCCAGTTGCAGATTCGGTTGCATGTCGAAGCAATAGGCTTGAATCTTGACAATACACCGTTGTTTGGGGGTGATTTGTCCTAGGAAATGGAAGAAGGAAATTGCTTCGGCAGCATGAATGGTACACACCTGTAAGTAGCAGCAGCGGACGGAGAAAATTCCACTGCATATCTCGTCTCGACAAAGCCTGACATGTCCATTCCGGTGCCCAGGCCTCCAGCACCTGCAATTAAATAAGAACCACGGGCCGGAACAAAGGAGTAAAACCATCCTACCGCTAAACAACTCCAACCCTATTAGGGGACCATTCCGCGTCATCGACTCCTCCTCGCGACTTAGCCTCGTCTCCTGCTCATCGCAACATACAGTGCAGTGGGTCAAGGCATCTGCATCCATCTCAGTAAGAGACCCATCGTCGTCCTCTTCTAAATCCACGTAGAAGTGATCATCGTACTGGACCCACTCGTCAATTTCATCGGCTTCTGCTAGCTGGCGCACGTAACACATCCCATCAATTTGGTTCGGAATAACCTCTTTAGAATTCTGTAGACGATACAAGCGGCGCTGAATATCTAGTTAATTGGGAATAATGGATGTGATACTACGGAACATTTACCTCGTCGGAGGTGAATGTGGAGGTGTCCCCAGGTTTCTTCAACTGTTCTTGAACACAATCATCGTAACGTCCAAAAGAACGGACAGTAATCACAGGTTTCTGAGCTTGGACCTTGACTATCTGTGCGATTTCGAGGACGCCAATGTTTTCGCGCGGAAGAACGTAGATAAAATCGTTCCGGTGGTACTTGACACCATATTGCGTGAAACTGCAATCATGGTCAGTACTATGGAACTCCTGCTGCTTTGCACGAGCCTCCATTCCACACGATATGCAGGGCTGGTACGGCTTGAGGAGAGAGAAGAGGGCTTCAATCTCGTCTTGTCCGGGAAGGTTTACGAATTCGACGTTGTCTTCGTTGTAAACCATACTGAGATGTGGATTAGTAGAGGTTGGTACGGTAGCATATCCAATCTTACCTGCAGTGGAAGTCATCAGCGTCAGGTTGCCCGTCATCAACCGCCTCCGCGTCGTCCGAAGCCATCATCGTTATCTTGCACTTTTTGAAAATGCTTGCGGCTGGGTTGCTTTCGCACTTGTTGGTGAGATAGAGTGCTCTCGAATGAGCTGTTTCTTGCAGGATAGTCTTGGATCCATGAACAAACCATTGGCCATGGAACATCTTGATCGTCTTCCCATCCACAAATTCTTCGTAGAAGTAACAGATTCGACAGAACCTATGAATACCATATAAGATGGACGGGGTGAAAGGAGAATAGTCTTAAATGTACCAAAGTCGGTTTGCATATGTATTAACAGATTGAGAGGCATCCAATTGTGCGTTTCGGGCTCTAACCACGTCTTCGTCATTTCCGGGGTTGACCATCACGTCATCACCAACCTGAAGGATTAGGGAAAATCAGGTTGTGATTAGTGTCGTGGCGGCCGATACGTACAAAATATTCCACCCCATCCATAATAATGCTCGTATAATATTTACCTCCTTCGGGTATGTCTTCCCCCCACTTCATGCTCTTGGGGTCTGAGTGGTGCACTTGAATGTCGTCGATTTCGGCCGCAACAAATACATCTGTTTCATTAAATGTGGAGCAGCCGGCGACCTCGAGATTGCCCTTGAAGAGGTCTTTCGCGATCCGTTGAACAATCGGTGTGACCACAGTTTGAGTGCGGTGCTTGAGGACGTGCTTTTCTTTGTCCTTTAAGATCTGATTTTTTCTTGTAATTGCCTTTGGTTTGCTTCTACGAGAGGGGGAGTGCAGGTCGTCGTCGGTGTCATCAATGATCTCAGTGGAGCCGAGGTATGACTTGATGGCGGGAACTCGAAGGATATGTATCCTGTTCTGTGCACAAATCTCACGAAGATTTGCAACAACATATGACCTCTATGGATTACACACACGAGTTAATATGATATGGCATGAAGGAAATATACAGACGGTAAGGTAACATACCACATCATCTGCCTCAATATCACTGCGGGCGAGATCTCTGCCAAGAATGTTGAATGTAAAGTTTGCTGTCTCGTTTGGTGTATCTGTAGATGATTGAAGTGATTGAAGGAATTCTTGATAGGTTAAGCGGGGGGCGTCCATGGCGGATGTGATGAGAAGATGAAGGGTTCGGTGCTGGATCCAGAACCCCACGAAGAACGGCTGGTATTCTCCCGAAGGCGTATCGAGGATATACCAAGCGTATTCTGTCCGAATGTATATTTTGCTGCATATATCAGGCGATTAGAAAATATCTATGTATCGCCATTTGCATGCAAACGAACCTGTCTAAAGATTTCGCCCCCTCAGAGTAGTGGTGAATGTCAAAAGTTAGGATTTCGGAGAGCTTCACTCGTTCTCCCATGGTGGGTACTGAAACCCCAGGGAGCTCGTTTTCGTCTTCGTCTTCGTCGTCAAGATCGTCGTCGTTCCAATCTTCTGTGTCGGTCCATGCTTTGGCAATTCCAGAAGCGCCATAGTTTTTTCGCCCAAGAACATTGCAGCTCAACATCAGGAGCTCTGCGATTGGAATAACGATGTTTGTTGACATGTCGTAGATGGTGAAATCACTCAGCAGTCGAACGGGCACCTCGTCAGTCTCATCAACTGGGCAATCGAAATGGCTTTCGCCCGGGATGGTAAGCTCATTGTCCTCGAACAATTCATCATCCATGATTTCATAGGCGTAAGGTTCTGGACTGGCTTCAGTAAAAGACACAATGACAGGAATTCTGACCCAACCTGGTATCATTTCCTGCTTCACACTGGAACTAGATGCTACGGGCGGTGGAGAGGTAGGCGGGGAGGGGGGAATGACAGGAACTTCATCCTCGGAATACTCCAAAGTGAGCTCGACTACCGAACTACCCAGGACTGCAAAGTCGGAGACGGTGGGCGAACTAGGCAACCCATTTCGTGAGTTTGCCTGTGGAACATATGCATCAAGGTCGCCGCAAAATACATGGTTGCGTACCTGGACCTCGAAGTCTGGAACACTTGGGGAATGAGGTATGTCTATGGTCTACAGAAATTTGAATCAACATAGGTCCGTTATCTGAAGTGAGATACATTGTCGATGACCTTTGTGTCGAATTCATGCCATCTCTTTTTTTTGCTTGGCGGGCTGGGACTCGGAGGTTGAGTGGTAGGAGGCGACGACGCGCGTACTTGGCGTTTTTTGTTCGGGGGTTTTGTGGTTATCTCTACAAAGGGAATCAGGCGAGGTCGCTTCATCTTGGTGTCGATAGGGGCCTGGGGCGAACGCGCTCACCATGAAACGTGACCGCTCTCCCATTCAAACCCCGACCCAACCTCGCCATCCATGTCCCTACCCACCTTTGACAACACTATCTCCTACGACGATGAGAAGGGCACGTACAAGTATCACAACCGCTTTCGAACCATACTGACCCTTCTCCAGATAAAATCCAGGATTTCTTGTCCAAGTTCAAGGGGAACGAGAAAGACCTAGCTGCTGACTTGGCCAACATCGACATCGATGGTGACGCGTCTTCGGAAACAATTGCTCCCAAGTACATGAAACAACTTGTGCGCGATTTCCATATTGTCCGTCCTAACATTGAGCCTCGTTTGCAGCAAAGAATTGCGAACCGAGACCAGCAGATGCTCGTCATTCAATCGGAGGATATCTACACAGTACGCGTCTTTTCACGCGTCTTTCGCCCTACATCAATGTTTCACACAGCACGAGAATACCCTGTCCGAGCTGGCCACTCGCATTCGCAATAATACCCGCAGATATGTCAGTCTCTTCTGTGAAGTTGTCGACAAACTTCTGCCCCCGCCTACGAAGGACATCAGCGAGCATGACGAAGTGATCGATGTAATACTCCATCAACGCAGGGAGCGAAATGAACAGATAGAGGGGGCATCTGGTGGATTTCCGGACCATCTGCTTCGCCGCTAGTACGGATGACTCATAAGTCTTCTGCCTAACTTGCCTCTAATCGAAAGAACAGTAATTTGTATTTTGAACCACTTGGAAACGACATACCGATGGCTGTCCGCGAAGTTCGAGGCGCTCATCTGGGACGTCTCATCACTGTTCGTGGCATCGTTACCCGGGTTTCTGAAGTCAAGCCCCTTCTGCAAGTCAATGCATACACATGCGATGTCTGTGGATCCGAGACCTTTCAGGATATTTCTAGCAAGACCTTCCAGCCCATCGTAGATTGTGAAAACCAGAACGAATGCAAAATGAATGGCGTGAAAGGATCGCTACACATGCAGACGCGTGCATGCCGCTTCAGTCCCTTCCAAGAAGTCAAGATCCAGGAGATGGTAAGGTGTTAAACATATCCTACCAAATATTTGATGCATTCGCACGCAGGCTGATCAAGTTCCCATCGGGCACATTCCTCGATCCATGACAGTTCACGTAAATGGAAGTTTGACCCGCCAAATGAATCCAGGCGACGTCGTTCATCTTGGCGGAATATTTCTTCCCATCCCCTACACCGGCTTTCAAGCAGTCCGCGCAGGTCTGCTTACGGATACCTACTTGGAGGTCCATCACATCCATCAACTCAAAAAGCAGTACAGTGAAATGGAGACTACACCTGCCATAGAGCGCGCTATCTCTGAACTCAAAACCGATCCATTCTTGTATGCCAAACTTGCACAAAGCATTGCGCCAGAAATCTATGGCCATGAAGACATCAAGAAGGCCCTGTTATTGCTGCTCGTAGGAGGAGTGACAAAAGTCACTGGTGATGGAATGAAGATCAGAGGCGACCTCAACATCTGCCTAATGGGCGATCCTGGTGTTGCAAAGTCACAATTACTCAAATATATTTCGAAAATCGCCCCTCGAGGCGTTTATACTACTGGTAAAGGCTCTTCTGGAGTTGGTCTTACCGCCGCTGTTATGCGAGATCCTGTTACGGATGAGATGGTTCTAGGTATGTGGATTCAAAACCCTGAGCTTGTACAGCGCCCTAACTTCCATCACTAAGAGGGAGGAGCTCTCGTTTTGGCTGATAATGGGATCTGTTGTATTGACGAGTTTGACAAAATGGAGGAAACAGATCGCACAGCTATTCACGAAGTCATGGAGCAACAGACGATTTCGATATCAAAAGCAGGAATTTCCACCACGCTTAACGCTCGTACATCAATCCTCGCTGCCGCAAATCCCTTGTACGGCCGCTACAACCCGAAGGTATCTCCCGTCGAAAATATTAACCTTCCTGCCGCGTTATTGTCAAGATTTGACTTGCTCTTCTTGATTCTCGACAAACCTTCGAGAGATGATGACGAGCGGCTTGCTCAACATGTAACCTACGTTCACATGCACAACCGGCACCCGACATTGGAATTCGACGTCGTGCAGCCAGATATAATGAGGTGCACACTCCCGTATTCACGTCTGTTCTTTTCGCTCACTCTTCGCCGCAGACATTATATAGCTCATGTCCGAACTCGACGACCAATTGTCCCACAGCAAGTGTCGAGTTACGTGGTGGATTCCTACGTCCGATTGCGGAAAATATCCAAAAAGGAAGAACAGGAAAATAAATCACATTCGTACACTTCTGCTCGTACACTTCTGGGGATCCTCCGCTTAGCTCAAGCGCTCGCACGGCTTCGCAATGCAGACGAAGTAGTGCACCAAGATGTGGACGAGGCATTGCGACTCATGTCATGCAGCAAGGAGAGTCTGCAAGAAGACTCTGAAAAGGATTATGAGCCGGACAAAAGTGCTTCATCAAAAATCTTCCGTCTCATTAAAGGAATGGCGAGTGGTGAGAAGCAGCCTCGAAGACCTCAACGAAGACAGAAGAGGCTTGGCAGGGGTCCTGCAGGGGAGCGTGACATGGACGTGGATTCCCCCGACGAGGATCAAGATGACGAGGAACTGTCCATGGTCGATATACGTTCCCGCGTGATTAACGCCGGTTTTACGGAGGTACAGCTAATGGATACCATTTTACAAGTAAGTTATCCCTATGTTGGGGAAGTATGGAACTGAAGAGTTTGTACAGTACGAGGATATCGACGTGTGGGTCCGGGTTGCTGGCGGGTCCAAACTTCGTTTTATAAATTAGGCCCTTCCGCTATGCCATGTATGCCCTCTTGGTTATGTATATTAAAGTTTCTGGTCCATCTAAGAATACCCAGTCACGGCTGAAATATGGGCAGGGGTATACTTCTAGTCGAAAGCGAACCTTCAGGAGCATTATGAAGAAGCATGCTCCCAACTTTCTGTAGTGTCGCCACTGCCGTTTGGACTTGGCGTTCGTCGGCCATCCGCCACACTTCGGGAACTTTCTGGCTCGTCGCGATATCTACCGGTTCCAGCTGTAGAAGGTTCGCGATCTTCGTGGTGTTCAGCTAAAAATTCCGATTGGAGGCCGGCGCCTGACGAGACCTCTCGAAGAGGTTGCGTTTCATCGATGTAGTGCTCCTCATCGTCATCGGAGACTTCCCCGAATGCATCATACAGTTCCCTCGTCGGGCGGGATGTACCGGCAGGAGCACCACTACGGTAGCCGGTCATAAGGGCGCTCATCGACATTTCGTCTCCTGCGGGGAGAGAGGAATAACTGGCGAGACGTGCCATCCGCCGTCGCCAGAGGAACACTGCCATGCCTATCCCGAATAATGAAACTATTCCAATAGCACCAAAGAACCATTTCGGGTTGTTCATGAGATTCGACATGCTTGGGAACCAGCCTTCGTCCGCAGTGGGAGCGGGCGTTGTAGAGGGGAAAGCAGGATTGGTATTTTCTCCTGGAGCGGTTCCATGATCGCCGGGAAGATGAGCGGTGGGCTTCGTGAGAACTTTAGTCGTCGTAGATGTTGGGGTCGGGAGAGGCTCGATGTGGACAGGGAGGATATTATCAACCAAGGGAAGCTCATATTTCTTTTGGGCTTTAGATGGATCGATGCTGATTCCCCAGAACATCATGTTCCATCCCAGGAATGTGCCGTTGCTCTTGAGTGGTGTGCCCTCATCCCAAACTTTGATAGTCCAGTCGCCGATGGGATCCTCGCCCCTGTGGAAGGCTCAGCAGGCCAGCCGCGTGAGATGCAAAAGGTACTTACCAGTGTTTTACCGACATGAACATCCAACCAGGATAACCACTGCCATCCCGATCGCCACGACGTTTATTCGCTAAAACGCTCTTGATCCCATGAGGGCTCACAATTTCCACTTCTACATCGCCGCGCGCGCTATGTTGAATCCAGACTCGGACGTTAATGTGTTCCAGAGACTCGAAGTTATTCTGAACGAGCAAATCTTTCGTGATCGTCATTGTACTGTTGATGCCGCCTTGACCAATGAACTGGCCGCCGGAATAGTTCCCTTCTACAAGCATAGTACCGTTGTTCAGTCGAATGGCTGGTGTTTCAAACCATGCTTGAGGCTTAACCAAGTTCCACGTCTGGGCGGCTGTAACGTAACTCGCGGCGTCCAAAACACCGAAGCCGTATTTGTAGCTGTATAACCTGCCAACAGCGGTTTTGTCCCAGTCCGGGTCATCTGGATTAATCATTCGAGCACTTTCCACGCATAAATACTGAATATCACGCCATGTCAAGTCCGGGCTGTAGTGCCATTGGGTTAAGGAATGAATTGCAATCCGGGAGAAGTACGCACCGAAGCTCCAATGCAAGAGCAAATACACCGACAGCATTGGGCGCCGCTGCAGAAGTTCCTCCATGACCCTTGGTGCAAGAGTTCGTACCTTTATCAGTTGTAACCTAAACAACGGTGGCGTCAGACAAAGAAGGTGGAAAGAAAGAAAACGTCGGACAATATGTTTGCCACTCCCGGAACTGTACGCAACAACCATATTGGCCGCGCAGGGTTCAGAATAGTAAGGATGTAGACCTTTGTAGTCCACCGCGGACACCGTGACCGAGTAGATGCTGTTGGTATAGCCGTCGAAGTTACATTGATCACCGTTTGCTGCTCCATTGCCGCTCGCGAAGACGAATATAGAACCTTTTCCACCTCTTCCGTTATTGATGCCATTGAGGACGGCCTTTCTGATGAGATATCCTGGACCTTCCATCGCTTGTCCATTATCGGGAGGTCCCCAACTGCAACTGTAGATAGAGACGTTTTGGAAACCGTAGTTGAGAGCGGCTGCCTCGTCGACATCTGATATTGGACCAGATAAGATACGAACACCTGCGACCCTCGATTGGTATGCAATTCCAATACCACAAGCGTTGTTTTTTCCAGCAGCAACCTGTCCGGCACACCGGGTGCCATGATGGTCATCCCATTTCTTCGGAGTTGGTAGAGCTTCATGGTCATTGAAGTCGTACGAATTGTCTTTGTCCTTTTCAAGAAAACGGAATGAGGTTTACAGTTGAAAGGTAGAACTTGGGTGCGTACGAAATTCTCGATAAGGTCTTCACTCGTATAATCGAGGCCGTCGTCCACGAGCGATGAGATGACGCCTTTCCCAGTTATTCCCATCTCCCAAACGGGCGTAACATTGTGCATGTGTTGCGGATGATCATCGTTGACCAGATGCCATTGTTCTGGGAACAGTGGGTCGACGATACCGAAGTGGTCAGCGACTCCTTGGGTAGAGGCGTTATTTGGCGGGGGTATTGGAGGCGGCGCTCGTTTGACCCTTTGGCGGAGAGTTTGAAGAGCGAGATATTTGACAGACGAAACTACCACACGGGAAGGAAGGTCCTGTGAGCGCGGCGGGTGAGAATAACTGTCTCTTCTTCGCAGGTCATTGAAGGCTTGGGAGACAGGATCTGGGTCATTACTGCGTGAGGTTAGGTCTGGTTTTTGTGCCCGAACAAGCCAGTGATTCTGAAGCTCCCCAGCCGGCTCTACGACTTCCACCCCCAATGTTCTGGCGACCTCCGCCAAGGATGCCCCGGCCTGCGGGTCGTGCTCGATGACATAGTAGTTGTGCGAATGATATGACCGTTTTGTAGGCCTCAGACCCAGCACCGAATGCTCCGCTAAAAGGGCGATGACGAGCGTCCAAGGCAGCTTCATGGTAGTGAATGTGTGCTGGCTGCACCACTGACTTTCTCACGTCACAAAGGCACAACCATGCAATATGGGTCGCATTCAGCATTGTATCACAACAGATTTTGAAAACATATGAACAATTATATATGGATGATACATGGCGCGCGATGGACATCAGGAATATATGGTGTACGACAGCCAGCGCTCAACCTCAACTCTGATCACTGCTAGCGCGTGGACTTGACACGCGCACCTCCAGAACATTCCCAGGTCTTGTCGATGCCACAGGACCCACACTGTCCTCCCCTTGGTTAGGCTCGTCTCGGTATTTGGGCGGTAATCCTAATCCTGAACCAGCTGTTGATAGGTCGTCGTCGTCCAAGAAACTAGAATGGAATCCTAGTCCCACAGCAACCCGATCTTGGGGATGTCTGCCTCCTGGACTGCGTCCAAGGCCCGCTCTTTCCGGTCCGAATGGTGCAGTGCCGAGTGCGGCCATTTGTGGATTATCCGCTGCAAGGGTTGTATAGTGCTCGAGGGACTGTGCGCGCCTTCTCAACAAGACGACTCCGGCAAGCAGGCCGATCAATGCAATGGCCCCTACTCCAATGCAGACGGTCTTGTGGGTCTCAAAGGTCTTGCATACATCTGATAGGAGACTGTCGTTGTTGCTCTCCTTTGAGGCTGTCTTTTGGATCTTGGCCGTCGGCTTTGAAGTGAATACGGATGGATCGTGATCGAGAAGATGACCGGTCGGTTTTTTGTGCAGATGGGTTACCGTCGGGACAGCGACAACGGGCCTATATGGATCATTGACAGGAGGAAGAACGTCGTCGACGAGCGGGATCACGTATTTCTCGGCCCTTGACGGATCGATCGTTGTGCCCCAAAACTTCATCCTCCAGCCTAGGAATTTGCCTGATTCTGCATCAGAGGCTTGGTCAGACACTCTGATGGTCCAATCTCCGGTAGGATCTTCGCCCCTTTTGTGCTATCAGTGAAGTAGGGATTGGTACAGATAAGTCACTTACCAGTGCTTCACCGACATGAAAACCCAACCGGGGAAGCCTGTTGTTGCATCATCTCCAGAGCGCATCTTTCCTAGAACGCTCTTGACCCCGTTCGGGCTCACAAGTTCGACCTCTACATCTCCGCGCCTTGTGTGGTCTATCCAGACCTGAACTGTGATGTGCTCCAAGGTCTCGAAATTGCTGTCCTTGAGCATGTGCGGTGTGATGGTGATGTGGCTTTTAACGCCGCTCGGGCCGATGTGTGTACCGCCGACGAATTCTCCGGATCCATCCACCTTGCCTCCCTCAAGTTGGATTGTGGGAGAATCCAGCCGAGCTTGGGGCTTCACTAATTTCCACTTTTGGGCGGCGGTGACGAACTTGTGGGCATCCAGAACACCGAAACCATACTTGTAGCTGTATCGCCTGCCGGTTGCAGTCGTTTCCCAATCTGAATCTTCCGGGTTAATCATCTTAGCAGTTTCGACGGATAGATATTGAATGTCCCGCCACGTCAGATCAGGTCTAGGAATCAGGTCGTTAGAAGGTGGGGTAAAAAACGTCAAAGAGGCACACTATGCCTTACCTAGCTTGGAGAGCAAGGACAAAGACTGCAGCCGCGTTAGGAGCAGCTGCCGACGTTCCACCGTGGTGATTAGTGCACTCATTGCTGCCTTTGTCGGTGGTCACCTAATCAAAGTGTGAGTTAGAGGGTAGGGACATGAGGCGCGATGAGCACGAACAATGTGCTGTCCACCCCCAGAACTATAGGCAACAATCATGTTGGCTGCGCATGTTTCGGAGTAGTACGGATGTCTTCCTCGATAGTCGACAGCCCCGACCGTTACCGAATAAATGCTGTTTGTATAACCATCGTAATTGCACTGATCTTCGTGACCACCGCCATTCCCGCTCGCAAAGACAAAGATTGAGCCTTTACCTCCTCTACCATTGTTGATTCCGTTGAGAACAGCTTTCTTGATGAGATAGTTAGGAGCCCCCATGGATTTCCCGTTGTCTCGAGGACCCCAACTACAGCTGTAGACGGAGACATTTTGGAACCCATAGTTTAGGGCAACGGCTTCATCCACATCACTGATGGGAGACGAGAGGATTCGCACACCAGCAACCTTGGAGTCATATGCAATTCCAACACCGCAATTGTTGTTCCTCCCGGCGGCGATTTGACCGGCGCAGCGAGTACCGTGATGATCGTTGGACTTCTTGGGATATGGGAGTTTTTCGTGATCGTTGAAATCATACGAGTTTTCCGCGTCCTACAGTTTAATCAGCCCTTATTTTCCATAATAAAATACGAGAGAACACACAAAGTTTTGGGCGAGATCCTGGCTAGTGAAGTCGAGGCCATCGTCTATTACCGATGAAATGATTCCTTTACCAGTAATCCCCATTTCCCATACAGGTACAACATTCATCATATGTTCGGGGAACTCGCCATTGACGATATGCCACTGTTTAGGAAACAAAGGATCTTTTATTCCGAACCGTTCAGCTACGTTCGCCGAAGAAACTGGGGGTCGGATCGGAGCGGGAGCACGCTTGAAGCGCTGTTCAAGGTTTTGACGTGCCAAATGTCGGACGGACGAAACGACGGCACGAGCTCGAAGGCCATCTTCTGACCGGGATACCAGCTTCGACGAGGCTTTGAGATGCAAGTCCTTGAAGGTTGCGAGGACAGGGTCGACCTCTTCTTGACCTACGCTACGAGCAGCCAGGTTTGCCAGAGGTTTCTGGCACCGTACCAGCCAGTGGTCACGGAGTTCTCCCACCTGTTCGACAACCTCTACCCTCAACGCAAGTGCAACATCGGCCAGCGATGCACCGGAGTTGATGGTCGGGTCATGTTCCACCACATAGTAATTATGGGTGTCGTATGAACGCCGCCTGGGCGTTGCAGCAAGGACAGTGTTTCGTGCGAGAATGAGCACGGCCAGCGTCAAGAAAAATCGCATCGTTCGCCTAGAAGGTGGGGGGAGTGGTTGAACCGGTCAACGTGGAGATTCATCCTTACACTCCGAGCTTATAAAGTCGATGCTATACCCATCAGCCGGAGATGGAGATGAAACGTCGCGACAACATCAAAATCAAATGGATCATCGGGAATGTTCGACGGATATGGTAATTCGCCGCACTGCACTGGAAGACAATACGCCCTTTGATTCCTTACCTCCCAACTAGCTATGGTCAACGACCATCTCCGGGTCATCCGCAATGCCTTCATGGACTTTGGCACCAATTTTTTCAATCATGGGTTTTAACGGTCTCAAGCGGTCACTCAGGTATCCAGCTCTGTTGCACTGTATGTCTGTCAGCTTGAGTCCTTCGAAGATGGCGCACTGCAATGAAATCTCGTAAAGTGTCTGCATATCTGAAATGGTCCACCCTGGACGTCGTTCGACAAACGGGGAGGAACTTGGACGATGCTCACTGCTCGATGCCCTTTTCAACTCTGCAGTCCCCGACTTTTCTGAGCTGGAGATCGATTGTGAGCGGATGGATACCAGAGTGAAAATGATGATGATATCATCGAATCGATGAGGACGATGAGGAGGCGCCAACAGCTACGAAGAAGACGAATAGGAGCGCCGTGCTCATTTATGTGTTTTGAGTCTGTACATTCTCGGATGGTCGCTCATGCGTCTACAGAAATGTTCTAGTCAACCGGGCCAACGGCGGCCGAGAAAGCAACGACGGTGACTAATTCCAGGTAGACACAGTTGAATTTTGCGCGGGCGGGGCGGACGTCGACGAGGACGGCGGCGACTAAAGCGAGGAAGAATGTTTTTTTTATCAGCCCTTAATCTCTTCATGTCGGCTCGGGCATTCCTATCATAGGTTGAGTTGGGTTGGACGATGACGATGACTGATCCTGGCAAAGGTTGTTTGTTATGGACGTTGAAATCTACTAGAACGAGTTCTGTTGTCCTCAGCCTCAGTTGTATTGCGGTGCATTTGTACGAAAGAATTTATTGGAGGCATCGCCCTTCAGTTCAAAGGGGTTTTAGAAACCAACGAGGAGGATACTCGATTTGAGGATAAATGGGACGACTAAGACGAGACAGCAAAAAGCATGCGGTAGGTAATCGATGAATAGTCCTGATTCTGATAAGCCCACGAGCAGTGTCTCAGCAAAGACTGTTCAGCGGGGTTGTCGGCGCTGTCACGCCGAGCGGGAAGCAGCTGCCCGTGCCGGCAGTGAAAGTCTCGATGCACGCGGGCTGGGCGAACGGCGTCTGCACAACGTAGGAGGCCCTGGCGCTTCTGTCCCGTATGCGCAGGGCGATGCTCACGGCGCACATGTTCTCGACGTCCGTCCTGTCGTAGAAACCCACACGGTCGTCCCAGACGGTCTTGCCAGTTACGCCGTTCTGTGAGAGGATTCATTCGCAGGAATCGGAGAATGAAGGCAGGGGACGCACAGGAAATACTAAAATATTTGTGATGGGATTCTGGGCGGTGGGCGCAGCGCCCGCGTGCGTCGCGAGCCAGGCCGACCTGATGTGGCGCCCAGAGCTGGGATTGCCCGGCTCGCCGTTGAAGATGTGGCTGCTCAGGCGGTCGAATTCAGTTTTGACATCGGCAGGAATGACGCCTGCTGGGGTGCCTCCAGATGCGGGAAACAGCTGCACATGCCAGTGATCGTCAGTCCGAGTTGCAGAGGTCAGACAATATAAATCGCTGACTCCTTGCATTTGGTTCATGAGCGGGCAGCCCGTCTGCGTGGTGACCTGCCCCGCACCCGCACCCCTGTTCACACACCTGAACGTGGATTTGTTGAATCCACACTGGGCATCAGTGCCCACACAGTTGGTGCAACCTTGCCGAGTGGAACACTCAGCGAGGGCGTCGAGGTAGTTCGTGCTGTCGTCTGGAGACAGCAGAGTGAGTTATTTCAGACAACCTGCAGACAACATGTGTGAAATAAGATGCTTACTGGGGTCGTAGACCGCAAAGTCGGTCGCGATGACTTGGGAGGCGAGCCCGAAGGCGACAACGAGGGTTATGAAGGGCTTGTAGCTGAACATCCTGGTGAGGTGGGTGATGTCCTTGATGAATAGGTTCGAAATTTAAAGCGAAAAGCTCTCCATACAGGTCGTCGGACATACGAGTCGCCCGGATGCCCGGATGATGGAGAAGACTCCTTTGATAGGACCTGGACCTGGGAAGCTCCTGCCAGACCTTGTCTGGGTTATAGCGGATTTGAAGCCGAAACTTAGGGCGACCCCTGTCCAGGTACTATGCTATACGATGCAGTGGACCCCCGAGTTGCCGCAGGAACTTTCTGTCAAGGAAGCCGCCCATGGTTTGCGTGTCGTCCAGGAGCTTAATCCTACTATCAAGAAAGAGGAGCAAAAGAAGGCTTGGCAAATGGCAATACCGTCAGCAAACGACAGCAAAGGAAGTCGAGCTTGCCCTGAAGGCACCAATAAAAAACTCTTATCGCAGAAAAACGTCACCGCACTCAACCCGATTCTTGCGTCAATTCTATCATGTCCATATGTATGACTTGGGAAGCTCCGCCTGCGGCAGCGGCACACCTTGCTTGCCGCTTCACATCCCAGCATCCAGTCATGATATTCAAGTTGTAGACTACTGCAAGTTATGGCAACAGAACAAGACAGCTCCTTAACACATCAAGACAGGTCCCGTTTCTGATGTTGGACTTTGATAACCGAGATCCGGCACCTGTTGATTGATGGACCGTGGATCGGGCCATCAATTCCGTGCCTC
>Ga0307516_10001808_pt1 | contig 29384 bp, 32 predicted proteins | sample 19_EM_MG_FD_203310 | JGI IMG/M metagenome (GOLD analysis project Ga0307516, IMG submission 203310) | Populus trichocarpa ectomycorrhiza microbial communities from riparian zone in the Pacific Northwest, United States - 19_EM | ecosystem: Host-associated > Plants > Roots > Unclassified | place... | reverse complement strand
CGTCAGCTACCCCGCCTTGGCCGGCGCAGCCTCGCGGGCCTTGCGCAGCGAATTCAGCCACTCGGTCCAGTCCTGGGGACCCTTTTCGAAGCGCTGCTTCAGGTTGCCCAGCACGCGGCCCCACGCGCGGTCGAAGTAGATGTAGGCCTGGTCCCACTCGCCGCCATCACCCCAGCCGGTGTGGTGCAACGACACGCGCGTGGCCTTGTCGCCCACCGGCTCGAAGCGCACCACCACCAGCGTGCGCTGCTGCCGGGCTTGCGGCAGGTGCGGCGGCGCGTTCCAGGTGAAGGACAGCATCGTCTTCGGCTGCACGGCCATGAACTGCATGCCGTCCGCGCCCTTGCTGCCGGGTGCGGCCGTGGGGTCGAAGTAGATCTCGAACGCCCCGCCGGCACGGGCCTCGACCTTGGCATCGGGCGCGAAGAAGCTCGTGATGCCCTCGCGCGTGGTCCAGGCATCCCAGGCCTGGTCCAGCGTGGCAGGCACCTCGATCTGCTTGTCGATGGCGCGCTCGGCGGCCCCGGCGGGTGAACCCAGAACCACGAGGAAGAGCGCCAGGGCGGCGGTGAACGGTCGCAACGGGAGGCGGGTCATGGGGTCCTTTCAGAGGTGGGGGCTTGGCACCGGGACGCGGCCTAGGCGGCCCTGGGGCGCACCTTGGCCGCGGCTTCCTTGGCCCGCCGGCGCGCCAGTTCCACGTCAGCATCAAACGCCAGCGCCACGCCCATGCGGCGCTTGGCAAAACTCTCCGGCTTGCCGAACAGGCGCAGGTCCGTATTGGGCACGCGCAAGGCCTCGTCCACGCCCTCGAAGACGATGCCCCGTGCCTCGACGCCGCCATAGATCACGGCACTGGCGCCGGGGGACTTGAGCGCGGTGTTCACCGGCAGGCCCAGGATCGCGCGGGCATGCAGCTCGAACTCGTTTTGCCACTGCGTGATCAGTGTCACCATGCCGGTGTCGTGCGGGCGCGGGCTGACCTCGCTGAACCACACCTGCTCGCCCTTGACGAACAGCTCCACGCCGAACAGGCCTTGCCCGCCCAGGTTGTCGGTGATGGCGCGGGCGATCTCGCGCGAGCGGGCCAGGGCCTGTGTGGGCATGGGATGCGGCTGCCAGCTTTCCACGTAGTCGCCGCTCACCTGGATGTGGCCGATCGGGTCGCAGAAGTGCGTTTCCACCTGGCCGCCGGGTCCGAGCGCGCGCACCGTGAGCTGCGTGATCTCGTAGTCGAAATCGATGAAGCCTTCCACGATCACCCGCCCGGTGCTCACCCGGCCGCCGGCCATGGCGTAGTCCCAGGCGGTCTTCACGTCCGCGGGGCCGTCGATGCGGCTCTGCCCCTTGCCGGAGCTGCTCATCACCGGCTTGACGATGCACGGGTAGCCGATGCCGCCGTCGATGGCGGCCTGCAATTCGGCCAGCGAGTCGCAGAAGCGGTAGGGGCTGGTCGGCAGGCCCAGTGTTTCGGCCGCGAGGCGGCGGATGCCTTCGCGGTCCATCGTCAGGCGGGCCGCCCGCGCCGTGGGGATCACGCGCACCACGCCCGCCGCTTCCAGCTCCTGCAGCACCGGCGTGGCGATGGCCTCGATCTCGGGCACCACCAGGTCCGGCTTCTCACGCAGGATCAGCTCGCGCAGCAACTGCGGATCGCTCATCGCCACCGTGTGCGCATGGTGCGCCACCTGCTGGCCCGGCGCGTGTTCGTAACGGTCCACCGCGATGGTTTCCACGCCCAGGCGCTGCAAGGCAATCAGGACCTCCTTGCCCAGTTCGCCGCTGCCCAGCAGCATGACGCGGGTGGCCGAAGGGGAGAGCGGGGTGCCGATGGAGGTCATGGGTCAGGACGGTGGAAGTGGAAATGAGGACCCGGGATTGTCCATGCATGAGCCTCTCAGCCGACGCCGGGCCGCCCCAAGGCGGCTGAGAACCCGCCCGGCGGGTGGCATCGGTACGCCGGTGCCGGGTGCCCACATTTCCTCAGGTCATCGCCAGCGGCTGGCGCCGGCTTGGCGGCGGAAACAGCGCATCCAGCGCGGCCAGCGTCGCGGCATCCAGCACCTGGCTTGCCGCGGCCAGGTTCTCGCGCAGATGCGCTGGGTTGCGCGCCTTCGGGATCGGCATCACCTGGGGATGTCGCATCGTCCAGGCCAGCGCCAGTTGCGCCGCCGAGCAGCCCAGAGGCCGTGCCAGCGCCTGCAGGCCCGGGTGGCCGGCGAGCGCGCCCTGGTCCACCGGGCAATACGCCATGGTGGGCACGCCATGTTCGGCTGCCCAAGGCAGCAGGTTGAACTCGATGCCGCGCTCGCTGAGCGAGTAGTACACCTGGTTGGCCGCGCAGGCCGCCCCACCCGGCGTGGCGAACAAGGCCTGCATGTCCTCCAGGTCGAAATTGCTCACGCCCCAGCGCCGGATCAGGCCACGCGCCTGCAGCGCCTCGAAGGCAGCGATCGTTTCGCGCAGGGGGTGGGAGCCGGCCCAGTGCAGCAGGTACAAGTCCAGGTGGTCCAGGCCCAGGCGCTTGAGGCTGGCCTCGCAGGCGCTCACGGTGCCGCGCCGGCTGGCGTTGCTGGGCAGCACCTTGCTCACGATGAACACCTCGTCGCGCTGGACCACCCCTGCCTCCAGCGACTGCCGCAATGCCTGGCCGACCACCTCTTCCGCGCCGCCGTTGCCGTACATCTCGGCCGTGTCGATGGCCCGATAGCCCATGGCGAGGGCGGCGGCCACCGCCTCTGCTTCCTCGCTGCGGGCGGCGCGCGATTCACCCAGGTGCCAGGTACCCAGGCCAAGCGCCGGGGCTTGGCCGCCGTGGGGAAAGCGTATGCACGTGGTCATGACGGACTCCTCAAGATCGCCCAGGACGTGCCCATCGTAGCTGCGGCGCACGGCTACGCCTGGGCAAGCGACCTTTATCATCGCGCATGGTCACCGTCCTCGACATCGCCCACGTGCGCTTCCGCAATGCGCTGGTGCTGTTCGACGAGTACGTGCGCGCCACCGTCACTCATCCGGACGCCGCTGCGCTGCGCGGCCTGGAGCGGCGCTTCGCCGAGCGCCTGCAGATTCAGCCCAGCTACTGGAGCCAGATCAAGAGCCGGGCGCGGCAGATCGGCGAGCGCCTGGCGCGGCAGTTCGAGGTGCGTTGCCACAAGCCGCCGGGCTGGATGGACGTGCCGCACGACCTGCCGGCCGCAGCGCCGGACCTGGCCCCTGCCGCCACGTCCAACGCCCCGCAGGACGACGACGAGCGCTTCATCATCAGCCTGGTGCTCAGCTACTACCGGCGCGACCCGCGGCACGCCAAGACACGCTTGCTGCAGTTGCTGGGAGAAGCCCTGGCCCCCCCGCCCGCACCCACCGTCCCCCTGGCACCCGTGAGGGTCCGGCCCGTGGCGGCGCTTGCGCCGGCCGTTGAAGAACCGGTCCTGTGGGACAAGGCCCGCCAGGGTGTGGCGCCGCTGAAACGCAAGCGTTAATCCCTAACTGTTGGGGGTTGCCTGATTGATAAACGCATGTTTATCATTCGTCCCTCTTCAAAGCCCTTCTCGAAAGGAACCCCTCGTGCTCAACCCCACCTCCCTACACCGACTGCCGTGCGACACCGCACGCGTGGCCGCGCGGGCAGGCGGCATGGCTGGCGCAATGGCAGGTTCCCGGCGAAATGGCATGCGTATTGAAGTCGTCATGAATCGCGCATCGCATCGTTCAGCAATTCGTTCCGCCGCTCGTTCGGCAAGTGCTTGTGCAGTGACCCGTTTTACTTGGAAAGGCGCCCAGGTGCCGATCCCCCGGACCCGACATGTCGGAGGGCTGGTCTGAATCAAAGACCACCCTCCTCCAAGCCTCACCAGGCCCGGGTCGCTGCACAAGCTCCCGGGCCTTTTTGTTTTCTGCGACCTGGATGTCCGACTCCCCCGCTGCGCCACGCACCGCGCAGCACCCGGGGGCCCTTGTTCTCCTCGCAAGGTCGTGCGACGCGCGCGGATGCGCGGACCTTGTTCCCGCGGACCACGGTCTTCGGGGTGGTTCATCCGCGGTGGGCGCACCACCGCTGCAGGGACTTTTCTCCACCGGTGCCGGCCCGTGTCAATGACTCATCGACACCCGGCCGGCACCGGTGGCTCTTTCTTCAGGCGCCCGCGCCAGACACACACCAGGAGAAGCATTTGTGAAATGGCAACAACACTCCCGGATGGCCCAGTCCAAGACCCTGGCCATTCCCACGCCCAAGCCGCGCAACCCGCACGTGGCCGCCAGCCGTTTCCGCAAGGCCGGCGCGCACGGCCCGGGCCGCGGCGGCGCTCGCGCCGAAGCGCTGCGCGAACTGCGCGACCAGGTGAATGACCTGCAGTCGCGCGGTCCATGAACGACACGATGAATGAACCTCTGGAGAAATTCCATGTCCCCTTTGACACAAGATTTGCGCGCCCTGGGTGGCGCATCCGCCCCCGCCGCAAGGCAGGCCACGGCCCGTTGGCTGGCTTGGCTCAGGCACTGGCAGGTGGCGGCTCGCATGCGCCGCGCCACCGCTCGCGCCGAGGCGGCCCAGGCCCAGGTGATCGCCGCCGCCCGTGAGGCCTGTGCGGTGGAAGGTGCCACCACCGAGTTCGAGGTGGTGGAGTTCGACGGCCAGCGCTACGGCGCGGTCTATGTGGACGGCAAGCTGAACTGCTTGCTGCCCGGCCTGGAACGGCTGTGAGTACGTTGCAGGTGAATCAGACCCCGGCAGGTCATGGATCTGCCGGGGTTTTTTTGCTTTTGAACCTGCCTGGGTGGTACCGGTACCCCACTCTCAGACCCGGCCGTATACCCCCAAGTCGGTCCGCACCCCCAGTCTTTGCATGAAGGCTTGCGGGTCGAAACCTTCCTCCGCGTACTTTCCCTGCATGAACGCCTTGGCGGCGGCCATAGCCTCGGCACTGGCCCACTCGACGAGGGTGACCACGTGCAACTCGCCGCTGCTTCCCGCCTGTGTCAGCACCAGGTTCTGCCGGCAACCCGGCAGGGTGCTCAGGGCCTGGTCGACGCGTTGCACTTGTTCCATGAAGGCGGACCGTGCCTGCGTGGGCACGGCGAATTTGTCGACACGGAATACCGGGCCGGGGGCGTCGGTGTGGGCGGTTGAAAGATCGTTTGACATGGCAGGACGCTCCTTTTGAATCGATGCCCGGCACTCTGATACCTCAAGTAAAGTTGAGGTCAAGGGGTGCTTGATGAAAGATTCGCTGGAACAAGCCGGAATCGCGCCGACGCTGTCTGTCGGCGAAGTGGCGCGCCGCAGCGGCGTGCCGGTGTCCACCTTGCATTTCTACGAGGCCAAAGGGCTGATCCACAGCAGCCGCACCGAGGGCAACCAGCGCCGGTATGCGCGTGACGTGCTGCGCCGCATCGCGGTCATCCGTGTGGCGCAGCGGGTGGGCATTGCGCTGGCGGACATCCAGGCAGCGCTGGCCTCTCTGTCCGGGACTGCCGCCCCCAGCCGTGCGGACTGGGAAGCCCTCTCGGCCGTCTGGCGGGCCGGCCTTGACGCCCGCATGGCCCAGCTCAAGAAGTTGCGCGACACGCTCGACGATTGCATCGGCTGCGGGTGCCTGTCGATCGACCGCTGCCGGCTGCGCAACCCCTTGGACGCGCTGGCCGCCCAGGGGCCGGGCCCGCAGCGCCTGTGGGTCAAGCTGCGGGCCACGGACTGAACCAGAAGGGGCATGCACTTGTACCGCCACACAAGGCCCTCGGGGTGTTCCCGGGGCTCAAGGCGGTTCGGTGCCGGCCGATATCCCGACAAGGAAGATCCATCCCCCTGCCATGTTGCGCACCGCCCTGCCACACCTTGCCGCGTGGACTCACCGTCTGCGTGACGTTGCCTTGCCTGTGCTGCCCCGCACGGCCGAGGAACTGGCCTTGCTGCGGCAGGTGGAAGACGCGCACGGCAACGTGGATGCGCGCCTGGTGGCCGAGGCGATTGGCGGCGATCCGCTGATGACCTTGAAGGTGCTGAGCCACGTGGCCCGGCACCGCCCCTCCGCGCTGGTGACCGATGCCGAGACGGTCCGGGCGGCGGTGATGGTGATGGGCATCGGCCCGTTTTTCCACCACCTGGGCGACCCCGTCACCATCGACCAGCATCTGGCGGACCATCCGGACGCCTTGGCCGGGCTCACCCGAGTGCTCACCCGCTCGCGCCGCGCGGCCCGGTTTGCGCTGGGTTTTGCGGTGCACCGCATGGACAACGATGTCGATGTCGTGCATGAGGCTGCCCTGCTGCACGACTTTGCCGAGATGCTGCTGTGGTGCCATGCGCCGCTGCTGGCGATCGAGATCGAACAACGCCTGCTGGCCGATGCCACGCGGCGTTCGGCCGATGTGCAGCGCGAGGTGTTGAACATCGAGCTGGCCGACCTTGAACAGGCGCTGATGCGTGCCTGGCGCCTGCCAGAATTGCTGATCCGCATCACCGACAACCGCGCCCAGGGCCGTGCCGCCGAACATCACCAGGTGCGCATGGTGCGCCTGGCCGTCCAGCTTGCCCGGCACACGCAGAACGGCTGGGACAACGCGGCGCTGCCGGACGACGTGGCCGAGATCGCGCAAGTGCTCACGATGTCCGTGGAGGCGACGCAGCGCTTGCTGGTCGACCTGGACCGGGATGATTGACAGTCCCGGGTGAGAATCTGCCCTCCATCCCGAGGAGGCCACCATGACACCAGCGTCCAGCGATCTTCAGGCTGCCGCCAGCCACCTGGCGCCCGCCGGGCGCTTGCGCGCCGCCATCAACTTTGGCAACCCCGTGCTGGCGCAGAAAGATGCCGCCACGGGTGAGCCCTGTGGGGTGTCCGTGGACCTGGCGCGTGCCCTGGGTGAGCGCTTGGGCGTGCCCGTGGACCTGGTGACGTTCGACGCGGCCGGCAAGGTGTTCGAGGCCTTGAAGACCCATGCCTGGGACCTGGCCTTCCTGGCCATCGACCCGGTGCGCGCGGCCGAGATCGCGTTCACGGCGCCCTACGTGATCATCGAGGGCACCTACCTGGTCCGGGCGGAGTCACCGTTCCGCGCCGTCGATGAGCTGGACCGCGACGGGGTCCGCATCGCCGTGGGCCGGGGCGCCGCGTACGACTTGTTCCTCTCGCGCGCACTCAAGCAGGCGCAGATCGTGCGCGCCGACACCTCGGCGGCGGCCATCGATCTGTTCCTGGCCGGAGGGCTGGAGGCTGCTGCCGGAGTGCGCCAGCCTTTGTCGGCGGTGGCCCGTGCGCAGCCGGGCTTGCGCGTCATCGACGGCCGGTTCACGGCCATCGAGCAGGCCATGGGCTTGCCCCGGTCGCGTGCTGCCGGCTTGCTGTACCTGCGCGCGTTCATCGAGGAAATGAAGGCCAGCGGCTTCGTTGCCGCTGCGCTGGCTCGCAGCGGCCAGGGGGATGCCGCCGTGGCCCCTGCGGCTGGAGATTGACCCCCGCCGTCAACTACACCCGCTCCAGCACCAGCGCAATGCCCTGGCCCACGCCGATGCACATGGTGCACAGCGCATAGCGGCCACCGGTGCTGCACAGCTGGTTCACCGCGGTGGTGGCCAGGCGGGCACCGCTGGCGCCCAGCGGGTGGCCCAACGCGATGGCGCCGCCGTTGGGGTTGACGCGCGGGTCGTCGTCGCGCAGGCCCAGTTGGCGCAACACGGCCAGGCCCTGGGCCGCGAAGGCCTCGTTGAGTTCGATCACATCGATCTGCTCCAGCGTGAGGCCCGCGACCTCCAGCACGCGGCGCGTGGCTGGCGCCGGGCCGATGCCCATGATGCGCGGCGGCACGCCGGCCGTGGCCATGGCCACCACGCGGGCGCGCGGCGTCAGGCCGTGGCGGGCCACGGCTGTGTCGTCGGCCAGGATCAGCGCACAGGCCCCGTCGTTCACGCCGCTGGCATTGCCGGCGGTCACGCTCCCGTCGGGGCGCACCACGCCACGGAGCTTGGCCAGCGCTTCCATCGAGGTGTCGCGCGGGTGTTCGTCGCGCGCCACCGCCACCGGGTCGCCCTTCTTCTGCGCCAGGGTCACCGGTGTGATCTCGGCATCGAAGAAACCGCGCTGCTGCGCCGCCACGGCCTTTTGCTGCGACGCCAGCGCCATGCGGTCCTGCGACTCGCGGTCGATCTTGAACTCCGTGGCCACGTTTTCGGCCGTCTCGGGCATGGAGTCCACACCGTAGGCCGCCTTCATCAGCGGGTTGATGAAGCGCCAGCCGATGGTGGTGTCGTACACGGCGGTTTCACGCGCGAAAGCGGTGGTGGCCTTGGGGCTGACGAAAGGCGCGCGGCTCATGCTCTCCACGCCACCGGCGATCAGCAGCGAGGCTTCGCCGCTCTTGATGGCGCGGGCCGCCGTGCCTACCGCGTCGAGCCCCGAACCGCACAGGCGGTTGATCGTGGCGCCGGGCACCTCTTGCGGCAAGCCGGCCAGCAGCAGGCTCATGCGCGCCACATTGCGGTTGTCCTCGCCGGCCTGGTTGGCGCAGCCGAAGATCACGTCATTCACCGCACCCCAGTCGAGCTGGGGGTGGCGTGCCATCAGCGCCTTCAGCGGGATGGCGCCCAGGTCGTCGGCCCGCACGGAAGACAGGGCGCCGGCATAGCGGCCGAAGGGCGTGCGCAGGGCATCGCAGATGTAGGCGTGGCGGGTCATGGGACCTCGGTGTCAGGTCAGGTCAGGGTGCAGGGCGGCGGATCAGGCGCGCTGCAAGGGCACGGCCGTGAGCTTTTGCAGTGCATCGAAACTCAGGCCTTCGACCTGTTCGATGACCACCGCGCCACCCGGGCCGACGTCGATGACGGCCAGGTCGGTGTAGATGCGGCTCACGCAGGCGATGCCGGTGAGCGGGTAGGTGCAGGCCGGCACCAGCTTGCTCTCGCCGCCCTTGGTGAGGTGTTCCATCATCACGTAGGTGCGCTTGGCGCCGATGGCCAGGTCCATGGCGCCGCCCACGGCGGGAATGGCGTCTGGCGCGCCGGTGTGCCAGTTGGCCAGGTCGCCGGTGGCCGACACCTGGAAGGCGCCCAGCACGCACACGTCCACATGGCCGCCGCGCATCATGGCAAAGCTGTCGGCATGGTGGAAAAAGCAGCCACCCGGCAGCAGGGTCACCGGCTGCTTGCCGGCGTTGATGAGGTCGTAGTCTTCCTGGCCGGGCGCGGGCGCGGGGCCCATGCCGATGACGCCGTTTTCGCTGTGCAGGATCACCTCGCGGTCGGCCGGCAGGTGGTTGGCCACCAAGGTGGGCAGGCCGATGCCCAGGTTCACCACGGCGCCATCGGCGATGTCTTGCGCCACGCGGCGGGCCATCTGGTCACGGGTCCACTTTTGCATGGTCGTTGTGTCTTTCATGCGGTCTTGAAACCGGCGCCCACGGTGGCCGTGCGTGCCACCTGCACCACGCGCTGCACGAAGAGGCCGGGGGTCACCACGGCCTCCGGGTCCAGCGTGCCCAGCGGCACCAGTTCGTGCACGGTGGCGACGGTGGTCTTGGCCGCGGTGGCCATGATGGGCCCGAAGTTGCGCGCCGTCATGCGGTAGGTCAGGTTGCCCCAGCGGTCACCGCGTTCGGCCTTGATGAGCGCGTAGTCGGCATGGATGGGGAACTCCAGCACGTGCATGCGCCCGTTGATCTCGCGGCTTTCCTTGCCTTCGGCCAGCAGCGTGCCGTAAGAGGTGGGTGTGAAGAAGCCGCCGATGCCGGCGCCGGCGGCACGGATGCGCTCGGCCAGGTTGCCCTGCGGCACCAGTTCCAGCTCCAGCTTGCCTTCGCGGTACAGGCGGTCGAAGTGGTGCGAGTCGGCCTGGCGCGGGAAGCTGCAGATGATCTTGCGCACCCGCCCGGCGGCCAGCAGCGCGGCCAGTCCGGTGTCACCGTTGCCGGCGTTGTTGTTGACGATGGTCAGGTGGCGCGCACCCTGTTCGATGAGCGCATCAATCAGTTCGTTGGGTTGACCGGCGGTGCCGAAGCCGCCGATCATCACGGTGGCGCCGTCCGGTACGTCAGCCAGCGCCGCGGCGGCGGAGGGGCAGGTCTTGTCGATCATGGGCGTTGATTGTGCCGGGTCCGGAGGCGCGGGCACAATCGCTGATCACCGCCCCATGCTCCAAGGAGTGCCTCCGTGCAAACCCCAGGCTCCCGCCCCAGCGACGAGTTTGCGCAGCGCGACAACGCGCTGCATCCACCGGCCCTGACGCCCGGCTACAAGACCAGCGCCTTCCGTGCCCCGCGCGCCTCGCTCATTGCGTTTCAGCACACGCTCACCGAGACCACGGGGCCGGTGGTCCGGCCCGAGGAACTGGGGCCGCGCGACAACGACCTGATCTACAACTTCGCCAAGGGCGGCGGGGCGCCGGTGGGTGAACGCATCGTGGTGCATGGCTTCGTGCGCGACGAGTTCGGCCGGCCGGTGCGCCAGGCGCTGGTGGAGGTGTGGCAGGCCAACGCCAGCGGGCGCTACCGCCATCCCAAGGACCAATACATCGGCGCGCTGGATCCCAATTTCGGCGGCTGCGGGCGGACCATGACCGATGAGAACGGTTACTACGTGTACCGCACCATCAAGCCGGGCCCGTACCCCTGGCGCAACCGCATCAACGAATGGCGGCCGGCCCACATCCACTACTCGATCAACGGCGACGGCTGGGCCCAGCGGCTCATCACGCAGATGTACTTCGAGGGCGACCCGCTCATTGCAAGCTGCCCCATCGTGCGGACCATCCCGGACGAAGCGCAGGTGCGCGGCCTGATCGCCTTGCAGGACGTGGGCAACTTCATTGCCATGGACAGCCGCTGCTACCGCTTCGACATCACGCTGCGCGGGCGCCGTGCCACGCATTTTGAGAATCCATTCGCCTGAGGGGCCTGCCATGACACTACCCAAGCTGCGGTATCCGGAGACCGCCTCGCAGACCGGCGGCCCGTACGTGCACATCGGGCTGGCGCCCCAGCAGGCCGGCTTCGAGATCTTCGAGAACACCTTCGGCAACGTGCTGGTGTCGCCGCAGACGCAGGGCGAGCGCATTCACATTGAAGGCCGCGTGTTCGACGGCACCGGCACTGCCGTGCGCGACGTGCTCATTGAGCTGTGGCAGGCCAATGCCGCCGGCCGGTATGCGCACCCCGGCGACCTGCAGGGCAGCAAGGCGCTGGACCCGCACTTTCGCGGCTGGGGCCGCACCGGGGCCGACTTCGAAACCGGGCTCTACCACTTCCAGACCATCAAGCCCGGCACCGTGGCCGGCCGCAACGGCAGCACGCAGGCGCCGCACGTGACCTTGTGGATCGTGGCGCGCGGCATCAACATCGGCTTGCACACGCGCCTGTACTTCAGCGACGAGGTGGCGGCCAATGCGCGCGATGCGGTGCTCACCGGCATTGAGTGGGAAGTGCGGCGCAAGACCTTGATCGCGCATCGCAGCGAGCGCAACGGCGAGGTGGTCTACCACTTCGACATCCGGCTGCAGGACACGCCGGAGGGCGGAGCGGAGACGGTGTTTTTCGACGTGTGACGTGAGAGGTGCGCTGCCGGTCAGCAGCGCGCCAGCAGCGTCGCCACCGCGGCGCTGAAGGCTGCCGGTTGTTCCAGCACGCTCAGGTGCGAAGCCTCCTTCAACACCACCAGTTCGGCCCCGGGGATGCCTTGCGCGATGGTCTGCGACATCGCCACAGGCGTGCCCTGGTCAAGCTCGCCCGCAATCACCAGCGTCGGCACGCGGATCTGCGACAGGCGTTCGGTGGTGCTGAAGTTCATCAGCGCATGGCAGGTGGCGGCGTAGCCTTGTGGGTCGGTGGCCAGCACGCGGCGGCGCCAGCGCTGCACAGTGGCCGGCTGCGCGGCATGAAAGCCCGAGTGGAACCAGCGCTGCATGGCGCCGTCCACCACCGCGGCCAGGCCGCCTGATTCGACCGATGTGATGCGCTGCCGCCAGACCGTGCGGCCGGCCTCGTCGTAGCCGCTGGATGAGTTGGCAATGACCAGGGCCTTGACCTTTTCCGGATGGCGCAGCGCCAGTTCCTGCGCCACCATGCCGCCCATCGACAAGCCGATGAAGATCACCGGCCCCGTGGCCAGTTCATCCAGCAACCGGGCGGCGTCTTCGGCGAGTTCGGCCAGCGAGTAGGGCCCGGCGGGCGCATCGCTGCGGCCATGGCCGCGGTGGTCGAAGCAGATCACGCGGTGCTCTTCGGCCAGGGCATTGGCCAAGTCGTCCCACATCGAGCCGTCGCAGCCCAGCGCGTGGCTGCACACCACCGTGTGGCGGGGCGTGAGGCCGTTGCGCGGTTCGCGCATGGTGGCAAAGACCGCCGGGGTGCTGCGGGTGCGCATGGGCCGGCCCACGCCAGGGTGCGCCGCATCGGCGGCGGCTTGCAGCGCGGGGGGCTGCTGGGCCTCCCGCAGGATCTTCTGCACATGGCCGAAGGCGGTGTTGGCGGCCGGCACCCCAGCGTAGACAGCAAGCTGGATCAGCGCCTCCCTCACTTCGGTCACCGTCAGCCGCGTGTCGGCGTCGCCCTGGTACAAGGCCGCGCGGGTGTGCATCTCGAACTCTTCCCAGCGACCCAGTGCGGCGGTGACCGCCAGCACGATCAGCCGGCGGGTCGGCGCGTCCATGCCGGGGCGGCCCCAGACCTCGTGCCAGGCATAGCGGGTGAAGAAGTTCTGGAACGCGGCGTTCAGCTCGTTGGTATGGGCCAGCGACTGGTCGACCCAGTCGTCGCCGAGGATGCGGCGGCGGTTGCGCAGGCCGCGTTCGAAGTCGTGGTCGAAGGGGTCGAAAGGCATGGGGCAGGGGCTCCGGAGGGTGGGTCTACCAGGGGGCGCCGGGCAGTGCGGCGAGATCGGCTTGCAGCGCGGCCAGCAGGCGCTCGGCCATGGCGGCGGCGGGGGCCGCGGCCGCTTGGGCGTCGAAGCCCGGCTCGGTGAACACGCTGCCGCGCAGTGCCTCGATGTTCTGGCGCATGCGCGCGGGGTGGACTTGCAGGCCGCCGAGCGCGTCGCACAGCGCCTGCACTGCCCCGTGGGCGCTGGTAAACAGGCCGGGCCATTCGGCCAGCTCGGCCTGCCAGTTGCCCAGGCCGCGTTCGTGCGCCTGCGGCATGGTGGCCAGCAAGGCAGCGGCACGATGAGGCGTGCGGGCCGCCGCGGCCAGCGCGGTCATGCAGGACACCGGGTTGCGCTTGTGGGCCATGGCCGTGCTGCCGCCGCGCCCGGGGGCGCTGGGCTCGGCCAGTTCGCCCACTTCGGCTTGCGCCATCAAGGCCAGGTCGGTGGCGATCTTGCCCAGGCCGCCTGTCAGCACCGCGACCTCCAGGCCCAGGCGCACCCACTCGTCGCGCTGGGTGTGCCAGGGGGCAATGGGCGCGTGCAGGTGCAGCTCATCCGCCATGCGCTGCGTCACGGCGGCACCGTGCCCGTCCATCATCGACAGCGTGCCGACCGCGCCGCCCAGTTGCAGTGCCAGCCCGCGGGCCGCGGCCTCGCGCAGGCGGTGGCGGCTGCGGCACAGGGGTGCTGCCCATTGCGCGAACTTCAGGCCCAGCGCGGTAACCTGCGCCGGCTGCATCAGCGTGCGGGCCAGCACAGGGGTGTGCAGGTGCTGGTGGGCCAGGGCCAGCACCGCCGTGGTGGTGGCGGCCAGCGTGGCATCGAGCAGGCCCAGGGCCGCGCGCGTGACCAGCACCATGCCCGTATCGATCACGTCCTGGCTGGTGCTGCCCCAGTGCACGTACGCGGCTGCCTGCGGGTCGGCCTGGGCCACCCTGGCCTTGAGCGTCTGGACCAGCGGGATCGCGAGACTGCCGGCCGTGCGGCTGCTTGCGGCCAGCGCCTGCAAGTCGTAGTGTTCCGCGCGGCAGGCGGCCACGATGGCGGGCAACGCCGTGGAGGGGATCAGGCCTTCAGCGGCCTGCGCACGCGACAAGGCGGCCTCGAAATCCAGCATGGCCTGCACCAGGTGCCCGTCGCTGAAGGCCTGGTCCATGGCCGCGGTGCTGAGGAAGCTGTCGAACAGGGGCAGGCTCATGATGGGGTCCCGGCTATTCCACCCAGCAGGCCGCGGCGCGCTCCACCACTGCTGTCAAGGGACTCCCGCCACTGCGCTGGCGGCGCAGCCAGGTGGCGTCGTTGCCGTCGTTCAGCGCATCGCGGATCGCCTGGCAGGCCGGCAGGCCGCGCAGGTCCAGCGCATGCGCGTCCACCTTGGCGAGGGTGCGCAGGATGTCGTCGCGGATCTTCTGGCGCTGGTGGGTCTTGGGGTCGACGATCTCGCCGTCCAGGCCAAAGCGGCAGGCCTGGAAGCGGTTGAAGGTGTAGACGAGGTAGTCGTCCTCGGCCGGCTCGAAGGGCCGCTCCTCGCGCAGGTAGCGGCAGATGGCCTGCAGGTAACAGGCCAGCGCGGCGGCCTTCTTCACTGTGAGCGGCGTGTCGCACACGCGCAGCTCGATGGTGCCGAATTCGGGCTTGGGGCGGATGTCCCAGTAGAAATCCTTCATCGACTGCACCACGCCGGTGGCGGTCATCTTGTCGAAGAAGGCGCCGAACTCGTCCCAGGTGTGCACGAAGGGCGCGCGGCCCGACAGCGGGAAGGCGAACACCGAGTTCAGCCGCGCCGAATCGAAACCCGTGTCCTGGCCTTGCACGAACGGCGAGGAGGCCGACAGTGCAATGAAATGCGGCACGTAGCGGCTCAGCGCATGCAGCAGCCACAGGGCGCGGTCGCCGTCTTCGCAGCCCACGTGCACGTGCTGGCCGAACACCGTGAACTGCTTGGCCAGGTAGCCATAGAGCTGGCTGATGTAGCGGAAGCGCTCGCTGGGGAAAATCTCCTGGTCGCTCCAGCGCTGGTAGGGGTGCGTGCCGCCGCCGCCCACCGCGATGTTGAGCTTGCGGGCCGCGCGGGCGATCTGCTGCTGCAAGTCCTGCAGCTCGGCCAGCATGGGCCCGTACTCGGTCTGGATCGAGGTGCCGATCTCGATCATGCTGCGCGTGATCTCGGGCTTGATGTCCCAGGCGCCGGTGTGGCGGGCAGTCTCGCGCAGCAGGTCTTCCGCTTGCGGCGCCAGGTCGAAGTCGTGCGTGCTCAGGATCTGCAGCTCCAGCTCGACGCCCAAGGTCAGCGGCTTGGACGGCGTGAAGCTCTGCAGGGCCAGCGGGGGTTGACTGTCTGCCATGGTGTGCTCGATCGGGTTCGGGATTCTGCCGGGGCGATCAAGGTGCGCGCGGGGTGCGCAGTTCGGAGGGGCCGGAGGGGCATTCGCGCGCCACGTGCTTCAGGCCGAACTGCGTCCACCAGGGGCCGGTGAGCTGCATGAAGGTGGTGGCAATGACGACGGCCCGCAGCACGTCGGCATCGGGGGACGGAAAGTTGGTGGGCCAGCCGAAGGTGCTGACCGACAGCAGCACGGCCAGGTTGGAGGCCGGCTGCAGCGCCAAGGCCAGGCCGATGGACTGGCGCCAACCCAGCCCGCTGGGCCGTGCCAGCGCGAGCACCGCCGCGGTCTTGCCCGCCAGCCGGGCCAGCACAATGGCCAACGCCCAGGGCCACGCGGCGGCCAGGCCGTCGAAGTTGGAGAGCAGCCCGAAACTCAGGAACAGCAGCACTGTCAGCGCCGCCCCGGCGGTGCCCAGCTGGGGCTCGACCTTCAAAGTGTGGCCCATGCGCTGGCGCGCCACCATGCCGGCAATCAGCAAGGCCAGCAGCGGCGACAACGTGAACTGGTTGGCCAGCATGGCGGCCAGGATCAGCAGCGCCAGTTGCAGCACGGCCGTGTTGGCGGCGCTGTGCATGGCACCGGCCAGCCGGCGCAGCACCATGCCGGCGGCCGTGCCCAGCAGGAAGGAGCCGCCCAACACGTACACCGCATTGGCCAGCGCCGGCTGCCAGTCCAGCCCGGGGGCATCGGCCACGGCCACCACGCGCCAGACCTTCAGCGCCAGGGCGGCCAGCATGCTGTTCAGCGCCGCCATCAGCAGCAGCCGTTCGGTGACCTGCCCGCGGGCGCGCAGTTCGTGCTGCACGACGATGGTGATGACGGGGGACGTGGCCATGGCCACCGCGCCCGCCAGCGCCGCCGAGATGGGCGGCGCGCCCAGGGCCCACAAGACCCCCGTGACGGCCACCGCCGCCAGCAGCGCCTCGGCCACGCCCTTGGCCGCGAGCCAGGGGTTGTCAATGAGCCAGCGCGGCCGGATGCGCGTGCCGAGTTCGAACACCAGCACGCCCACGGCCAGGTCGAGCAAGGGCTTCCAGCGGTCGAGTTCCGACAGGTCCAGCAGCCGCAGCAGCAGCGGCCCGGCCAGCGCGCCCACCAGCATGGGCCCCACCGCACGGGGCAGCCGGGCAAACCGGCTGAGGGCCTCGCTGGCCAGCAGCGCCACAATCATCAGCAAGGCGATGCCCATCACCGGATCGGCCGAGCGCCAGCCCTCCAGCGTCCACAATGCGGGGGACGAAGGCGCCGAGGCGGCAAGCAACGGGGATTCGGCAAGGCGCATGGTCGGGCCCAAAGGCCAGGCGGGAGGGCCGGCCAGTGTAGGGGCTCCTGTGGGGGTTTCGGGCCATGCCAGCATTTGCACCCGGGGTCTTGAAACCGCGCCGGCCGCCTCGATCTGCCGCCCCGGCGCGCTCTCGCGTTGACGACACTTTCGATCCACCCTCAGCGGACCCGCTCCTATGGACAAGCAAACCCTGTCATTCCAGGCCGAGGTGAAGCAACTGCTGCACCTGGTCACCCACTCCTTGTATTCAAACAAGGAGATCTTCCTGCGCGAGCTGATCTCCAATGCCTCGGACGCCTGCGACAAGCTTCGTTTCGAAGCCTTGAACCACCCCGAGCTGTACGAAGACGCGCCCAACCTGGAAGTGCGCATCGGCTACGACAAAGAGGCGCGCACCCTCACCATCAGCGACAACGGCGTGGGCATGTCGGCCCAGGAGGCCATCGAGCACCTGGGCACCATCGCCAAGAGCGGCACGCGCGAGTTCATGAACAAGCTCGACAGCGAGCAGGGCAAGCAGACCCAGCTCATCGGGCAGTTCGGCGTGGGCTTCTACAGCGGCTACATCGTGGCCGACCGCATCACGGTGGAATCGCGCCGCGCCGGCCTCAAGCCGGAAGAAGGCGTGCGCTGGTCCAGCGAAGGAGCGGGCGACTTCGAGGTCGAGCCCATCACCCGCGCCACGCGCGGCACGGATGTGATCCTGCACCTGCGCGAAGAGGAAGACGAGTTCCTGGCGCGCTGGAAGCTCAGCTCCATCATCGGCAAGTATTCCGACCACATCTCGCTGCCCATCCTGATGCAGAAGGAGGAGTGGGACAAGGACAAGAACGAGTACGCGCGCCGCGACGAGTGGGAAACCGTCAACAAGGCGGCTGCGCTGTGGACCCGCTCCAAGAGCGACATCACCGACGCCGAGTACAAGGCCTTCTACGAGCAGATCAGCTACGACAGCACCGCGCCGCTGGCCTACACGCACAACCGCGTGGAGGGCCGCAGCGAGTACACCCAGCTGCTCTACATCCCGGCCCAGGCCCCCTTTGACCTGTGGAACCGCGACAAGCGCGGCGGCGTGAAGCTGTACGTCAAGCGCGTCTTCATCATGGACGACGCCGAGGCGCTGATGCCGGTGTACCTGCGCTTCGTGAAGGGCGTGATCGACTCCAGCGACCTGCCGCTGAACGTGTCGCGCGAGCTGCTGCAGGAAAGCCGCGACGTGAAGGCCATCCGCGAGGGCTCCACCAAGCGCGTGCTGTCCATGCTGGAAGACCTGGCCGAGAACAGGAAGGACGAGTACGCCAAGTTCTGGGAGCAGTTCGGCACCGTGCTGAAGGAAGGCCTGGGCGAGGACCACCAGAACAAGGAACGCCTGGCCAAGCTGCTGCGCTTTGCCTCCAGCCAAGCCGACAGCGGCGTGTCGCTGGCCGACTACCTGGGCCGCATGAAAGAAGGCCAGGACACCATCTACTACATCACCGCCGACACCTTGGCCGCAGCCCGCAGCAGCCCTCAGCTGGAGATCTTCAAGAAGAAGGGCCTGGAGGTGCTGCTGCTCATCGACCGGGTGGACGAGTGGATGCTCTCGCACCTGTACGAGTTCGAGGGCAAGTCGCTGCAGAGCGTGGCCAAGGGCGGCGTCGACCTGGGCAAACTGCAGGACGACGAGGAAAAGAAGCAGGCCGAAGCCGTGGCCGATGCCTTCAAGCCCACGCTGGAGCGGCTGAAGGAAGCCCTGAAAGACCGCGCCAAGGACGTGCGCGTGACGACGCGCCTGGTCGACTCGCCCGCCTGCCTGGTGATGGACGAGGGCGACATGAGCAGCCACTTGTCGCGCCTGCTCAAGCAGGCCGGGCAGTCGGCGCCTGCTGCCAAGCCCATCCTGGAGGTGAACGCGGAGCACCGGCTGGTGCAGCAGCTCAAGGACTCGCCGCGCTTCGAGGCCCTGGCCCAGGTGCTGTTCGACCACGCCCTGCTGGCCGAGGGCGGGCACCTGGAAGACCCGGCCGCGCACGTGCGGCGCATCCAGGACCTGCTGCTGGCCTGATGGTGGTCCGGCCGCTGGCTCTACAGCGCCAGCGGCTCCTCATCCATGGCCCGCAACTGCTCGCGCAGCAGCATGGTCTGCTGCTGCCAGTAGGCCGGGCTGGCGAAGCCGGTGAACGCCACCGGGAACGCCGGGTCGGCCCAGCGCCTGGCGATCCATACGCTGTGGTGCAGGATGCGCAAGGTCCGCAGCGCCTCGATCAGGCGCAGCTCGCGCAGGTCGAAGTCGCGCATCGTGCGGTAGCCGGCCAGCAACTGGCGCAGCTGCTGCGTCATCTCCTCGCGTTCGCCCGACAGCAGCATCCACAGGTCCTGCACGGCCGGGCCGGTGCAGGCGTCGTCCAGGTCCACGAAGTGCGGGCCCGCCTCGGTCCACAGCAGGTTGCCGATGTGGCAGTCGCCGTGCAGGCGCAAGGTCTGTTGCCGGGGGACCTGCGCAAAGCAGGCTTGCACCTTGTCCAGCGCGGCATCGGCCGTGGCCAGCCAGGGGCCGCGCTGGGGCTCGTCCAGCATGGGCTGGTCAGCCAGCCAGTCGCGTGCCTGCCGGGCCGGCTCCACCGCGACGCGTGCCGTGCGATGCGTGAACGGCCGCCGTGCGCCCACCGCATGCAGCCGGCCCAGGAAGCGCCCGATCCACTCCAGCGTGCCGGGCTGGTCCAGCTCGGGCGTGCGGCCACCGCAGCGCGGCCACACGGCAAAGCGCCAGGTTTCGAAGCGGGCCAGCGTGGCGGGCTGGCCTTGCAAGACCAGCCCCTCGGGCGCCGGTTCGGCCGGCTCCAGCACCCGCGGGGCCACCGCGGGCACCTCCGCCTCGGCCAGCTCCAGCGCAAAGGCATGCTCCTCGAGGATCTGCGCGTCGCTCCAGCGGGCCGGCCGGTAGAACTTGGCCACCACCGGCGGGCCCTCGTCGAGGCCGACCTGGAAGACCCGGTTCTCGTAGGAGTTCAGTTGCAGCAGCCGGCCGTCGCCGCGCAAGCCGGCGGCGTCGAGCGCATCGAGCACCGCGTGGGGCGTGAGGCCTGCGTAGGGGGCTTCAGCAGGGGAAGCAATCGCATCGGGAAGGTCGGCAGACATGGCGCATCCTAGCTGCCGCGTCCCGGCCTCTACCGGGCGGCTCTCACGTGGGTGCGTCGTCCGCAGGCGAAGGCTTGCCTGATTTCAAGACAAAGCCGAGGCCGTCGATGCGCGGGGCCTCGCTGGCCGGCGGGGACGGCATCGGCATGGGCATCGGCTCGGTGGGCACGTCGGCCGGGCTCGGTGCCAGGCCCATGGTGTCCGTGGGAGCGAAGTCGTCGGACCGGCTGTCAGGCGCAAAGAACGAATCGGTACCCAAGGTCGAATCGCCCCAGGCGCCAGGTGCCTGCGCCCCCCGCCGCGCACGCACGGTGTGGGCGAGCGTGGTGGCGTGGACCTTGCGGACCGAATCCACCGTGTCGGGCACCGCGGCGCGCCCGGCAGTGCCTTGCTGCGGCACCAGCATCTGCAGTTCGGACACATTGGGGAACTGGTCGGCCCGGCACTTCACGTAGCGGATGCGGCAGGCCTGCAGCACTTCTTCCTTGATCGTGGCGATGCGCTGCGACGGCGTGCGGTGCTCGGAATCGACGTCGAGTGCCGCCAGCACCCGGCCGTTGGGGGCGCAGACCACGAAAGTGACGTAGATCGAACCCAGCAGGTCGTGCCAGTAGCGCACCTGGGCCAGGTCCACCGGGCGGCAGAAGCGGATCAGCGGCATCTTGGCCAGCACCACGTGGTGGGGCAGCGCGTCGCAGAGCAGCCGAAAAAACAAGCGTTCCTTGGGGTTGAACAAGGGCCGTGTTGTCAGTGCCCACTCCGTCAAAATCTCTGACTGTCTCTTGCGCCGGAGCATGGACCAACCCAGGCCCAGTGCGGTGCCCGTCAGCAGGGCCCCGGCTACGATTGCTATCCAGGGGGGGGTGGGCATGGCAGGGGATCAAAGCTCCGCAGATTCAGTGGAAGCGCCCCGATGAGGAGGCCCGACGGGGCGATTCAGTGCCGCGAGGCACGAATAACTCCCAGCGTGCATTGAGCCACCATGGTTACGGTTTGTGTATCCCTAACAAATGGCCAAATCGCCGTCTGTCGCGCCGACCCCCGGCTTCGGGGGGTCTTGCGGGGTCAGTCAGGCTGGCGTGGCGGTGATTTGTCCACAGGTCGGCGCGCCGGCGAACCCAAGTCCAGCCAATCGTCCAGGCGCAGCGCCTGGGCTTTGAAGCGATAGTTCAGTTCCGCGGCATGCGTTTGCACGACCTCGTCGAGGTGGCTGCTCCAGTCCTCGGGCGGCAAGGCCAGCCGGGCCTCGGCCTCGCTGCCGTGCCGCTGCACCGTGGCTCCGGCCTTGCGGGCGAGATGCAGCATGGTGGCGTTTTCGCTCAGCGCGTGGATCGTCAGCGAACCAATGCCGCGGTTGCGGGCATGCATGATGGCGCGTTCGAACAGCCGCATGCCATAGCCGCGGCCCCGCGAGCGGGCCTGCACCGAAACCGCAAACTCCGCCTCGGGGGCGGTGTCGCCGGCCGGCGCCGGCCCATAGGCCAGGTGAGCCATCGCGACGATCTCGAGCCGGCGGTTGAAGACGCCGAACAACTCGTCGCGCTCGAAATGGAGGTCGCGCACATAGAGCTGGATGCGCTCGTCGCTGGCGTTGTAGCCGAACCGCCAGTAGCGGTCTTGCGCATCCAGCCCCAGCAGGTGACGCTCGATGCGTGGCCGATGGCGTGGACCCAGCGGGCGCACTGGGATCCAGCGGTGCAAGTTGTCTGGGGATCTGCTGCCCGGGGAAGTCATTCGCGCAGTTTAAGGGTTAATACTTAGCTTTCGCGGGCTGGGGGTGGTAACTAGGGGCCGGCGCCTCGCCCATTTGGCGGTGTGGCTGCTGCTAGAATCGCCGGCTTTCCCGGCACCAGCCCCACCGGGAAGGGCACGCCTCTCTCTTCTGGGCAGATTCAGAGCCTGAGAGCAGCGTGCAAACCTCGTGCGAGAGGCCGCCTTGCCGTCCAAAGCAATAGAAGCGGTACCGAGCCACAGGTTGATGGGGTCTGCAAATCCAATCGGGCCATCCCATGAATAAAACCTTCAGTGCCAAACCGGCCGAGGTGGAGCATGAGTGGTTTGTGATCGACGCAACGGACTTGATCCTGGGCAGAGTTGCCAGCGAAGTGGCTCTGCGTCTGCGTGGCAAACACAAACCCATCTTCACCCCTCACGTCGACACCGGTGACTTCATCGTCGTCGTCAATGCGGAAAAGCTCCGCGTCACCGGCAACAAGGCGGAACAGAAGTTCTATCACCGCCACTCCGGCTATCCCGGTGGCATCTACACCACGAACTTCCGGGACATGCAAGCCAAGCACCCGGGCCGCGCGCTCGAAAAGGCTGTCAAGGGCATGCTGCCCAAGGGGCCCCTCGGCTACGCGATGATCAAGAAGCTGAAGGTGTACGCCGGTGCCACGCACCCGCACACCGCGCAGCAGCCCAAGACGCTGGCACTCTAAGGAACGGTGATGATCGGCAATTGGAACTACGGAACAGGCCGCCGCAAGTCTTCGGTGGCGCGCGTGTTCATGAAAAAGGGCGACGGTCAGATCACGGTCAATGGCAAGACGCTGGAGCAGTACTTCGGCCGCCAGACCTCGATCATGATCGTCAAGCAGCCCCTGCTGCTGACCAACAACGACGGTGCCTTCGACCTGAAGATCAACGTCAAGGGCGGCGGTGAATCCGGGCAGGCCGGTGCGGTGCGCCATGGCGTGACCCGTGCACTGATCGACTACGACGTGGCCTTGAAGCCCGAGCTCAGCCGGGCCGGCTTCGTGACCCGTGATGCGCGCGAGGTGGAGCGCAAGAAGGTCGGCTTGCACGGCGCTCGCCGCCGTAAGCAGTTCAGCAAGCGCTGAGAGTGGGTACTTGGCACCGGAGTACCGGTGCCACCAGCCGCCACGCGGGGCGTCAGCCGCCGCGGGGCGACTGGATGTTTACGGGGCATTGCAGCCGGGCCGGTTTCGACCGTGTGGGCCGGCGGCGCAAGAAGAAGTTTTCGTGCGCCCCAGCGTCCCTACAATGGCGGCACTGCGCGTGCCTTGCTGTTTGGTGCGTGCAGCTCGAACCCCTGCATGCGCTGGAAACTCCTTCGCCGCCGTCTCTCCGTCAGCGCGCCTCGCGTGATCGTGCGCAGCCACCTGCCGTGGCCGCTGCGTTGGGCCGTGGCTGCCTTGATGCTGGGGTTCTCTGCCGCGCTGGCCTTGTGGGCCTTCGAGTTCGGCAAGGACATTGCCGGATTGCAGCGCAGTTCCGAGCAAGACCTCACGAAGCTGCGCCAGGAGATTACCGAGTTGCGCGAGGAGCGCGAACGTGCCGTGTCGGTGGCCAACACGGCCGACAGCCTGCTGAAGACCGAGCGGGTGGCGCAGGAGCGGCTTGCCACGCAGGTCAAGACCCTGGAAGTGCAGAACCTCGTGCTCAAGCGCGACCTGGGTTTCTTCGAGCGCCTGCTGCCGGCGCCCGGCACCACGGGCGTGGCGGTGCGCGGTCTGCAGGCCGAAGTGGCGATGCCCGGCCAGATGCGGTTCCAGCTCCTGGTGATGCGGCAGGCCAAGGGCACTGGCGATTTCAACGGCAAGTACGAAATCACCTTGACCGGCACGGTGGAGGGGCGGCCCTGGACCCAAGGCCTGCCCAGCGGGCCGCAGCCCTTGGGGTTTCGCCAGTACCAACGTGTGGAAGGCGTCATCGACTACCCCACCGTGGCCGTGGTAAAACAGTTGCATGTGAGGGTGCTGGATGCCCGAGGGGCCACACAGGCCAGTGAATCGGTGCAGTTGTAAACCCATCCATCCGGCTCGCGCGTGACCCTCCGCGCCGCGAGTCCTCACCGTTGGAGACCATCGTGTTTGGTATGAAAAAACAACCTCCCATTCGAAGCCTGGTTGGTGAAGGCACTGTGGTCCAGGGTGAATTGCGTTTCACCGACGGCGTGCGCATCGACGGCGAAGTGGACGGCAATGTCATCGCCGTGTCCGACAATCACAGCATCCTGGTCATCAGCGAAAAAGCCAGGGTCAATGGCAAGGTGAAAGGGGGCCATGTCATCATCAATGGCACGGTGCATGGTCCGGTGGAGTCTGACGAGCTGCTGGAACTGCAACCCAAGGCCCGCATCCGGGGTGACGTTCGCTACGTGGCCCTTGAAATGCATCAAGGGGCCACCATTGATGGTGAATTGCATCCGTTGAAGAGCGACGAAAAACCGGTTTTTAAGAGCGAAGAGAAACCGGTGTTGAACGAAGAAAAACCAGCGCTGAAGCTGGCGGCCAATAGCAATTGAACGTGAAATCTGCCACCCAAACTGAACCGGCAGGTGCGGGGTTCCGGCCCCTGAAGTCCGGACATGAAGGAATGATGCGATGAGTGCTGTAGCCCATGATGTCCACACCGACATCCCCACCCCGCTGGTGTTCACCGACAGCGCCGCCGACAAGGTGCGGCAACTGGTCGACGAGGAAGGCAACCCGGACCTGAAACTGCGCGTGTTCGTGCAGGGCGGCGGCTGTTCCGGCTTCCAGTACGGGTTCACGTTCGACGAACTCGTGAATGACGACGACACGCAGATGAACAAGAACGGCGTGACCTTGCTGATCGACGCGATGAGCCTGCAGTACCTGGCGGGTGCCGAGATCGACTACAAGGAAGACCTGCAGGGCGCCCAGTTCGTCATCAAGAACCCCAACGCCACCACCACCTGCGGCTGCGGATCGAGCTTCTCGGTCTGAGTTTCCTGGTTTGACGTTGGCCCCGGCCGAAGCGTCGGGGTCAAGCCGGGTAGAGCGCGCCCAGGATGCGTGGGCCTAGCGCCCCGGTGACGCTGGCCAGGTTGCCTGGCTGGCGCTGCATGTGCGCGCGGGCCAGCCACGCAAAGGCCGTGGCTTCCACCTGAAGCGGCGGCAGGCCGCGGTCGGCTGACGACACCACCTTCACCGGACCGGCTGCCACGCGCAGCCGGCGCATCAGCTCGGTGTTGAGCGCCCCCCCGCCGCACACGATCAATTCACTGGCCCGCCGCGCGTGGCGCCGCAGGTCGGCCACGCAGGACGCGGCGGTGAGTTCACACAAGGTGGCCTGCACATCCCGCGGCGCCACCGGGGGCTGGGCGGCCAGCAGTGCATCCAGCCAGGGCGCATTGAAGAGATCGCGGCCGGTGCTCTTGGGCGGCGGCAGGCCGAAGAACGGGTCGGCCAGGGCCGCTTGCAGCAGCGCCGGGAGCACGCGGCCACCGGCGGCCCAGGCGCCTTGCGCGTCATAGGGCTGGCCGGTGTGCAGGCGGCACCAGTGGTCCATCAAGCCATTGCCTGGGCCGCAATCGAAGCCGCGCACGGGGTACCCGGGATCCAGCACGCTGAGGTTGCTGATGCCACCGACATTGAGCACGGCCAGCGACGCATCGCCGCGCCCGAAGGCGGCGGCATGGAACGCCGGCACCAGCGGTGCGCCCTGGCCGCCTGCGGCCACATCCCGGCTGCGCAGGTCGGCCACCACGTCGATGCCGGCCAGCTCGGCCAGCAGGGCGGGGGCATTGAGCTGCAAGGTGTAGCCCTGGCCGTCGAACTGGCCCGGCTGGTGGCGCACGGTCTGCCCATGGGCGCCGATCGCGCATACCTCGCTAGGCTGGGTGCGTGTGGTTTCGAGCAGGGCATGGACCGCCAGCGCGTAGCAGCGCGCCAAGGCATTGCCGGCCAGCGCGGCGCGGTGCAGTTCGCCGCCGGCCGCTTGCGCGGCGCCAGGGGTGTTGAGCGCCAGCAATTCCTCGCGCAAGGCGGGATCGAAGGCCAGGCTCTGGTGGGCCAGCACCTGTAGCTCGGGTTCAAACCGGCACAGCACGCCGTCCACCCCGTCGAGTGAGGTGCCGGACATGAGCCCGATGAAAAGATCGCTCACGGCCGCGCCGGTCCTCGGCTACTCCATGCGGGGCGTGTCGAACACGGCGGCCGTGTTCAACTGCACGTCCACATTGCGCAGGATGTCGTCGAAGCTGGCCCGTGTGGCGGCCGAGATGGGTTGGGCGCTTTCGGCCTGCCGCGCCAGGATGAACGGGTTGACCTGCGTGCCATTGACCTTGAGTTCAAAGTGCAGGTGCGGCCCGGTGGCCCAGCCGGTGGAGCCCACGGCGCCCAGGGTCTGGCCTTGTTCGACGCGTTGGCCGCGCTTGACATTGATGCGGCTCAAATGGGCGTACAGCGTTTCCCGCTCGCCGGGATGGCGGACTACCACCACGTTGCCGTAGCCGCTCTGGATGCCGGCGGATTCGACCACGCCTTCACCGACCGAACGCACCGGCGTGCCGGTGGGGGCGGCGTAGTCCACGCCGTTGTGCTTGGCCCAGCGCTGCAGGATGGGGTGGAAGCGCATGGCAAACCCCGAGGTGACGCGCGAGAACACCAGCGGTGACGCCAGGAACAAGCGCTGCTTGCTTTGCCCGTCGGGGCCGTAGTAGCCGCCGCGCGAGCCGTCATGGAACCACACGGCGTCGTGGCTGCGGCCGGCATTGACGAAGCGGGCGGCGAGCACACGGCCGGAGTTCTGCACCCAGCCGGCCGGCTCGCCGTCGGCCGTCAGGGTTTCGTAGACCACGGCGAAGGTGTCGCCGCGGCGCAGTTCGCGCCGGAAGTCAATGTCGCTGTCGAACAGGTCGACCATCTGCTCGGTGATGTTTTCCGGGATGAAATCGGCGTCGGCCGCTGCGAACACGCTGGTTTCCACCGTGCCGGAGCCCAGCCGCTCTTCCGCCTGCAACGGCACCTGCTCGGTGGTGGCTCGCAGCCGGCCGTTCAGGCGCTCCAAGGTCACGCGCGTGAAATGGGTGGCGAGGCGGTCGATGTTGTCGGCCGGCCCACGCACGACCAGGCTCTGCAGGCGCGCCCCGGTGGCGCTGGTCTGGCTGACGGCCTGCACCAGCTTGCCGGCGCGGCCTTCGACGATGCGGCGCGCAATCGGGTTGCTGCGCATGAAACCGGCCACTTCAGGGTCGTTCAGGCCCAGGCGCTGCAGCAAGGTGTCGGCGGTGTCGGTGGTGCGGGTGACGTCGCTGCGGTGCAAGGCCAGGGCGCGCAAGTCCAGCGCTTCGGCCTGCTCGGCCAGCCCTTGCGACGCCAGCGGCTCGCTGACGATGCGCGTGGCCGGGGGCGTGGGGTCGGTGACGGTGAGCGGTGCCACGCCGAATGCGGTGACGGCGGAGCCCAGCAGCAACGCCACGACCACGGCCGCACGGCGGCCGCCGTGCGGGCTCGCGACCTCTTCCGCACGGGCCACGTTGCGGGCAAAGATCTGGCGGGTGCGGGTGTCGGGGGCTTGTTTGTTCACTGACGAAGAACTGCGGCGCACCGGCGCAGAAGTTCTGGCGCCAGTGGCCGGCGTGCGGCGGGAAGCCGCGGGTTTTTGACTGACGCTCGCCAACGCAGGCCGCGGGGCCGGAGCCGGCACTGGCGCGGGGGCCGGTGGCGGGGGAGGGTCCTGCGGCAACGCACGCTGGGGAGCGTCCTGAACTGGCGATGATAAGGGCCTGGAGACCATCGGCCACGGAATGTGGGCGGATGTGCGGGCGGCGACGGCGGCGCCTGCCAACTTCGCACCCCCCGGGGTCGATGTGTCGGCAGGTGCGCTGCGCTTTCTCACCGGCTCCCGGGGCGCCGGCGTGGGCCGGGCCAAGTCGGCCGCCGCCAGGCCTGCGTCGGCAGCCGTCCGGGCGGTGCCGGGGGCCGACGAGCCAGGGCCTGGGGCAACCGGCCAGGGATGTGAGTAATGCATGCGCGCCATAGAATCCAGACCTCTTTACCGGCCAAGGGCTGTCGAGCCCCGGCGCCAGTGTCACCCAGGTAGCCTCCGAAAATTTCTCCGCGCATGTCCAACCTGTCACAGCCCGTATCGGTCGCTACGAGAGCCCAGACTCATCCGGTCACCGATGGCGTACGTCACGCGCTGGAAGTCAGTCTGCAAGGTTGCGATGAGTTGCTGCCCGAAGCCGACTGGCTGCACAAGCTTGCCAGGTCTGAAGCAACCGGCGTGCCATTGCGCGCCAAGCTGGGGCTGGATCCCACGGCGCCGGACATCCACCTGGGCCACACGGTGGTCCTGAACAAGCTGCGGCAGCTCCAGGACCTGGGCCACACGGTGACCTTCCTGATCGGCGATTTCACCTCCACCATCGGCGACCCGTCCGGCCGCAACAGCACCCGCCCGCCGCTCACGCGCGAGGAGATCGAAGCCAACGCGCAGACCTACCGGGCGCAGGCCGGCCTGGTGCTGGACCCGGAGAAGACCGAGACCCGCTACAACTCCGAATGGAGCGATGCCCTGGGCGCGCGCGGCATGATCCAGCTCGCAGCCCGCTATACCGTGGCGCGCATGCTGGAGCGCGACGACTTCACCAAGCGCTTCAAGACCGGCGTGCCGATCTCCGTGCATGAGTTTCTCTACCCGCTGATGCAGGGGTACGACTCGGTGGCGCTCAAGAGCGACGTGGAGCTCGGCGGCACCGACCAGAAGTTCAATTTGCTGGTGGGTCGCCATCTGCAACAGGAGTATGGGCAGGAACCCCAGTGCATCCTGACCATGCCGCTGCTGGAAGGCTTGGACGGTGTGGAAAAGATGTCCAAGTCCAAGGGCAATTACGTCGCGGTCACGGAGCCGCCGAACTCGATGTTCGGCAAGCTGATGAGCATCTCCGATGAGCTGATGTGGCGTTACTTCGCTTTACTGAGCTTTCGTTCGCCTACCGATGTGGCAGCTTTGCGCAGGGCGTGCGACGAGGGCTGCAACCCCCGGGACGCCAAGGTCAGCCTGGCGCAGGAAATCGTGACAAGGTTTCACAGCGCGCGGGCTGCCCAGGAGGCCCTGGCCGACTTCGAGAACCGTGCGCGCGGCGGCATCCCGGATGTCATTCCCGAAGTCAGCCTGGGGGGGGCGCCGCTGGGCATCGGCGCCCTGCTCAAGCAGGCTGGGCTGGTGCCCTCCACCACCGAGGCTATGCGCATGGTCGAACAAGGCGGTGTGCGTATCGACGGGGCCACGGTCAGCGACAAGGGCTTGAAGGTGGCGGCCGGCACGTTGGTCGTGCAGGTGGGCAAGCGCAAGTTTGCGCGTGTGACGCTGAGCTAGCCGGGTCCTGGCGGCAGGCCGTGATCGCCCTGGTGCAACGGGTTTCGCAGGCCCACGTCGCGATCGGCGGCGTGACCGTGGGAGCTATTGGCGGCGGTTTGCTGGTCTTTGTCTGCGCCGAGCCGGCCGACACAAAGGCCCAGGCGGCGCGGCTGATCGACAAACTGCTGAAGCTGCGCATCTTCAGCGATGCGCAAGGCAAGATGAACCGCAGCCTGCAGGACGTGGCCGGCGGACTGCTGCTGGTGAGCCAGTTCACGCTGGCCGCCGATACCACCAGCGGCAACCGGCCCGGCTTCTCGGCGGCCGCGCCGCCGGCGCTGGGCCGCGAGCTTTATGACACCGTGCTGCGCATGGCGCGGGAGCGCCATGCGCAGGTGGCGGCCGGGGAGTTTGGGGCCGACATGCAGGTGCACCTGGTCAACGATGGCCCGGTGACGATTCCGCTGCGCATCGTTTGAGATGCGGACACCCGGCACGGGAGTTACCGGTGCCACCCGCCGAGCGGGTGCTCAGCCGCCTTGGGGCGGCCTCGGGCGCCGGCTGAGACCTTGCCTCAGAGCCTGTGAAGATTTCCGGCGTGGCCGAGCAGACCGCGCCAAAGGTCCCAATCAAGGCGCAAAGCGCAGACGTAGCCCGGGCTACGGCGAGCATT
>Ga0307516_10001807_pt1 | contig 29388 bp, 41 predicted proteins | sample 19_EM_MG_FD_203310 | JGI IMG/M metagenome (GOLD analysis project Ga0307516, IMG submission 203310) | Populus trichocarpa ectomycorrhiza microbial communities from riparian zone in the Pacific Northwest, United States - 19_EM | ecosystem: Host-associated > Plants > Roots > Unclassified | place... | reverse complement strand
AACCAAAACTGCAATGGGGCATCTCCTTCTCTCGCGCCACGTCTGCCGGAATGGGGGAACCTCACCTCCGCTTTGCTCACAGCCCTGAACCCGCTCACAATCCAAGAAGTGCCCACCGGGTGTCGCTTACAGTTCCGCCATCCTCTGGGGGGGGCGGCGGGGGCCGGTCGAAGCGGGGCGACGAGACAGTAACAGCAGAGCTGTCTTCGATCGGCAGAATTTTCGGATAATCTTGATCTTCCCTTCCGATGCTCTCCCGTGTGTGGACGATTTTTCTGTTGTTGTGGTGGTGTCACAATATGGGCCCCACTGCATCTCTCGTCTACAAAGATTCTTGCCATGTTCCATCTTCGCTTGTGTTTGTCTACCTACTCCCAGATCTCCACTGGTTTGTTACTACCTTGCTTGTCTGCAATGCATAGATTTTCACGGGCCAATACCCGTGCATCGGTGAGTATCGTGGCATGGGGGGTTTTGTGCGGCGGTTGTAGCGGCGTGTTGGATGTGCCCTGTCGGTAGCTGTGATGTGTCGAGTGATGGAAAACGTGTCCTGACTAAGCATACAGCCAAGACGGATGACTTGTGGGTGATAGCCCATGGTAATCGAACAGTGTTTCGCCATTGAAGGTGGAGACAGAGGCCGACACCATGGAGATGGATAATCGGCCCCCTTCAAGCCCAGCCCGATGTCTGCACCCGCGTCCTGCCAGCAATCCCCAGAGCGTCGTCGCACGCGCCGCAGCCGGTTCTCGCGTCAAACGCGCGTACCTGGCGCACCACGTGATCTTGCAGCTCGTGGCTTTTTTGTTTATTCATTACTCGCATACGACCTATCAAGTCATAGCGGGGTTATGTACAATCCGTTTCCTGTCCGCTGTCCGCGCAGTGGCGGTACGTTGCAAGCACCCCTTTGCCTTCCGCCCAGGCCTTTCCCCGGAAGACCCCTGGTTGCTGACACCACCAGCTGGGCCACGAGGCGGTCGTCTGGTTCCGACGATTGCATACTGCAAACTTACGGCTTTACTACACTCTCGAATATCGTCAATTTTCCACTGTGTATTCACCCACATTCACTTCCCGCAGTCTAACTCGGCATCCAACACTGCTGATCCCTGACAACCCGGCTCTTCGAATCGTAATGGCAATACCGAATACACTCCCAGCAAATTAAACACCACCCCAAGCCATCTCACCACACCTTGAACACACCACCAACCCGACGAGCCACCTCCCCCCCCCCCACACACACAAAAAACATAAAACATAATTCGCTGGAAAAATAGTTAGCCCAAATCCCAAGGGGTTGTCAAAACCTCATCTTCAATTGTTCCTGCTTACCCGACCGGAGAAAAACATTAGGGGCTAAGCCCGCCTAGACCCAACCCCGCCACGCATATACCGCCATCCACTGCCCAGCGTGCTAGTGACATTCCAGCGCTTTGCTTTGACACGAATGCTGTGCGACTCCTCGCGGAAAGTGTCGCTGTGGGCACTGTTGACGATGGATTTGATTTGGCTCAGCTGCTGGCCGTAGTACTTAAGCGAGTAAAGCTTTTTCACTTCAGCGTACACCTCCTCTTCGCTAAGAAGTACGGAATCGTCGCCCTTCTGCATTCTCGTGGTGAGAATTTTGACTTTCTCCTGGTACTGATCGCGATACCTCTCCAAATCTTCGAGCTTGGCGGCATCACCGCCGACAGCCACCTTACCCCTCTCCTCCTTAATCATGAAGTCAAGGTAGTCGAGAGTCGCATCGTTGTAAGGGGTAATCGAATTCTTTTTCAAGAAGATGCAGAACCGAATGGCAGCGCGGTCGATCTCGTCGTGCTCTGCTTTGATCGCTGCAATGAACGCTTTCTTCTCATCAATGGCGATTTTCTTCCTCTCCATGTCGGAGTTAGCGGCGTTCAGTCTTGCTTCGGCGTCTTTGCTCTTGATGGTATGTTGCTCGGGCCTAAGCTCGTACAGAATGTGCAGGTGCGTTTGCCACGAGTGCGAACAGTTTTTGCAGGAGTTGCTATCGTCCGCGAAGGCATAGCAATGGATAAGTTCCGGATGAGCTAGCTTATCGGCTGGCACGTCGGTCAGACCACAAGGGTTGTGGCAGAGAGTCTTATACACAACTCTCAAGTTCACTTTGGCTAGATCGGTGCCGTCGTCTTGTTGGTCAACACAGTCTGAATGAGCACAGACAGTCCGTGGTCGGTCAAGTCGATGCGCCTTCAAGGTCCTCATAGTCACATACAGCTGCTTCTCGATATCTTCTTTCTTCAACCTGTCGTTCGAGAGAGATTCGATTTGCTCCTCGTTCACTTTGATGGTGGCGTTCATTGTTCGTATGATCTCGGACATCGGCTTAGTGAGCTCCGTAATCATGTGCCGAGTTTCGTTCAGGCTCACCGTGCTTTTGACTAGGTGTGGCTTCAGGCTCAGGAAGTACGTCAGTAGTCTCTGGGATTCCTTCGCTGACCTTTCCCAGCTTCGGTTGTAGTCCGCTTGGTCTCCAAGATCAACCTTTTGGTGATAGGCGGCGAGATAGCGGAAACTTTCGGAATCGAAGCAGTACACGGTGTGTCCGAAGAGTCCGATATCAACGTCCGTGTTTTTTGCCAACTCATTTTTCAGCGGCACAAACGTATCACCCGGCTTGTAGTTCGATCCGCGAGTATTGGTGAAACCGAAGACCATGTTTTGAGCAGCATCACGATGCAGGTGTGTTAGAAGCTCTTTGATGCAGAATCGGAACATGAGGGTGAGACGGGAGTTGTTGGGCTTGAGGAGGATCACAATGCCATGGATCTTTTCGTAATTGGAGATGACGGATAAGATGTTGGCCATATTTTTCGTATCCTGTGAGGCCCCGCGGGTGTCGCCTATTCCGGGTGTGTCGATCAACCGGACCGTGTAGCTTCCTATCTGAACGCTGTGTACGAGTGTCCTCTGCGTCGCAGATTGTCCCTTCGACCCATCTCTTTCGTTACTGCTGACTCCGGAGCTAACCTGTTTGCTATTAGTGGAAGCAGTCATTCGGATGGTGGATGGTACGAACCGTTGTCTGGAGAAACCCGCCACGGGCATCCGATTTGTCAACGACCTGTGTGGCGAACGAGAATGGTATGATGCAATCCAACCGCTTTGCTTTCATGGCGTCGTCAAGTGTGTCATAGGTGAGGTAATTCACGAACGCATTGATGAAGGTCGACTTGCCCACGCCCGTCTCCCCCAGGATAAGGATATTCAGCGCATCGAGTGGCTCGAGTGCCATAAGCAGCGGAAGGAGCTCTTCGTCCTGGTATTTCGGCCAAGACTCGGCACCGTGCCTGGGGTCTTTGCACTGGAAACGCCAGTACTTATACAAGCACTTGCCGCAGTCGCAGTACAAGAAGGTATCGCTGTAACTGAATAAGATCGACGCACGACAGTTATAGCAAATCCAGTCATGACGTGCAGCCAGGGGGCAGGTGGGACTGGGGCATGGTATCCGGACTGTTGCCATCTTGATAGGTCTCGACTTCGGGCTGCGCTTCAAGGAGTCGGTGATGTACCGCATGATGCATTTGTCGGCGAGCTCCCTTCGCTCTTCTACCACGTCCTCGGTGATGACGGTGCCATCGCGTTCGTGGGATATGTATGGATTTCCTAGTTTCTCGCCGATAAAATCGTAATCCTTGACGATGATTTGCGCCCTCTGGTCGGTGCTGTTGTCTCCAAGAAGGTCCAGAAGGACCGCAAAGTTCTCGTCGAAAGCAGGCTGCTGACGCTGAGAATTCCTGCTGAAATGGAAAACGTATATCTCGCCGCTCACATTCTTCAGGTGCTCCATGCCGCCAATGGATGAGACATATTTTGCTCCCTTCCCCGTGACTAAGTCGATGAAATCGATCTTGTCTGCATACTCGCCTGACGCTGCGGTGATCGAACTCGGCGACAAGTTTCCGTTGCTGAACTCATTCAACAGGTTCCATAGTTTGGCGGATTCCGTTTTGCCAGACCGAACAGCTTCTAGGGTAGTGGACAGCTGAGATTTCAAGGCGGTTCTCCGTGCGATAGCATGGCACTTGAGGTCGTCTATCTCGTTGATATGCTCAGTCGGGACGCAGTTTCGATGCCTCTTTAAACGGGATTGGTAGTCGGAGAGTACCAGTTGGGTGTCACGGAAGTTATCGAAGAGCTGAACCAATTTTTCGATAATATCGGAGCTAAGTGAAACGTGAAGGGGAATGTTGGCCGTAATTTCCATGGGATGCATGTACTTTAAGATGAACAGGGGAAACAGGGCGTACGTAACCGGCTTTCCTTTGCCTCCGTCGGACTTCGAAATGTATTGCGGAATCTGGGTGATGAATTTGTGTGCGTCCATGAATGTCGTGTGTAGGGCACCGATATCGGTCACAGCATCGCTGTAGACGTGAACGTCAAAGTTGTAGTCGGGACTTGGGACGTCGTCCTTCTTCTCGTTCCCTTGTTGGCCGGTCACATCAAGCTGCAACGACTGGAGCTTTGCCTTCAAGGCGCTTCTGATACCGGCCTCACTCATGGCGTCGTGCGCTAACCGCTGATGCTCGGCTGTCACTACCGTGCAGGCGCCCCAGGTGATCTCGCTGACGACGTGAGTGCCAAAGGTGCCCTCGATATTCTGGGTAGCGAGGTGGCTTTTGATGCTGTCGCTCATGAGCTGCAGACTATCGTGCACCGTCGTGATCTTGTGATGCATCGATGCTTGGATGATTCTGTTGGTATCGCGGCTTTCGTTGAAATAGCTGACTGCATCTTCGGCATTGACCAAGCCAGCCAGGAAGCTAGCCTTGAGCTCGGCGGCGAAGCCCATCTTAGTGAACATTTCCTCAAAAGAATCGCTTTCAGAGTAGTCGAATGTGATACTGTGATTGTCGGTTCTGGTGATGGCAGTGTCTGGGATTTGCGCACTGAACAAGGAGTTGTGCAGGAAGGTATCGGTTCGTGCATCGTAGAGCGTACCCAGGCCGGCCACCTGACCGATTGCCGGACGCTTGGTAGTGGCCATTGCAGAGCAGAGTGGGAGTGATGGAGATCAGATGTAGTGGGAAGGTTGAATGTTCTGGGAAGGTTGGATGTGGTGGGAAGGTTGCCGGGGGCAGTTGGCGAGCAGGGTGGTGAAGTCGTGATGGAGCGGGGGTGCCAGCTTAAGTGTAAAGTGCCAAGATGGTTGCACGGTTCCCAGCCAATTGATTTAGAGTACGCCTTTTATCTCGCATGAGCTGTGTTTCTACAGCGTAACCCATGCCGTGCAGCTAGTTCACGTCCCGCGAGTGGCAAAACATTCTTGACAACTTGCTTTATCAGCTTCAGTGTTGGGTGTGCCTGTACATTCCACCTCTACCCTCCCACGCAACTGCACTTTCCTATGCTCCAACATCCTACCACCGAGTATCCGACACCATCATGAACGAACCAAAACCCCGATCCTCCGAAATAAACTTCTCATTCGTCATTCCACCTCATCATCATCCACACTCTAAGATTGAAGTTGGATAGCAATTCCCATATTTCCAGGATTACAAACAATAGATAACACGCTGGGAAGCGCAGGAAGGGTTCAAAATCCGTTATCACAAGTCCAGCTCTCAGTTCAATCCGGTCTGTTGTGAAGAGAAGGCATGCAACTTCAAGGTACGAGCCCACTGGAAAAGGCAGTTGTGTGTCGAAGTCAGTATCGCGTAGGTACTGCTTGCTCGGGTCTAACAGCAGAAAAACGGCAAGCTTTCAACAGCCAACAATTTCTGCTCGATGCGGTACCTAAGCTCACGACGATTCACAAGTCTACTACTGCGTATGGAGATATCGGTCTTCACCACACGCAAACGGCGTCCTATCAAGCAGCGCATCGAGCAGGCAAGACTCTCCAGAAGAACGATGTTCACATCGCTCGGCCACAGACTCATAGTTTCGTCGTCCCACTCATTGCCACCAAACTATGGAGACACTGGATCCTGAAGGTGACTATTTCCTGATTACAAATCTTGATACCATCCGATCTCAGCGTTTTTTTCTCTGCCTCTCGCGCTGCCGTACGTGCTTTCAGCACTCACCTCTATTGGACAGGGCCTCCGGCCCATGAAGCGGGAATTGCATCCGTCTACTACCATACTTACCGTTTTTTTTTATATATTCATGACATACTTACCATGGTAGCTTGGCCACTCGACTCCCTAGGAGCCTGGCCCCGCTGCTGCCAATTTCGCCCATTCATCCGCCCCCTCGTTTCCCGGGACTCCTTGCAGGCGGGGTATCACCATATATAGATATGTTCATGGCCACGCCGGGCTCCCTCTGCCGTAGGTCAGTCAGGTGTTTCCGGGCGTGTAGGGTGTACTTACCTCATACGTGGTTACATATCCGTGCCGCAGCGGTGATGGCGGTGAGTATTACCCCACGGGGCACCGGCTCCTCCTGTTGTGCCTCTCGCTCAGCGCAGTTCACCCCCTGCGCTTCATGCATGGACAGCACATATTCGCTCGCCCCGTTGCGTCTATTGGTTGGAAACTCGGCCGTAAGCAACCAGCGAGCCGTGAGCAATTAATCCAGCGGTACGCCAGTGAGAATGCCAGGCCACGTCAAAAACGAAGGCAAAAGCAAGCATAGGTCCACCGGGCAAATTCTGCAGCACTCGGGGCGACGGGGCCCCACCCGTCACGCCCTGCGCAATTAAAGGTCCTGGAAGGTTACAGCTCTTATCATTTGTCCAGTACGGCGAGGCCGCCGCCCACCGTTCATGCCAGAAGGTGAGGAGTCGGGAAACGAACATAACAGAACCGCTCTACAGGACACAGCGTGCGGTTAGGCTCGTCCCGGGCAATCTTCATGTTCCGTTGCAGAGCGACGCTAGCGGGTGCAGGTGCTAATTAACTGCGGGGTAGTGTGGCGCTTCTTGGAGGCCAGCGAGTTAGCCTGAGGCAACCACCAGCAAAGATAAACACGGAAGGCGGGATCGAAAGCGCCTATCGACTGGTTGACCTGTGTGACGCGAGCTCCAACAAGAAACCCCACAACCGAGTCGGCGCCTGCCCGCTCTCACCGGAAGGCATATCAACGCCGTGACGTTTAGAATGGGGGGGCGAGGATCGGTTCAAAGATCCGTGATCTTTTCGCTGAGGAGAGATGCAACCAGGCTTTTTTTTTGTTTAATCATTACTCGCATGCGACCTGTCTAGATTATGTACAGTCCGTTTCCTGTCCGCTGTCCGCACGGTGGCGGCACGTTGCAACCTCCCCTTTGCCCTCCGCCCAGGCCTATCCCAAGAAGAAGTGGCACGCACCAAGTAAATTGAGGTGCAACCAGGCGATCCTGGGCTTCCACGCCACCACTGACGCGAAGCGACAGGACCGGATATGACTGGCGAAGATGCCCAGAGCAAGGCGTCCCAGTAGGCTCCAGGAGCGGAAGGAGAAGGTGGAGGAGGGGGTGCTGGAGGACGAGGAGCTGGGTGCGGAGGTGGTGGAACACGCGCTTGCAGTTCTTCCCCACGCCCTCCTTCCTGGCTTCGGCAGATGGATCGTCTTTGTCTGTTCTTCGCCGTTTCCTTGGTGCCCTCTATACTTTCGGGGCAACCAAGCCCAGGCTGATGGCTGATCCCCAGCTGGAGAATCCATGTGGGCACTAGTGCTAGTTGTAGTTACGCGGCTACGGCGGCCCGCACATCCCGACTCCGATCTGCGCGGATGTAGAGCAAGCGCGCGGGATGGACGGGAGTTTTTTTTTGTTTAATCCTACTCGCGTTCGACCTAGGTAGATCATGCAGTTTTCCTGTCCGTAGTCCGCGCGGTGGCGGCTCGTTGCAAGCTCCCCCTTTGCCCTCCGCCCAGGCCTGTCCCAAGAAGAATAGACGCGTCCAAGGAAATTGACGAAGAAAAGAACAAAAGAAACGCGCGACCCGTCCCCTACTCCTCGCGCTCCGACGCCATGAATGCGGGGGAGGGAAGGAACAGCGGGAGCCCCTCCCCTTCCTCCTCCACAGCCCCCGGCGTCTCCTCGTCTTCCCCCCGGGCCTCCGGCCGCTCCTGCCGCTCACGGAGCTCCCACTCAGACACCTCACTCCCGGCATCGCCTTCTTCTCCCAGCGGCGGCACTAGTCTTCCCACGTCCGTAGAGGCGAGAAATTCCAGTACTGCCCGCCCGCACCTCCCATCGGCCAGCAGGTCCCGGACCGTCCACCTGCTCTTCCACCTCTTGGTCTCCTTCAGCACCTCCGCCCACAGAACCTTCTGCTGCACCTTCCACTCCGGGCACACCTTGAAGAGGTGGTCTCTCGTTTGCGAGGGGCACTTGCACCACCAGCACTGGGCATCGGGGCGGACCTTAGCCCATTGCAGGTATTGTCCTGTGCGGGCGTGTCCTGTCTTCAGCTGGTAGTACCTCGAGGCGAGCCTCTTGGTGCTGTCGGCCACCGCGCCATCGGGTTTCTGGCTCTTCGGCATGCGGTACTTCGTCTTCGAGGTCCGACCTCCAGCCCACTGACGTGCCTCTGCCCACTTCTTCTCCGAGATTTCCCGCTTGAGGCTGCGAGGGATCGCGGGAGTGGTGCCGCCCGCACTTCCGCCCGTCCTGAGGAGCTTAGCCACTGCACCCCGCGGGTGTTCGGCTCCCCTGCTGCGATCTTTGCCCACTCATCGGCCTTCTCGTTGCCAGCGACTCCCTTGTGGGCTGGGCACCATCGGATTTCGATGACGATGCCCTTCCTAGCCCTGCGCAGCGTGGTGATGTGTTTCCGCGCCTGGAGGGCGCACTGTTGCCCGGGGCCAGGTTCGTCCGCTGCCATCCGCCTGATGGCTGCCTGTGCATCCGAAAAGATGGTGACTCGTTCCGGGGTCGTGCTCCTTTGCGCTGCCAGCTCCAGTGCATGGGCAAGAACGGCGCACTCTGCGTCGTAGGCCTCTTGGTTGTTGCCCATATGCACTTTGGCGCCCGCCCAAGTCAGGCCCCGCTTCCACACCACCGAGTACCCGGTAGCCCCATCATCGAGCCGCGAGCCATCAGTGAACATGGTTAGCCCAGGTCGGGTCCTCTCTGCCTCGGCTTTTGCCTCGGCTTCCTCCTCTTGCAGTAGCTCAGCGTCGAGGGTTTCCGGCTCCTCCAGCAGAATTGTGCTCTCAGTCGGACCGCCATGTGCGAGGGTGTTTGTGAGCCGCCTCCCGATTCCTGTTGGGTCTCCCACCACCTCCCGCGCCTGGTCCCCCAGAGGTAGGCTTAGTAGCCGTAGCCCAAAGCGCCGCTGTCTGTTCTCCAGCTGTGTAGTTGCTGCTCTGAGACCCGACTCCATCGAGAGGGCTCCCAGGTTGGTTGTCCGGAAGCAGCCCGTTGTTGCCCGGGCTTCCTGGTTGATCAGCTGCTGGATCTCCTCCGCCCGCCCTTGAGTGCCCGTGGTATAGTCTCCTTTCCACCACAGCTCTGCGCCGTACATGGTGGCTGACTGGACGCATGCTGTCATGACTTTCCTGCAATTGGCTGGCGTGAGTCCCATCTGCCGGATGGATGGGAGTGGCGACGGCTGCCAAAAAAAAACCCCCGGAGGTGACGTTCGGCAACTACACACCAGGTCCGTGGGACCGGCAGCAGCTCGATGTCCACCGTTGTTATCGTCACCCCCGGATGATATCAAGCAGTCAGAACTTGCGGGGCCAAAGCACGCACGCGAATTGCGGAACAATCTGGCAGCGGTATATATACTTCCCGCCGCTCGCACCACGCCACACCACCAGCGCCCAAACAACGCCCGCGCCCTTTACTGCTGACCCCGACCGCTGCCGCTACTCGCCCGCTTGGCTGCGCTGCTCCGCCGCGGCGGCCAGCGCGACGCTCTTCCTCCCCTCCCCCACCCCCGTCCTCCCTCTCCTTCCCCGCTCCGCGCGTGTTCCAGCGCCGCGGCGGGAAAGTGGTTCGGCCTCCAGGACTGGTCGGTAGCTCATCCCTCCCTCTCGATTTCCCCCACATATACCGCTGACACACGCGCAGGCAATCCCCACGGGCAACTCGCGCCACTGCCATGCGTCCGTCGTGCGCACGCCGGGCCAGCGGGCAGTCCTTCCCCGTGCCGGGCATGGACCAAGTACTGCGTGGGCGGGCCGGAACCTAGCGTGTTTGGATAGGCTGAATGCGCCGTCCGCCGCGGTCCGAAACACCCCTAGTGTCTAGCGCCTTGAGCGGCTCAATTTCCCTGTGTCGTCCACGGCCGTGGAGAAACCGCGGCGACGAGTGATTCGCAATTGTGCGTGCACAGGAGCAGACACGGCATCGAAGACATCTGCATGTCCGCGATGAGCCATTGCGCCGCCTGGACTTAGAGGGTGGAACTCATTGGCCGGCGGGTGGCGATAAGTCGTGGGCTACACAGGCAGGCGGTCCCGTCGCGCAGTAGGATGGGCAGCGCAGCCGCCTCGCTCCCTCGTCTTCGGTTCCGTCCAACTGCTCTGCCCGCCCAGCCATCCCGCCGGTGCGCCACCTCCAGCCGCCACCTCCACCCGAGAAAAGATAAATACGGGGACCCTCGCGCCGAACGCCGAGTCGGGGAAGCCGGCTGTGTTTCCACTTTCCCAAGGAAAACGAACAGAAGAAGGGGGAACACGCGCGGATGCGAGGTGGAGTCGGTTTCCTCGCGCGCGCGTCGGAGGTTCGCAGCTACATTGCATCTCCGAATTGGGGTCACGGCCTCACAGCGCAAAAGCCATCTACGCGACGACCGATGATTGGGCCAACGAAATAGATTGGTAACGCTTCCAGATAAATAAACCGCACAAGCCTTCCTCCCATGCCCCCCCCCCCCCCCCAACTCCCACCCCCGTGTAGAAAATCACTCGATATCCTCGAGTTCCGCGCGGGAATTTGCGCCGCCATCGACGTCGAAGGCCTTGACGGTGGTGTCCTGCTCGTCCCACATCCGGCTGATGGCACCGAGCAGCAGCTTCGGCAGGACGGACCATTTCTCGGCGGGGTTGTCGATGTCCTCGAGTTGTTTCTCTGCCTCACGTCAGCACGGGTAGGGGGCACAGTGGCAAAGAACCGCGGGGAGAGAGCTACGGATGGAGGGGACGCACCGAGGAGACAGTCCACGTGTTGTCCGATCTGGTTGTGCACGTCCAGCTCGCGCAGGAACTTGCCGGCCTTGGTGTCGTTGCCGACCTTGGAGAACTGGAATGCGACAGCTGTCGCGGGAGTTAGTGGGTGGCGGGGGAGAGGCGGGTGGCTTGACGGGACGCACCGTTCTCCTGATTGCGCTTCTTGAGCGCCTCCATGCACCGGAATATCACCGACGTCAACGTGTCCTTGCGCTCACCTTGGATCTGCAGCACGGTGTCAGTGGGTCTCGCCACACACACAGGACCGGGAAGAAATGGAGTAAAGGAGGGTTGGGGACGTACTTCTCCGTCGGTGATGACCATGATGATCAGAGGCCGCTGCAGTTTCTTGCCCTTGGCAAACACGAAGGTGTCCAGGATCTTCTTGACCTGGGAGCCGATCCTGTACGGGCGGGTCAGTGCTGTCCTGCGTGGACGGGTGGAAACTGACGGCTTACCGGGTAACTCCCTCCCAGGGGTGGTCGTCGAGGATGGCCGAGCTCTTGACGTTCTTCCGGCCCTGCGGGTGGTTGAGGAATTTGACCGAGACGATACCCTCGGGCCGTGCGTGCCGATACACCTTGCAGATGCTGTCGAGGACCATCTTGAGGGTGTCGATGCGCCTCCCATGTTCCTCGTCCATCATCGACGCGGAGTCATCTGCGCTGCCATCAGTGGACGGCTGTCTTTGGTGAGCGGGCGGGGCGGTAACGTACCAATCAGCAGCACGAGATCGTACATGCACAGGAGGGCCAGCTCGCGGGCAACCTCCTTATCAGGACACTGCTCCTCGGTGATGAGTTTGTTGGCCATGCGCGTGGCCCTTTCGGCCTCGGTGCTGAGGTCGGCCGAGAAGAAGGAGGCCAGGGTGGGCTTCGACTTGAGGAAGCCCTTCAGCCGACGGAGGATCTCGGGCTCCTCGACTTTGAGCTCAACCTCGGCCTCGGGCTCGTCATCGGAGGCGAACCAGTCCTCGGTGTCTTCCTCCACGGGTTTCGCGGGCCCCAGGGAGTCGATGTCGACTATATACCCGCGCCGCGGCTCGTGGGTGACGATTTCTTGGGTGTCGGTGTCGGCGCTCTCGGTGTTGATGTTATAGACCACGTACCCAGGCCGCGTCTCGGCTTTGATGTCCTTGGTGTCGGGGTTCTGGGTGTCGAGGCCCTCGGTGTCGGCGCTCTGGGTGTTGAGGTCATAGACCACTTCCAAAGGCCGCGTCTGGGCTTTGATGTCCTTGGTGTCGGGGTTCTGGGTGTCGAGGTCCTGGGTGAGGTCCTGGTTGTCGTCCATGGCGGAGTCGGGTCGAGTGCGTGCCGGTGATGCGATATGCGGGGTTTGCGGAGCGGGGTGGAAATACGACTGCGAGTGCGATGCAGATGCGTTGCGGATGCGTGCCGAACAAGTGGAGGTCGCTTCGAGCAGTTAAATATCACCGGAACCGCCTCCCATCATCACCATTGAGCCGTCTCCCTCTCCAGCCAGATCCACTGCGCTCCACCCCCCCAGCACACAAAAAAAAGGCCAACACACCGTGCGTTTGCTGCTTCTCCCCGCAATTGCTCCTTCCATGTCGACCCCGCCCCCACTGCACCTCTCCGCTCTGCGCCGCCGTAGAAGCAGAAACACAATTATGGCCCGTCCCGTCGCCGCCATTGGCCGGGTGTTCCCCCGGAGGAGGGCAAGAGCGAGCTGAAACCGATATAAACCCACCTCCGGGAGCGACGGAGGGGGGCCCGCAAACCAGCCAGCGCGGTCGTTCTGTCTGGCTTCAGCTGAACCGGGCGCATCGTGCGATCGACGGCGATCCGCGGTGTCGTCGGAGCGGGCGCAAAGGCATCTATCCAGCCAGTAAGGAAAGGTATATGGAGGGCAAATATGTATTAGCATACGTTCAAGTTTTTTTTTCCAACGTGCAGCCGAGTTGAGTGGTCCGAACCGGGGTGTGGCAGGGGTGGCCTCGCTTGGATAAGTTTGATAGAAGATCGTCCGCCAAATTCCAACTAAAGAAAGAAGATGGCACGGGCAGTTAGACAGTGTGCAGTGGGTGTGGGATGTAGGAAATATGAGAGAAATGAGAGAGAAGGCAAGAGAGGGATGTAGAGACAGAGAGGTAGATGGCAGCGAGTATGCTCTTCTCTATCCGCCCCGTCCGTTGTACAAGTTGGGTGCAGGACGCACTGATCAGGCCGTTATCTTATCAATCACACCTTGACTTGTCAACCCCTGTCATAGTTCACACCCACTCGGTTGCAACTTAAAAACTTGAATCTAGGCTATGTTGTCTACATATATATTCTGCAGGAGGGTGGGGGTAAAAAAAAACCGCTGTACGCGTATCAAAACGGTCAAATACGTATATATTTCCGACGTCATGATAGGATAGCAATATCTATGCTTTTAGCGGGAAAACTTTTTTTTTACCCCTCTTGACTATGTAGGTATACAGTATGTACCCCCCGTGGGCGTAGATACGCCACCCCGTAACCCATTGAGCTACCTCTGCAGTTGGAGGTACATACAACAACTACGGTATGTGCAGAGAGAGAGAGAATTCATTTATTGCATCCGACCTATGTAGATCCCGGTGTTCGCCCCGACTAGTGGATAGTGGAGAGTGGCCTTGGTCAGTATGTTGCGGCACCCTTTGAACCCCAAGAGAGCCAAAAGCACAACTACACTGTCTCCTCTTCCTCCGACCTGTCTCCCTCCTTGGAGGATTCGCTTCCGCCTCTCCAGTCCACTTCATCACCCGGTGCCTTCCGTCCCACCTTCGTCTTCCCAAGGAAGGCTAATAACTACAGACGCTGCATCCGACAATGATCCCATGTTCGCTTACGCTTCCCCACAGATCAGCCTTCTGCACCACCCAAGACCGGCAATACTTACACAAAAAGGTGTTCTCGAGTTTGAATCGCTTCCGTGCCGCAGAACCAACACTTATCGCCGATCCGATTTCCCGTCCACTTTACGTATTCTGCAGCCAGGGCATTTCCGGTCTTCAGCTGGTAGTATCGTCTTGCTATGCTCTTCGGAGCTGACGCTGGGTGTGGATCAGGCCGATGTGGCCGGGTATCTCGATTGTGGATGTCGTATCGTCGGGTTTTGATCCGTTTGTATGCCCAATCGGATGCCTATTTCCATTTGGCTTCGCTGGCAATACGCTTCAGGTGAAACAGAGATACAGGGAGGGGCATCACCCACTGCCCACAGCGGTCTGAATAGCGTCGAAACTCCACCCCCGTGGCTATCTGGTTCATCCGCAGCAACCTTTGCCCAAGTATCTGCTTCCTCATTACCCTCGATACCCTCATGGGCTGGGCACCATCTGCCCACTCTTGCCAAGCCCTTCTTGCCTGTAGAGCATAGATGTTCCCTGGGCCCATATGTATCTGTATCAAGCATATGAGTAATAGCCGCCTGTGCCAGTGTTCTACATAGACCAGACATGTCGGCAGACCGGTCTAAGTCGGTCTGCCAAGACACAGACCCGACCAACGGTTGGTCGGTCTGAATAAAATTAAGCCGATCCAGACTAAGAGTTGGTCGGTCTGGATAACGTGAAGAAAAACAATTATTTTTCCTTGTCAGGGGCGCGTGGTGGGTCCAGTCGATTCTTTTGATTTTTTTCGTTTCATCATTATTAGATACTCGCATGAGACCTAGGTAGGTAGATCATGGCGCGGATGTGTACAGCCCGTTTCCTGTCCGCAAGGTCCCCTTTACCCTCCTCCCAGACTGGGGTCCAGTCGAAGCGACGACCAGACAACAATAAATGATAAATCTCCCACCGCCACCACACGAATTACCGCAATGCCCACCCCATACTCACAACATGCCACGACCTCGGGGGAAGAAAGCCAGCCAATACCACCGGGTTCGTAACTGCACCAGTTCGCAAAAACAGACTGATGACGGCCTGTCTCAGACTTGGGGTACCCTGGTTGCTTCCAGCAGTATACGAATGATTGAGAGCCTTACGGTAATACCGAATCGGTAGAAGAGCCGCCTAGAGGTGGTGGGCGAGGCAGGCATCGCCGGCGTCGCCATGAAGCTTTCTACAAATGAGCGTTGTTCTGGCAGACTTATCCCGACGTCGGCCGACCGACCCGACCTACGGTTGGTCGGTCTGGATATATCCCGACCAGACCCGACCTCGCCCAAAATTATTTCGGACTGGTCTATGTAGAACACTGGAGCCCTGCGCACCCGTAAAGACAGTTGCGGAGGGAATTCTGTCTCCGCCACCTATCCGCAACAACCTCAAGAGCTCTTACAAGTGCAGCGCACTCAGCATCGTACCCATGCGGGTTTTGACACCAGCCCTGCCTTTCTCCGAACGGTGTGGACGCCGCACCAAGTCGATCTTGCCCAGCTTCCTTCTTGGCCATTTCTCGACTGAGAGTGATTGCTTGAGCGGAGAGTCGCTCTGCATCCGCTATGCATGTCGACTCTCGTGGCCCAGCACGGCCCAATCAGACAGTAAGGTGACGTCCAACATTACCGTGTGTTCCTGCGGACATCACCAAAATCTTTGGTTTTAATTTGTTTATTTATTTTATTTATTTTTGCGCAATCGATTCCGGGATAGGCCTGGGCGGAGGGTAAAGGGCTTGCAACGAGGCCTCTTCGCGCGGACTGGGAAGGGAGTGTGTATATCGCTGATCTCTGTAGGTCACTTCCGACCAATGACAATACGAAGATACAGTACACCGGTGATGATCGCCGTGACGCTAAGCGTCGCATCGCGCTAGCGGGCAAGTGCGAGGACGTGCGGTCTCACATCAGCTGGGGTGCAACGCCAAGGCACACACAACCGGGCACCTGTCGGTGGATGTGCCTCTATCTTATCGAATCTAATGGCATACCTCGTAGATGCAATCTATATCCGTCATGCGAATACTGCAGTCAGTAAATCCGTACGGATATGTACAGAGCATGCAAGTCGCAAGATACCCGCGTGCCAGGCGTCGATACATACATAAACAGCGCACATCCCAAGCTCTGCGAATTCGCACTCTCCGGTAGCTAACTATCTGCCCCGCCGAAACATGCCCAGCCACCACTCAGCCGCACGGCGAAGCACTCTGCACCCCCGAGCCCTGAAGCCCTTCAAGTCGCACCCAGGCCAAGCACAATCCGGAACCCATTGTACCAAAACACAGCGACGTCCCCGCGCCCGTGCGCTCGCAAGCGCTACGTCCCTGTAGCCTGTGTGCGAAGCCGGCAGGTAATTGCAGACGCTGGATGAAGGCGGCACAGGAAAAGGTACTCGTTGTACAACAGCTGCATGCAAAATCTCTAGTCACTTTTCAACTCCGGCAGGATTCCCAACAGTCCGGCCGGGCCAGTCCTGACTGCGAGAGGCAGTCCACGCTAGTACACAACACGCGGGCCAACGGGCGTTTTGGGAGCCAGACTGGTCTGGACTGGATCGGCCGGCGAGCGGCGTAAACGAGTGAGAGTTCATGTCCCATAGAGTTCTGGGATGTTTTGAGTGAGTGACCAGGGTTTTAGACTACAACTGCAATTACTAGGTAGTTGCTTTCGGCAACCACCACAATAACAGCCAGAGGATCGTGCAGACGCAGGAGCGCATCGGAAAGAGAAGGGGAACAAAATTATCCAAAACTCTGTTGGTCGGAGGAGAGATAGCGGAACCGTTAGCGAAATCCGGTGGGCAATTCTTGGTTTCCGGTTTTTGGGTAAGCGGAATCGGGATCATAGCTGGCATCGCTGTCTGGCACCACGGGCACGTAGTTGACTTGCTTGTTGTGTGTAAGCGGGCTCGATGCTTGGCCACTTGTGCGGGCGGTTGACTTGCGGTCCCTCGCGGAGCCGCCCGATGAAATTTATTCTACTCGCCCTAGCATTCGCCCCCCCCGGGCGCCCGCCGGCCGGACTATTGAGACCCCTGAACTCCGGCGCAACACCGTATCGTACGCCACCAACCTGAGATACAAGGCGGCAGTATTTTGGCATACAAAAAATTCATGACTGCAAGGCTTCTATGGAGTATTTCCGACTGCAAACGTATGACAAAAAGCAATGCTATGTATGTGCATATTACCGTTAACTAATTGTTAATAGTGAAACGCTCCCGGCCTCGCCGATTGCGCGGGCGGGGAAGCCCGCAGCGTCATCGCTGGAGCCGCTTGCTGTGCAAAGAGTCGGGATTGGAGGTAACCCGCTCCATAACCAAAAATGACCAAAAATAATTTTTTTTCGCAACCAAAAACCCACCCTTCCCCTGTGTGCCGCAGCGAGGTCAATCGACCTTACTAGTCGTAGAAACTGAGGACGTGAGGTGCGATCTCCTCCCGGACCAGCACGTGGACGGTTGTTTCACGGCGGGGGGGGCCTCCTTCGGTGTTCAGGTCCATTAGCTTCGCGCGGGTCATATCGAATTCTTTCTGGTGGCGCTCCCGTCGCGATATCGGCATGGAGTAGGTGATGACGGCGCGGAGAAGGTCATTGTACTGGTACTCCCCCCCGAGGACGACGATGACGATCAGGACGACGAACACCGCTGTGAACGGGCCCGTGACGGCCCAGAACTGCTCCTGTGTGTTGATTACGCGCTTTGCGCCGTCGAGCGCGAAGTACTGGCCGCGTGTCAGTGGAAGCTGAGGGAGGCGAGGGGGGAGAGGGGGACGGGGGACGGACGGAGGCGAAGAAGGACAATGGGAGGAACAGCGACGTCACATAAGTAAACACCGCCAGGGACCGGCCCTGCTGGGCGATCTCGTCCGCCGATTTCTGCGCCTGCAGCACGGCCTCCTCCGCGCTTGCCAAGGCCGCCAGCTGCTGCCTGTCAGCGGCCGGCGCTGCACACGGAACACGGGCGGACCTACCAAATCGCACGAGACGCGCACAGGCGCTTGCAGATCCTGCACGGCGTGCGCGAGCTGCTTGCACTCGTCGACAGTCTCGTCGATCATCCAGAGCACGAGCGGCAGCTGTTCGAGCAGCATGCGGACCGTCGGGACGCGGACGACGTCGGCGACGTACCGTCGCGAGCCCAGGTGCGGCCATGGCTTCCAATCCTCGCTGACGAGCGGCGTGCTGTTTCCGAGCAGCTTGCGCAGCTGCTTCAGCACGCGCACCTGCGAGACCGCGACCCGCGCCAGAACGGACACGTCGTGCATCCCCTTGAACACGTCCGTCAGCAGCATCTTGGCCGCCTGGACGAGGCCCGCCTTCTCCTCCGAGAGGCTGCACAGGATGGCGAGTTTGTGTTGCGCGAGCACCGCATCCTACGCGACGGTCAGCGGGGACCCACTCCGCCGGGGTGGGCAGGACAGCATCGGCCACTCACATAGGCGCGCGCCTGGTCCTCGTGTATGTCGCGGATGTTTGCCGCCGACCCGACGAGGCGCGCCACCAAGCTCATCAGCGTCTGGAAGGCGCCCAGCCGGCTCTGTCCCGGCAGCAGCAGTGGGTCGTTAGTCGCCACCGTCGCGTCGGCCGTCTGCCGGAAAATGGCGAGCGTCGCTACATCGCCCGATCAGCACCGCATCCGTGGAACGGCTGTCATGGCTTACCGTCGTCGATCACGACAAAATATATCTGGCGCGACTCGGGCTTCCACGTGACCTTCGCGCCGGCACTTCCGTCGCCGGTGGGCTTGCGCGCCGTCATGCACAGGTACGGCAGCGACACCAGCACCACCGAGCGGTCGTTCGTCGGGTCCCGGGCGAATTTGCCGCGCGCAAGCACGCCGTTGAAGTCGCTCGGCGGCATCTTCACCTCCGGGTATCCGAGATACTTCACCACGAACTCGGCAAGAAATTCCTGCAGCGGTATCAGCCACCGAACGGAGAGAGAGCCGCGTTTCTCGGGAACGCAAGGAGGGCCGACCTCGAGATTCTCCATTGTCCTCGCCGCATCCGCCGCCGCGAACTCGCTACGCAACCAGTAAGCGGAGTGGCTCTTCCGGAGCGGAGCGGGGGGTCACTCACAGGATGCGCTGGTACGCGCCAGTGGGATGGAGGAATTCCTCCTTTACCTTGGACGGATTCCCCGCTTCGGCATCCGGCGCGGCGGGCCCTGCAGCGCCCGTCCGCGCCTCGGCGGCCCTCAGGCTGTCCAGAAGGTCCTGCAGACCGTCCAAGCGCTCGACCGTTGTCCGCGGGCGGCGGCGAACGCTGTCGGAACTGAGCTCGACCCCGACGGTATGCGGCGGCTCGCCGGTGTACGCGGGATCGCTCCAGTCCACATCGGCGGCGGCGGTGCCAACCGCTACCGACTCGCCGACGAAGTACTCGTACACCACAAGGCCGGGGGCGTCACTCAGCGCGAGCGGCGGCAAGTTCGCGCCGTCGCCGCTCGTGTCGAGCGTGAAGTTCGCGCCGAAGCCGGCCAGGCCGAGCGTGAAGTCGTCATCGCGCTGGCGAAATTGCTTTGGAGATGCGCGGGGGTTGCTGGTGGCCGACATGGAGGATGGACGATGGCGGATGTTGCTACCGGTGCGGGGAGCGACGCGAATGCCCTTAATACAGGGGAATGAAAGTGCAGACAGATGGCCGCTGCTGCGAACAGGAGGTTGGGCAGCGGCGACTCCAGTTCCATGCGGCAGAAAACGCACCGCTGCACGAGCGGTGCACTGCGACAAGTCGCAGTAGCTTCGCACGGCGGCTCAATCGGATTGGGCGATCGCGGGCTTCCGCATCCAAGTTCGTTCCCCACCGTACTCGGGGAATCTTCCTCAGCCCACTCGACAACCACTGAGACGTGCAAGACGATGTGAGACATGCCAGCTCAGTGACATCGTTAACTATATACCATCATCTGGACACTGCGCTTAACGTTACAGCGCACGAGTGCAAGAGACGGTTGATTGCGTGCAGTGCGGGGAGTCACCGAGACCGCGAGGCACTGATGTCTTGTTGTCGGACCGGCTACAAAAATAAGTGAGGGCTGGCGTGCACAGGGTATCTATGAAATATGTCGGTGCAGCTTCTCCCACGCTGAGCGCGGAATGGGATCGGATCGGAAGCGCAGCCCGCCGCACTAGCAGAACACAGTTAGCGAGGCTTCTTTACATCTTGGCATTGTACGCAAGCTTATGTGTGGTATGTACTCTGCGATGACAAAGCAAGCCAGAACCTCGAACTTGAGTGCCGCCGACTTTTTTTTTTGTTTATTCATTACTCGCATGCATCTATCAGATCATGGCGAGGATATGTACAGTCCGTTTCTTGTCCGCTGTCCGCGCAGTGGCGGCACGTTGCAAGCTCCCCTTTGCCCTCCGCCCAGCCCTGTCCCAAGAAGATGCATGTGAGGCGCACCAAGGAAATAACAAAAGAAAGGAGAGCGAGCGTGAAAGACAAAGGAAAAGACGAAAGAAGAACCACTGTCCACCCCCCCCTCCCCCCCCCCCCCCCCTAACCCGTTCCTGCAGGCGCCATGAAGTCGGGTGTGGGGAGGAACAGTGGAGTCCCCTCAGCTCCCGGCTCCCCGGTCCCCGCTCCCTGCTCCTCCAGCCACTCCCGAATCTCCAGCTCCGACACCGCGCTCACGGCGTCATCACCCTCGGCCAGCACCCGCCTTCCCACATCCGTAGAGTAGAGGAAGTCCAGTGCCGCCCGTCCATATCTCTCGTCCGCCAGGAGGTCCCGGATCTTCCACCGGTCTTTCCCCCTCCCAGTCTCACTCCGTACCTCCGCCCACAGGATCCTCTGCTGGACCTTCCACTCCGGACACACCTCGAAGAGGTGCTCCCGAGTCTGATTTGGGTACCGGCACCACCAACATTGCGGGGTAGGTCGATTCTTCGTCCAATTGAGGTACTAGTTACCGGGTCAAGCAGTGCCCTCTCTTGATCTAATAGAACCACGAGGCGAGCCTCTTGGTGCTACCGGCCACCGCGCCATCGGACTTCTGGCTCTTTGGCATGCGGTACTTCGTCTTGGAGGTCCGACCTCCAGCCCAAGGCCGTGCTTCCACCCACTTCTTCTCGGATATCTCCCGCTTGAGGTTTGCGAGAGACCTGGGGAGAGGCATAGCGCGCGCTTCCGCCAGATCCAAGTAATTCAGCCATTCCACCCCGCGGGTGAGTGCCACCGAATTGTGGTGGGGGGCTGTGTTCGGTCTCACTGCTCCGACATCCCTAGGCGTGGGCGAAAAAGAGGGTTGCAGGTGCGCTGTCCATGGGTGTCAAGTCGGCATTCAACAATGTCAGCAAGTCGTGCTTGGGCTAACGCATGGAGACACTAGGGATCGAGCTGGATCTCATCATGAGGTGGACTGGCAGCTTTATGTCAGACCGCCAGGCGAAGCTGGTACTCGACGGCAAGACGGGCGAGGCTAGCGCGGTGGATACGGGCATACCCCAGGGATCACTGGCGGCGCCAATCATGTTCGCCACGTACCTGTCAGGGATCTTCGACGAGGTAGAGGCAGCAGGACCTGGCGTTCGAGGCCTCTCCTTTGTGTGGACGACATCAGCTGGTGGGCAGACGGGGCGGATGACCAGACAGTGGCGGCGAAGCCGTCTGACGCGGCGGCAGCACCCGTCGGCGGGCAGCGAGCAATGGTGTAGCCTTTGATCATGACAAGACCGAGGCTGCAATTTTCCACAGGAAGAGGAAGGCTTCTACGGCCACGGCTACGGTCGGCGCCAACACGGTGCCATCCAACAAGGAGGCAGCGCGATGGCTGGGAGCATGGTTGGACTCCAGCTCACACTTAAGGGCCACCACACAACCCGGCTGAAGGAGGGCAGGAAGGCGATGACGAGGCTCCGCCGGCTTACTGGGCAGAGGCGCGCCAGTGGGCGGGAGGCCAGACCTCGAAATCAAAGTACCGCATGCCAAAGAGCCAGAAGCCCGATGGCGCGGTGGCCGGTAGCACCAAGAGGCTCGCCTCGAGGTACTACCAGCTGAATACAGGGCACGCCCGCACCGGACAGTACTTGCACTGGGTTAAGGCTCGCCCCACCGCCCAGTGCTGGTGGTGTCAATGCCCCTCGCAAATGACAGACCACCTCTTTAAGGTGTGTCCAGAATGGAACTTGCAGCAGAAGATCCTGTGGGCGGAGATACCGAAGGACACCAAGAGGTGGGAGAGCAGGTGGACGGTCCGGGACCTGCTGGCCGATGAGAGATGTGGGCAGGCAGCACTGGACTTCCTCTCCACTACGGATGTGGGAAGGCTGGTGCCGCCGCTGGAAGAAGAAGGCATCGCCGGAAATGAGGTCTCTGAGTGGGAGCTCCGGGAGCGCTAGGAGCGGGAAGAGGAGCGGGTGGCAGAGGCGGAGGAGCTGGGAGCCGCGGGGGATTTGGGTGATGGGGGGGAGCCACCGCTGTTCCTACCCACGCCCCCCTTCATGGCATCCGCAGGCGAGGAGTAGGACCCGGGGGACGGTTTTCTTTGTTCTTCCCTTTGTCTTTCTTTTATTTCCTTGGTGCGCCTCACATCTTGGGACAGGCTTGGGCGGAGGGCAAAAGGGGAGCTTGCAACGTGCCGCCACTGCGCGGACAGCGGACAGGAAAAACCGGATAAAATGTACGCCGCCACGATCTAGATAGGTCGAATGCGAGTATGATAAAAAAAAATTTACCCTCGATACCCTCATGGGCTCGGCACCGTCTGCCCACTCTTGGCAAGCCTTTCTTGCCTGTAGAGCATAGATGTTCCCTGGGCCCATATCTGTATCAAGCCTATGAGTAATAGCCGCCTGTAAAGACAGTTGCACAGGGAATTCTGTCTCCGCCACCATCCGCAACAACCTCAAGAGCTATTACAAATGCAGCGCACTCAGCATCGTACCCATGCGGGTTTTGACACCAGCCCTGTCTTTCTACGAACGGTGTGGACGCCACACCAAGTCGATCTTGCTCAGCTTCCTTCTTGGCCATTTCTCGACTGAGAGTGATTGCTTGAGCGGAGAGTGGCTCTGCATCCGCTATGCATGTCGACTCTCGTGGCCCAGCATGGCCCAATCAGACAGTAAGGCGACGTCCAACATTACCGTGTGTTCCTGCGGACATCACCAAAATCTTTGATTTTTATTTATTTGTTTTTGCTCCATCGCTTCCAGGACAGGCCTGCGCGAAGGGTACATAAAGAGCTTGCAACGAGACCTCTTCGCGCTGACTGGGAAGGGAGTGTGTATGGTGCCGGACACTTTTACGAGGTAGCGTCTTGGCATTCTTGGCAAAAATACAAATTTGCAGTCGGCGCCAAGAAACCGAGTGCTATATTGTGACCACGCTTAAAACCTTACTGCGCCGTGAGAATTTTCACGCAACAACCCCGCACCGATCCCCACCGCCGCTGCGCTACATTCATCAAGTCAATTTCTGCCACTCTCCTTCACGAGACCACCCTCTAGCAAAAGAAAGATTGCCGGCCGGGCTGCAGCAGCTCATGCTAGAAATAGCAAAAAGAGAGAAAATCAGTACTACAGCGGAGATTCCTGATAGTTGTTCGGAAGGAGGCGCGCTTTCCGGTAGCGATAGCGAAGACATTGCCATTGATTCAGAGCCGGAGGACGATGTTTTGTTTTCCATCAACCGGACAATTCAGGTTGGGCGAAAGCAGAACGACAGCTGAAAGGATATTCGAAGACCAATGCCGGCAAAACAACACAGTCGCGATGGTATTATTCTCAGAAGAAAAAAAAACCAAGAGAAGGAAACTGCCAAATTGCAAAGAACCTATGGGCCGGTTCTTTGGTCAGAAAGAAAAGGAAGATGAATCTACGCTGTTGGCTATGAATCAGAATCCTCTCCACCTTGATGCTTTATATGGAGGGGTTGGATGGGAAGCAGAAAGAAAATGCAGAGAAGCGGTACGAGTCTCACCGTCGTACCTGCTGGCGGGTAGATAGATCTACGTTTGATTGCATGTGTTATCACTCGATTTCCTTTTTTAGTTAGCGGTATCGCTTCGCTTAATCAAATCATACCCCCTCTCACACAATGACAGACAAATTCAACCCGTTATAGTGCCCCCACCACGAGTCCTTTTTAAAATCCGAGTTAGCAGAAATAATCTCAACCTTCTCTTCTATAATTCTACTAGATTACTTTTTTCAATTTCTTTGGTTGCCATCTGGAGTTATGGCTGGAGTTAGGGGTTGTTGTTTTCTGCCCTCACATCCTGGTCGCGCTACCTCGTACAAGTGTCCGGCACCATATCGCTGATCTCTATAGGTCACTTGCGACCAATATGACAATACGAAGATATGTATGTACAGTACACCGGTGATGATCGCCGTGACGCTGAGCGTCGCATCGCGCTAGCGGGCAAGTGCGAGGACGTGCGGTCTCACATCAGCTGGGGTGCGACACCAAGGCACACGCTGCGACCGGCACCTGTCGGTGGATCCACCCCCATCTTACCGAATCTAGCGATCGAGACTGCCCCCCCCAGTACATACCTCGCAGATGCAGTTACGCAAGTCGCAAGATATCTACCCGCGTGCCAGGCGTCGATATATCTATACCCAGCACACATCCCAAGCTCTGCGGATTCGCACCCGCCGGTAGCTAACTATCTGCCCCGTCCAAACATGCCCAGCCACCGCTCAGCCCCACGGCGAAGCACCCTGCACCCCCGAGCACTGAAGCCTTTCAAGTCGCACCCAGGCCATGCAATCCGGAAACCATCGTACCAAAACACAGTGACGCGTTTCTGCTGTCTATGTGCTTGCAAGCGCTATGCCTCTGCAGTCTGTGCGAGGCCGGCAGATAATCGCAGACGCTGGTTGAGTGGCGGCACAGGAAAAGAGCTGGTACTCGTTGTACACTAGCTGCATGCAAAATCTCAAGTCACTTTTCAACTCCGGCAGGATTCTCAACAGTCCGACCGGGCCAGCCCTGACCTCGGACCGGACTGGTCTGCGAGAGGCAGTCCATGCTAGCTCACAACTCGCGGGCCAACGGGCGTTTTGGGAGCCACACTGGTCTGGTCTGGGTGTGCTGGCGGGCGGAGTAAACGAGTGAGAGTTCATGTCCCCGGAGAGTCCTAGGATGTTTTGAGTGGTGACCAGGTTTTAGACCAATGCTAGGTGCTTTCGGCTGCCACCACAATAACAGCCAGAGGATCGTAAAGAGAAGGGGAGCAAAATTATCCAAACTCTGTTAGTCGGAGGAGAGATAGCGGAACCGTTAGCGACATCCAGCGGGCAATTCCCGGTTTCCGGTTTTTGGGTAGTTAAGCGGAATCGGAATCATAGCTGGAATCGCTGTCTGGCATCACGGGAACCTAGTTGACTGCTTGTTGTGTGTAAGCAGGCTCGATACTTGGCCACTGTGCGGGCGGTTGGCTTGCTGTTCTTCGCGGGGTCGCTCGATAAAATTTATTCTACTAGATACTAGCAATTGGCCCACAGGCGCCCGTCAGCCGGACTATTGAGATCCCTTGAACCCCGGCACAACAGCGTATCGTACGCCACCAACATGCGATACAAGGCGACAGGATTTTGGCATACAAAAAACTCATATGACTGCAAGGCTTCTATGGAGTATTTCCGCCAGGGGAAGAGTGGGCTTTGGTTGCGAAAAAAAAACGGTCATTTTTGGGTATGGAACGGGTCGCCTCCAATCCTGACTCTTTGCACAGCAAGCGGCTCCAGCGATGCCGCTGCGGGCTTCCACGCCCGCGCAATCGGCGAGGCCGGGGGCGTTTCTTCTCACTACTAGCAGTTAGTTAACGGTAATATGCACATTCATAGCATTGCTTTTTGTCATACGTTTACAGTGTGCCGCAGCGAGGTCACTAGACCTTGCTGATCGTAGAAACTGTAGATGTGGGGTGCCACCCCTTCCCGGGCGGGCGCGTAGGCGGCTGATTCCCGGCGGCGGCGGCGGGGTCACCTTCGGTTTCCATATTCATTAGCTCCGCGCGGCGCCGATCGAATTCTTCCTGGTGGAGCTTCTGTCGCGACATCGGCTTTTTGAAGGTGAAGACGCGGAGAAGTTCGCTGTACGGGTACTCCTTCCCGAGGACGATGATGATGGTCGCGACAACGAATACGGCCGTGACCGGGCCCGAGACGGCCCAGAACTGCTCCTGTGTGTTGATTACACGCTTTGCGTCGTCGAGCGCGAAGTACTGGTCGCGTGTCAGTGGAAGCGGAGGGAGGTGAGGAGGAAGGAGGGGAAGGGGGGGGAAAGGGGGACGGACGGAGGTGAAGAAGGACAACGGTAGGAATAGCGTCGTCACAGCCGTAAACATCGACATCGTCTCGCCCTGCCAGGCGATCTCGTCCGCCACTTTCTGCGCCTGCAGCACGGCCTCCTCCGTGCTTGCCGAGGTCGCGACGAGAAGCGCCAGCTGCTGCCTGTCAGCGGCCGTCGCAGCACACGGAACACGGGCGGACTTACCGAATCGCACGAGACGCGCACGGGCGCTTGCAGATCCTGCGCGGCGTGCGCGAGCTGCTTGCACTCGTCGACGGTCTCGTCAATCATCCACAGCACGAGCGGCAGCTGCTCGAGCAGCATGCGGACCGTCGGGACGCGGACGACGTCGGCGACGTACCGTCGCGAGCCCGGGTGCGGCCACCGCTTCCAGCCCTCGCTGACGAGCGGCGTGCTGTTTCCGAGCAGCTTGCGCAGCTGCTTCAGCACGCGCACCTGCGAGACCGCGACCCGCGCCACAACGGACACGTCGCGCATCCCCGTTAACACGTCCGCCAGCAGCGTCTCGGCCTTGCGAAGGAAATCCATCTTCCCCTTCTCCGAGCGGCTGCGGAGGATGTCGAGTTTGTTTTGCGCGAGGTTCGCATCCTACGCGACGGTCAGCGGGGACCCACTCCGCCGGGGTGGACAGGACAGCATCGGCCACTCACATGGGCGCGCGCCTGGTCCTCGAGTGTGTTGCGGATGTCTGCCGCCGACCCGACGAGGCGCGCCACCAAGCTCATCAGCGTCTGGAAGGCGCCCAGCCGGCTCTGTCCCGGCAGCAGCAGCGGGTCGTTAGTCGCCGCCGTCGCGTCGGCCGTCTGCCGGAAGATGGCGAGCGTCGCTACATCACCGGATCAGCACCGCACCCGGGGAGCGGCTGTCATGGCTTACCGTCGTCGATCACGACGAAATATATCTGGCGCGACTCGGGTCTCGGCGTGACCGGCGCGCCGGCACTTCCGTTGTCGGCGGGCTTGCGCGCCGTCGTGCACAGGTATGGCAACGACACCAGCACCACCGAGCGGTCGTTTGTCGGGTCCCGGGCGAATTTGCCGCGCGCAAGCACGCCGTTGTAGTCGCTCGACGGCATCTTCACCTCCGGGTATCCGAGATACTTCACCACGAACTCGGCAAGAAATTCCTGCAGCGGGATCAGCCACCGCACGGAGGGAGAGCCGCGTTTCTCGGGAACGCAAGGAGGGCCGACCTCGAGTATCTCCTTTGTCTTCGTCTCATCCGCCGCCGTAAAATCGCTGCGCAACCACTAAGCAGAGGGGCTCTCCCAGAGAGGAGCGGGGACGGCACTTACAGGATTCGCTGGTACGCGCCAGTGGGATGGAGGAATTCCTCCTTTACTTTGGACAGATTCCCCGCTCCGGCATCCGGCGCAGCGGGCCCTGCAGCCGCCTCGGCGGCCCTCAGGCTGTCCAGGAGGTCCTGCAGACCGTCCAAGTGCTCGGCCGTCGTCCGCGGGCTACGGTGAACGCTGTCGGAACCGGGCTCGACCCCGACGGTCTGCGGCGGCTCGCCGATGTACGCGGGATCGTTCCAGTCCACCTCGGCAGCGATGCCGACCGCCACCGGGTCGCCGACGAAGTATTCGTACACCACGAGACCGGGGGCGTCGCTCAGCGCGAGCGGCGGGGAGCTCGCGCCATCGCCGATCGTGTCGAGCGTGAAGTTCGCGCCGAAGCCGGTCGAGTCGAGCGTGAAGTCGTCATCGCGCTGGCGGAATTGCTTTGGAGATGCGCGGGGGCTGCTGGCCGACATCACGGAGGCCGGACGATGGCGAATGCTGCGACTTGTACGGGGAGCGACACGAATGCCCTTAATACAGGGGAATGGAAGTGCAGACAGATGGCCGCTGCTGTGAACAGGAGGCTGGGCAGCGGCGACTCCGAGCTTGTAGTTTCCATGCGGCTGAAAACACTCGACGTAGCCGCTGCTCGAGCGGAGCACTGCGACAGTCGCACGGCGGCTCGATCGGATTGGGCGATCGCGGGCTTCCGCATCCAGGTTCGTTCCCCACCGGACTCGGTGAATCTTCCGCAGCCCGCTCGACGGCCACTGAGGCGTGCAGGACGATGTGAGACACGCCAGCTCAGTGACATCGCTAACTATGTACCATCATCTGGTGCAAGCGACGGTTGATTGCGTGCAGTGCGGAGTCACCGAGACCGCGAGGCACTGATGCCTTGCTGTCGGACCCGGCCGGCATTCGTACATAAGTTGTGCTTTTCCCCGGGCCCACAAAATACGTAAGTGAGGGCTGGCGCACACAGGGTATCAACGCATATATATGTTGGTACCGCTTCCCCCATGCTGATCACGGAATAGGATCGGATCAGGAGCGCAGCCCGCTGCACTAGCAGAACACAGTTAGCGACACTCCAGGGTGCATCCTCACGCTGTGATCCGTGCGCATCTGCTCCACCATCGGTGACACCATATGTACATCCGCCAGATTTCCGGCATGAGGTGCGGTTTTTTTTTTTTTGGTTTTTTTTGGTTTTTTGGTTTATTCATTACTCGCATGCGACCTAGCTAGATCATGGCGAGAATATGTACGGTCCGTTTCCTGTCCGCAGTCCGCGCATGGTGGCTCGTTGCAAGAGGCATGAGGTGCGGTGTGATGATGTACGTAGAGTACATAGGTATGTATGCATGCATACATAGATAGAGTTCGCAGTTGTCATCGACAACCCCGCTCTCTCGCCTGGAATCGCCCCAATCAGGTTTGCTTTCATCTTGGCATTAGGGAGGTTCTGCAGCCCCTTGAACTACACGTCCAACTACCTATCACCACAGCAACGGACAGGGGTCCTACTTAATTGAGGCCAGCCAGCACGCTAGCTATCGCGCAGACCAGGGCCTTGGTCATGTCCGTCAACTATAGATACTGGAGTTCGTGAATTAGCGTAAACTATAGAATGTAAACAAAGACGCTGATTGGATGGCAGCGCCCAGGATAGCAGACTACCTCTCGTGCCCATCTCCAACCACTTGACAACATACACAACATGCACAAGTGACGATACATACCTTTACAAATTTCTCCCGATGATGTTGTTTCATCAATACTAACGGGTATAATGTATCACAACCCTTCTTCGCGGACCAAGCCAGCTGGTAAAGAACTACGCACCGAAGCGCCATATCACCTACG
>Ga0307516_10001805_pt1 | contig 29399 bp, 39 predicted proteins | sample 19_EM_MG_FD_203310 | JGI IMG/M metagenome (GOLD analysis project Ga0307516, IMG submission 203310) | Populus trichocarpa ectomycorrhiza microbial communities from riparian zone in the Pacific Northwest, United States - 19_EM | ecosystem: Host-associated > Plants > Roots > Unclassified | place... | reverse complement strand
TTAGATTTGGCACTTGAGCCTTAGAGTTTGTTGAGGACACGATTGCGTAAGGCGCAAGCGGGGAAGTGTCAGCGGAGGATATTTGTTCCGCGGGTTCTTTCTCTTCTCCTTCTACTCAATACTTATCAAATACTACAACGAAGCTGTGAACCACTCGAACTACAAGAATCGATACGCCTCGTGTTTCCTCATCTCACACAGCATTAAGACTGATCGAACTCCTATCATTCGTTTCTATCCTCATCGCTAATCGGTATTCTTTCAACAAGCAGTGGCACCAGTCCTGGGGCGAACAACCATCTCTTCGACACATCACAGCATCTGACACTGGCTAAGGCGCGCCCCACTGCCCAGTGCTGGTGGTGTCAATGCCCCTCGCAAACGAGAGACCACCTTTTCAAGGTGTGCCCAGAATGGAAGATGCAGCAGAAGATCCTGTGGGCGGAAGTGCGGAAGGAGACCGGGAGGTGGAAGAGCCGGTGGAAGACCCCGCCACCGCGCGAACTGCGGACAGGAAATCTGGTAAAACGCAAGCCGCCATGATCTATGGGTCGAATGCGAGTATGAATAAATAAAAAAAATAACAGCAACTGACACTGCTGGTGGACCGAGAAACGAGTGAGATCTCATGATGCTTCTATTAGCGTCCTTTTTCGATTAGCGACTACAATCCCTCCGCATGTGAGACCTCGATGTGAGATAATACAGTATATGTGACCAACACGACGACGACCTTATCTACCATTTAAATTCTACTTATATTGAAGATCAACTCGATTACGTGTTGACACCTACTTCTTCAGACGAAAGACCACCAACACCTCAAGTCAGAAGTCAAACAAGGTAACCTAGTGTTGATGCGGCGTGATTGAGGTATTCGATTAACCGCGTAATCCCTTGAATTCACTACCAACACACTACCAAGGACTTACAAATAGCTTTGTCTCTCTCAGAAGCTGTATTTTGTCAGACAACCCTCTTTGTTACTATCAAAATTCCCTTTTACTTCCAATTAGGAGGGTATATGATAGAAGTCGAAGTTTTTCAGAATCGCGGTGTAATGATGTCAAGTCGGTGTCAATTTTGCTCAACTTTTTGGCGCTGTACTTGAGATTCTATTAAAAATAATTCCAAGCCTCACCCGAGTCCGTTGCCCACGAATTTATCGTTGCAGTTCTTTGTGTATCGACATACACGGGCCAACTTCACATTCATCGCGCTGTCCCTCTTCATTTAATCCATTTTACCTACGCAGCACGCTTGGCTGCCTCCTTCTTCGCAATGCGATACTTGGTGTCGACGTTCAGGCCTTTGAGACCCTTGCTGCGCTTTTTCGGCATTGGGAGGGAATGACGTGGAATGCTGGTCGGCCAGCCGTTTTCATCGTAGGTACCCGAGTTGCCGACACCCTCCCCATCTTGGTCATCAAAATATGCGCTCGCAGGGACCTTCGAAGAGTATGGAAGCAGCGGCGTAGATGCGTCATAGGTCAGTTTGGTGACCTTGCTCTGAACCGGGAATGGGCTGAGACCCGGAGAGCCCTGGCGGCGGGCGCGGCACCGAGCGAGCTCGCCTACAATCGTCAGTATCTTCAATACTTGCTGATGGTAGGGTATCGTACAGTCGTCTGCGTGATGAAAGTCGTTGCCACTTCGGGTGGCGCGGCATGTGCGAATTTTGTAGGCGCGGCGCTGGGTTGGTCAGCAGTTGGCAATGCGCATTGGCACGAGGGTCCAACCTTTTCAAGGCACGGCTGCTTCGCCGTCAGGGAGGGAGGCGGACTGGAGTGCACCTGCGTGCTCGTGGGGGTCAGGAAGCGGCTTGCTCGTTTGTCGTACGTCACATCGTGCGGCATAACCAAAGGGTCGTAAAGGCAAACGGTTTTGTCGTGATGTTGGCGGTTGAGTTTTGTAGTAACGTAGGATGGATCTATAGGTGGATAGATTTGTCCTCGAGGTTTGTCCATTAGGTAGGAGAAATTTGTTGGAGAGATGGTGGATGGAGGGGAGATGTTTTATGTATCACAGACGGTTGTCGCGGTGGAATGTCAAGTGAGTTGGGGGAAACCCGTGTAGCGCGAATAGCGATCAATCCTTACCGCGTCTACGTACCTGTCTCGCGCCTTCGATCTAGGGTCGCGAATTATCCAGCCATAGAGGCATAGAAGAACTCGCACGCGAAATGGAGGACCTTAGCCTCGAACCACCCAATATAAGTGGCCATCTGGTCTAAAGCGGTGTCGAAATGGGAGTTTTTTTTTTGCTTCACCACCACGAAGTACAGCTGATGGAAAATTGGGAATACGAAGTTACTGTGTCAAAAAACGGTTAACTTTTGCAGCTGTAGTAGTTCGGTACTTTATAAAGTAAGGTCGTAGCTCTGTGGTGTAGTGAATCCAGCAGTCTTGCAAAAAAAATTGACGGCGTCAATTCGCAATTAATTGAATTTCCGTGCCATTTGGACCCACGCAACCACAATTCTCTATCATAGTGGAAGAAGTAGCCTGTTGTACCCAAATACTGAAGTTTGTTTTGTTCTTGATGTCTGAACTAGGTATCCTGCTATCAATTCTTAGAGGTATGTGTTAAGATAGCGCTGTCACACCTGCGTATGAGCCATATGCGATTGGAACAAATCAAACGCTACTTTCATTCCTCCTCACCAAGCCTTGAGCTTTTCACTCCATCTGGGCGGCGACTATGACATGCGAAAGTACCTTCGGAAAGCTCAAAAGCGTACGGGATGCCAACTACCAATCCTGCTGTTAACGCCATGACCAGCTGTACCGTTCACTCTCAGGATACGTCCAAGACGCCTAGCAAGCCCATCCAGCAACGTTTTCCGTCTCATTGCCTCGCCGGCGGTGGTGCCAGGAGGGGGCCGTGGAGGATAAAAGCCGTAAATAAAATGGCTGTCAGTAAATAGAATGCATATGTAAAATTGAATGGCTCCGGACGAGACATCCAATGAGTTAATAAATACGGCGCCGTGATAAATAAAACGCGTGTCGATAATTAGATTAACCGTGTTGGAATATAGAAATCGATAGAGATAACGGTAGGAATTGGATTGATAATACATAGTCAAAGTCAGAACACTATATACAACGGGCCTCGGGGGCTCGCCAGGAGGAAAGGACGGAAGACTATCTCCCGAGCTAGTTGGGGGGGGCGGCGGGGGCCGGTCGAAGCGGGGCGACGAGACAGTAACAGCAGAGCTGTAGGCTCGGAGACTCGGGCAGCTGTCATCTCCGGACGCCCATTATTCCGACAAACTAGGCTCAATAAATAGAATAAGTCGAGCCAATAAGTAAACATCGATGCCATAACACCAGCCCTTTTCGGTAACCCTTCGGCCAACAATGCCCTTCTCCATATAATCAGACTTTCTCTCCACCACAGATGTGGGAAGGCGGGTGCCGGCCGAGGAGGCTGCAGTCAGTGAGGTGTCGGAGGCAGAGCTGCAGGAGTTCTTGGGGAAGCTGGGAGCCGGGGGGACTCCACTGTTCCTCCCCACGCCCGACTTCATGGCGTTTGCGGGAACGGTTGAGGGGGGTGGACAGCGCCTTTCTTTCGTCTTTTCCTTTGTCTTTCACGCTCGCTCTCCTTTCCGTTGTAGTTTCCTTGGTGCGCATCACATCTTCTTGGGACAGGCCTGGGCGGAGGGCGGAGGGGAGCTAGCAACGAGCCGCTACTGCGCGGACAGCGGACAGGAAACGGACTGTATATAATCTCGCCATGATCTGATAGGTCGTATGCGAGTAATGAATAAACAGAAGAAGAAGAAAAGAAAGAAAAAACCTCCATATAATCAATTTCGCGGCTTCGCATGGTGACGTATCATGAGGAAATATGAACCGCCGATTTTGTCGTTAAAAGTGAGGTGAACACGGCTTCGCTCACACCTCCAGCTCGCCACACAACGTAAAAACAATTTTCTTCTTAATCTGACGCCAGTAATAAGTACATGCATAATCGCCTTGCGTTTCATTATGTAGGAGCAATCTATATATTATGTGAATGTGGTTGAGTGGGGGACCGGAAAACAGTCGGCGCGGCCGCGGGGCGCACCCGCTTTCTACGACCAAGTTAGGTTCAGGGCACAGAAAGGCGGTATGCACCTAATAGGGTTTTTAATTGGCTCGCCACTGGTGAGTCCCCGACCCAACGGGGATAGCTGTCACAACTCGCCTCTCAAATCCCCCTCTCCCTTGCTCTGTTAGCCTGCATCGGGCGAACGCTCCTCGTCCATCAGCCACACCAAAACTCCTCCCGGTGTAGATTCCCGCGCGATGCCGCCCCGATCACCTCGGCGGGAGATCGCCGAGAAGAAGTGGGTGGACGTGCGCCAGTGGGCTGGGGGCAGGACCTCCAAGACGAAATACAGCCACTGGGGCTGATTCGGTCAAACCGTCGCCTGAGCCAGACGTCGTGATGCCGATGAGGCCTAATTCGACCTGAGATTTGGAGTGTTAGATAAAAGGCAAAAGTTGAGATGCGTCTTTCCTGAGGTAGATGTGGCATCTCTATGGCATCGTCTGACAGATCACGGAGAAGAAGCAGGAGGAAGCCCAAGGACGGGCTGGAGGCCGGACCTCTAAGAAGTACCTATAGGGCGTCAAGAAGCCAGAAGTCCGACAGCACGGTTGCAGGTAGCTTCGAGTGGCTTGCCTCGAAGCTCTACCAGCTGAAAAATAAGTCACTGTCTCTCTAGGAAAAACCTGCAGTATATGAAGAAACGCTCCACCGCTCAGTGCCAGTAGATAATGCCAGCCAGGGGGGTCTCAACAGTCCGGCCGGGACAGTCCTGGCCTCGGCCTTGACTGGTCTGCGCGAAGCAGTCTACGCTAGCTCACGGCCCGCGGGCCCACGGGCTATTTTGGAGCCGGCCTGGTCTGGACTGGGTCTGCCGGCGGGCCGGGAAAATGAGGGAGATCTCATGATTCTCTGCGTCCTACCATATCCTAGGCGGGCAGTGGGTTTCCAGGTTTTGGACTACAACTAGGCGATTGCTGGGAGCTTCCGGCCGCCGCACAGTAACAGACAGAAAATCGTATACGCTCAGGAGAGAACCGAGAAGATAAGGCCCAAGCTCCCCTTTGCCTTCCGCCCAGGCAGAGGCCCTTTGTACAGTATATAGTCAGAATGAACTACCTACAACCACGTAGCTTTAATCGAATCAACCATCTTCATCCCTGCGGATCCCTATATTCCAACACCGATCTCATTCCGGTGTCCACCTCAGCGCTCTGCGGGGGGAAATTGGGAGTTGGAAGAGCCGGTTCACGATCAGGGATCTCCTTGCAGATAGGCGGTGCAGTCAGGCGGTACAAGACTTCCTCTCCACTACGGAAGTGGGAAGGCAAGATTAGAAAAAGCGTATTTGCCCTTCAGGCAGGGTAGAACATAAACACATTTGATACCATTCCCAAGTGGCATCAGCCACCGCCATGCCATCACGGGCGCCCGGGCCCCGGTGGGTGTGAATAACCGCGAGTAAGGAGACTCAACATTCCTGCATTTCGGCATCCTCAGTACAACCTCGCTCATTTGCGCCGCCTTGCATCATCGGGAGTATCTAGGTACCTATATATATGCTGACCCTCGGTAGGGTAGCCGCGCAACGGAATTTCCTAACAGTGGCAGCTATTAACACCTCCTTACGCTAACGGTGAGTGCGTGAGCCAGATAGCGAGGCGATCAGCCAGAACCGCAAGAATTTAAACCCCATCATTGACGTCCCTCTTCTCAGCTCGAACACCACACTTCCAACGCCCCACGGCCGACGCTCACGGTGACCGATCACCTCAACACTCAACACATCACCACGACACCACTGAACGCCACGATGTTGCTCCCCACCCTCCTCCTCGGCAGCGCCATGCTCGCATACAATTTGGCGATGGTCTCCTCGACCCCTACTGGCGCGGTAACCGACGACAACATTCCGGGGGTGATCGGCAGGGGGTTCAATGGGATCGGCTTGGTCTGCGAGACCAGCCAGGCTTCGCCTACGTTCTCGGAGATTGACTACATGGTGATGCGCCTCCACAAGTTCGCGTCGTGCCTCAACACCAACCCATTCGGCTCGCACTGCACGGAGCTGATCCGCTATGAGGGCGGCAACGTCGCCATCTGCGGTAGTTACTGGGGCAATCTCGACTGCCACGACGTCGCCAGCGCCGTCGACAACATCAGGGACAACTGCGCTGATTGGAATGCCCAGCGCTCTGGAGGGCAGTTCGTCGTTAATACAAAGATGAAGGTCATTCTCTACTAGCCCGCTTGCGGGTGCACAATCTCGCAGGATGGGGGGTGGTTTGCGGGACTGCAGGCTAGAGGAACAGATGGCGGGAGGAGGGAGTGCGATGGATGTTCGTGGGTTGTGCGCGGTGGCATGGGGTGTGTTTGATTCAAATATCTCACGACCAGATTCCATCTTGATTTCCTTCTCCTGTGATCGTTTGTTGCCATGTGTCATCTGCCCCATGGAGAAGTTTGCCAGACTTGTAGCGATGATATACATATTAGAGTTACTCATAAATGACCTTCACGACCAGTGCTTGCTGCCGGCTCCTACACTGATGTTCTGGCGAAGGATTCGATCCTTAGCAAATTCCCCGCCTAGGCGGAAAGTGGTTCCGAAGGAGCATGGCATAAGGATGAACCACGCACACGCCCACTGTCGCCATGTCTCCTGCTGATCTCGGTTCGTCCTACCGGTAGCCAGAGTAACCTCCAGTAGGAATATCTTAAGTTGGGTGCTCCTTCGCCCAAATATGCTATCGGTAGCCCTCAGCACCGCCACACCGAAGGGCCCAATCGTTGCGAGTCAGATTGGACGTCGGACCAAGAATACCAGGCTTAGTGTCGGGGCCCGGATACTCCGCACCGAAAAAAAAGGGTGAATTGACAAAACAACAAAATCCCTTACTTCAAGGTGCCAAACAAGGCGGCGGGGCTTGCACTACTTAAGGAGATGTGGGGCAATAAGTTCCGGGCGGAGACCTCCATGCCGAACAAGGCGGACACGCTGTGCAGCGTCTGCGGCCAGTGGGACACTCGGAATTCCGGTGCCAGCGCGACGCCCTAACACGCGCTATCCGCACAGGCAACTACCGAACGGCGGAGCACCGGTGCGAGATTGCGGCGTGCGGCGAGGTGGGAAAGGTGGTTGGGTGCAGCGGGGGAGCTGGGCACCGGGCAGGTGCCACTATTGCTACCCGCGCCCTCTTTAATGGCAACCACAGGCGAGGCTCAGGGATGGACAGTGATTTTTTTGCTCTCTCTTTCCTCTGTTCGAATCCTTTTCCTTTGTAATTTCCATTATGCGCGTCACATCTGCTCGGGACAGGCCTGGGCGGAGGCCAAGGGGGAGCTTGCAACATGCCGCCATTGCGCGGACTGCAGACAGGGGATTGTACATATCCATGCCGCGATCTAGATAGATCTCTTTACTCGTGGCTTTTTCTTTCGTTTACTCGCGTTCCGCAATCTAGACTATGGCGACACACTTTTTGCCCGGGTTTCCCGTTCGCTGTCCGCGCGAAGACAGCACGTTGCAAGCTCCCCTTTGTCCTCCGCCCCCGCCTGACCTAAGATAGAATGCGCACCAAAGAAACTAGTTACACATCAAGGGGGCAAAAAGAATCGTGACCAAAAGGAAACAAAAGGGGACCGCGTCCGGCCCCTACTGTACTCCTCTTCGTCCGTAGGTGCCATGAAGGAGGGCATGGCGACAAACAGTATCTGGTACCGTATTAACTCACGTTAGAGGCACTGTTTTTTAAGCGGTAAGCGCCGTCTTGGCGCTGAATAAGCTCGCAAAAGTGCGCTTATGGTCAGCGCCCCGCGGGACCCAGCCGCCGGACGGGAAGCCAAGCCTCTCGGCCAACAGAACCCACCACGCATCAAGGCAATCACCAACGGAAACAGGGCCGCGATGTCCGACAAAGAACATGCCACGGACGACACGAGAACACAGATGCCGACAGAGAGGCCGACGGTAGTTACCAGGTCAGTATCCATAATCACGACTCCTCGTCGCCAACGCGCCCCTGCTGTCGACTTCTCACTATCGCCGCAACCTCCTGTTCATCACATCTTAGTTCTCGACTCTCCGGTGCCACCTGTACCTGTTCACGAACTCCCAAGAATACTCTCTGCCGTCAGCATACAGTCCACCGCCGATGGTGAGTCGGCTCGCACACCAAATATCCGTTCCCTTCTGAAGTTCAGGCAACAGCCAGGCCCTCGTACGAAGGGGGTCGCTGAAGCTCCACGCTGGATTCCTCGCCTCACTGCAACACCCCCGAGAAATGCGCCCGCGCACAGTCGAATTGAAGCTGGGGGTCCTTGCTCGGCACCAACGAGGGAGGAGACTAGACATGGGTTTGGTTTGAAGAGTGTGACGCAGATACTGTGATGGAGAAGTGTAGGCAACTCCAGTCTAGTTCATACAGTGCCAGTATCTGATCTGAACCCAAGTGTGACTTCGCTCAGTACTGGCGACATAACTGCGGCTTCACTCGCCATTGACGACTCATGTGGGGCCTCGAGGCTCGCGTACAGCCGGAGATACGCCCTCGGCTTCGCGCATCATCGATGGCTTGGCCCTCACGAGCGTAGGGTTCGCGCGCGTGGTCTCTGCACGTACGGACTCGGCGGGCGTACTTTCAGCAAGGCCCGCAAGTCTCGGAACCGAACTCGAAGGCTAGGAAAGGAAGGGAAAGTGGAGAAGTTAAGAAAGGACGGGGGAAGGGAAAAGCTGCTACTAGTAGTAGTGTATCAGCTGCTGCTAGTACAGGTACAAGAAGGAGTGCGAGGTTGACTGCGAAACCTACCCAGACATTAGACATGTGTTGGAGTTTCCACAATTCACTGTTGCAGAGGAATCTGACAGGGATGACGGTGTTGAGTATGACTTTCGATGGCAGGATGGGGATTTTAGTAGCTTGTTCCTCCCGCCGAGGGCGACCCTCTTTGGAACGGTGATTGATAGATAGAATGTCTTCAAACCCGAAATATTGAACCTGGCACGATTTTGATATTGCCCTAATTAATCTCGAAGCGCGCTAGTGTGCGCTTACCGCTAAAAAACAGTGCCTCTTGCGTGAGTTAATACGGTAGCTCCCCTCCGGCGCCCAGCTCCTCAACCTCCGCCCTCCTCTCTTGAGTCTCCTCTTTCCGTTCCCTGGCTCCCAGAGTTCCATCCCGACACCTCGCTCTCCCACGTCTTTCTTAGCCGGGGCCAGCCTTCCCACATCCGTAGTCGAGAGCAAGTCTAGTACCGCGCGCCTGGCTGCACTTCCCGTTGACGAGGAGGTCCCAGGTCTTGAGCCGGTGTCTGAGGTCTCCCGCTCCGCTTTCCTCCCTTTCCGCATCTCTACCCACAGGATCTTCTGCTGGGCATTTCACTGGGGGTGCACCTTGAAGAGATGATCCTGCGTCTGCATCTGACATCAGCACCACCAGCACCGAGCAGTGCCGGTTCTCCGCCCACTTCTTCTCCGTGATCTCCCGCTTGAAGTGTGAGAGGAATCTAGGGAGCGGGATTGTGCGTGCTCCCGTCCGGTTTGAATAGCCTAGCCATTCTTCCCCACGGGCGGCTGGCTCTTCCGCCGTGAGCTTCGCCCATTCGTCGCACTTTTCATTCCCTGGGACTCCCTTGTGCGCCGGGCAATACTTGATCTCAATGGTGATGTCCGGCCCGGCCCACTGCAGCACTGCGATTTGTTTCCTTGCCTGGAGCGCGTACATCTGGCCAGGGCCAGCCATCCGCTTGATGGCGGCTTGGGCATCTGTGAGGATTGCAATCCGCTCTGGTGTTGTCTGTTTCCGTGAAGCGAATTCCAGTGTCCTTGCAAGAGCAGCGCACTTCGCTTCACGGCCCCCCTAGTTGTAGCCCATGTAGGTTTTGATGCCCACCCAGGGCCGGACATTCCTCCATACCACCGCACTTCTGGCGGCCCCGTCACCCAGTCATGACCCATCCGTGAACATGGTCAGCCCAGGCCGGGCCTTCTCTGCCTCGTCGTTGTCTTCGGCCTCCTCCTCCTGCAGCAGTTCCTCTAGAAAAACTGTGCCCCCCGTCCTGCCCGAGTGTGAAAGAGCCTCCGTAAGTCTGCGTCCGAACGCCGCCGAGGAACTGACGACCTCCCCGGCCTGGCTACCCTGCGGTAGGCTAAGTAGCCGAAGCCCGAGCCGCCACTGTCCGATCTCCTGCTGGACTGGGTCCCGGCTCCATCGACAAGGCCCCAGGTTGGTTGTCCGGTAGTAGCCTGTGGTCACTCGCGCCTGGCGGGCTGGTTTTTTTTTTATATTGTTATTCATTTCTCGCATGCGACCTATCAGATCATGGCGGGGTTATGTGCAGTCCGTTTCCTGTCCGCTGTCCGCGCAGTGACGGCACGTTGCAAGCTCCCCTTTGCCCTCCACCCACGCCTGTCCCCAGAAGATGAGATGCGCACCAAGGGAATTACAAAAGAAAGGAAAACGAGCATGAAGGACAAAGGAAAGAACAAAGGAGAGGCGCCGCCCAGCCCCTATACCGTTCCTGCAGACGCCATGAAGTCGGGCGTGGGGAGGAACAGAGGTAGCTCCTCGTCCCGGCCCCTCAGCCCCCGTATCCTGCTCCTTCAACCACTCCTGCAGCTCGGCCTCCGACACGTCGCTCACTATGTCCTCCTCGGCCGGCACCCTCCTTCCCACATCCGTGGTGGAGAGGAAGTCCAGTACCGCTCGCCCGTACCTCTCGTCCGCCAGCCTGACGGGCTGGTGTGGCTGTTAGTACTCAGTTCAGACGTTTAACTAGAACCCGAACGTGCACCTAGCCGTCTATTCAAAATTGCCCGTTCCAGTCATCATGTCCAGTCTTCGCAAAGTCGCAGAACTGAATGCCTGACGAGTAGGCAATTTCTCCTCCACTTTGGAACCTCATCATATATCACTACGCTTGCGCTCTTTAATAATAAATTTCTTTTACTCAGGGTCTGGAAGGAAAACTCTGAGCCCCCAAACTCCGAACTAGGAGCCCGTGCCAAAGTCTACTCGGCACAAATGTGTGGTGTTCGGGGTTCTGTAATGATTTTCCGATGGCTCAAGCCGCGTTAATTTGAAAATTGGCGTGTCGGGTGTGGAAAATTTTGCATGTACGTATGTAATAGGGGGTACTTACTTTCCCTTCCAGACTCCCAGCCTTACGCAGGGCAACAACTAGATAGAGTGAATATTATTTTTTTGCCACGTGATCGGCGAATTCCAAATTATCACTCGGCCGGCTGGGAGTCATCGATGTTGTTGTAGCATGTCTTCTGTATGCTAGAAAACACTGCGGCAGAAGTCCGAAGAGCCACGGGCAGAGGAAAGAACCGCTTCAAAATTCGAGGTCTGGCGACGAGCGATGCACCCGACCAATCCTAGACTTCCTGCGCACCACCGGAGTGGGAAGCAGGGTGGGACCCAGAGCGGTGCCGCCGGAACCTGGGGGCGATGAGGCGGAGAAGCCGAGGAGCAGGAGGGAGGTGGTGGGTGAGGAACGGAAAGGGGAGAGGGCCGTGAACGAGGGGGAGGAGTAGGGGAGAAGGGTGTGATTTTCTTTGTCTTTCCTTGAGCCTGGAACGTCATTTCCTTAGGTCGAGATGCGAATATTCTGTCGTTACTCCGATTCCCATGCCTAGGGAAAGGCCAGGCGGGGGCAGGGGGAGTTGCCGTGGGCTGCCAGCAGACTGTGAGAGGTCGTGGCGGACGGTGAACGAGAGAGGACTGTACATAATATCGCCATGATCCGATAGGGTCGCATGCGATCAACGAACCATCATCATCATCTTCTATATGCTTAGTCAGTCCTTGTGATGGCCAATGCTATAGATATGAGCAGTGGCGTCACATCGTCACAAGGCAACCATCACATCTTCACTTCACTCCTATTGACAATCGAGACTGGCTGGAACCCACCGAGCCAGCACCCACCACAAAGCCTAATCTGCTCGAACACCTTCACAACACTCCGTCAATAGGTTCCTCGTGAAGCCAAGCACTGTAGCCAGTTTTTTAGAAGACGATTGTGATTCATAGTATCTGGGTGCACTGGAACAACGGCTCAATCTGCACTTGATATAGTGTTGGTCCACAGTTGCTATGGTCTCCTCCGAGAATCGCCGTCGCTCGCACAGTACAGCCGAGGCATCGAGCCCGCTCACTGTTGGAAATACATCTCCCCGCCCCGGCATGGCGTGTCGACGGAGCAACGCCGACGGGAGCAGTGCTGGGCTGCAAGGGCACCAGCCTGGACTCTGGAACCAGTGTTGTGTAACAGCTTGGCGTTCTGTACTAAGTTCGCTCTCCTTCGCCCTTCCTTCCTCTCTCCTGCGCACATCGAGATAGAATACGAGTGCCGCTTCCAACTCGCACCGCTTTATCCCCACCATCACCTCTCTTCACTACCATCTCTGTTTGTGTCTCTACCACTCTTCTCTCCACGACAGTACGTTCTCACCCCATTAGAAACTCCTCTGTCTCGACGGTGATCCGGCAATTTCTCACCCTCACCCACAACAGGCGGCCAACTACCAACCCATGGTGCCGCACAACGATGCAAAATATGATCCCTACGGGCCCGCCAGATTCCGCCTACCCAAAACCCGGAAACCAACCCAAGATACGCCAGGTCATGAGGTCTCACTCGCTCAGCCCCCGCTGCAGAAACGCGCCCCGGCACTTTTTTGCCTAGTTCGGTCCAGGACACCTTCCACGCCACTGGCCGCACTGGGTCTTGGATTGGCACGGCGGAAACAGCCCAAGCTGCGGGTGTGATCACCTCCGATCACCAGCCTCGGCTTTCCCAGTGCGGTGCACGTGACTAGCATACGGCGCATCACCCGACTGCGCGTCCAACCGTTCACCCCTCTCCCCATGATTTCTTTGGGTCGCGATGCAAGTTTCCTGTCGCTGCTTCCCATTCTTCCGGGGAAAGGCCAGGCTGGGGGAGGGACAGGGTGAGTTGCCACGGGCTGACGGGCGGACGGTGAGAGCTTGCGGCGGATGGCTAACGGGGTCGCATGCAATCAATGAATCATCATCAGCGGCACCACCGTGCGATCAACGAGCCGCTATCATCCAGCCAGCGCATCGCATTGCACCGATTCCAGGCGAGTCGTGACGCGAACGAATTCGCTGCCGCCGCCGCAGGATTCGGCGCGGGCGACAGGAGCATCCCCCCTCCCCCGAGCCAGAGTACATACCCTACGTTTCCCGCCGGCTACGATCCTCATTTCCGCGATTCGCCAACTCTGCGCCCGGCGCCTCCGAGTCTCGACGTGTCCGAAGAAGCCCCCAATCCGTCCACTCCGTCACGCAGCCCGGCCGACACCGGCACTGGCACCGACACCAACCCTCTTTCCACACGTGCTATGCCGTATCTTGCCGTCCGACCCCAGCCTGCCGCCCGGAAGCAAGAGGAACGGCGGATGGAACGTGAGGGTGGTGCAACCGGTCCGCGGAGATGCACGCAGGCATAACCCCGCCCCTCCCCCCTTGGTGCGCGCCGGGCCTGCATATCTACCAGCTTTTAACAACATACCACCCCAAACCCCCACGAGCGATCCCACTCTTGCGCATAACTCCGCCGACGTACATATCGCATGGCGTCGCCGGCGACAGTACAGGGTAACTATGTACATGCAGCAGAGATCTTCGACTGCCCACAATGTATGTATGTACTGTACTATGTAGAGTAGTTACCGTGTACTGTACGTATGCAACTACGCGTGCAGACTTGCCGGAAACAAAGTCAATTCAACCGTGCCGGATCGGTTCCGGAAAAGCCGGTGCAAAGGACCCGTGCGAACCCCAAAGTAATCAAAGCACTTCGGTGTCAAGTATACTTAGGTAGGTATGGCAAACGAATAAATTACATACACAAATGATACACGCTACCCGTCGAGTTCAAGAGAGACCCTATCTATAATACAATCCGTCCCTTCTGTGAGGTATCAAAGCACCCATCATTCCTCCCGTTCAATCCATCCCACCCGTTCGATCCATCCAATCCGATGCCATCGCTCCAAATAAAATCCAACCCAAACCAGACCGAATAAAAAAAAAGGCCCACTCCTCCCAATGCAATGATAATGTATGATACCAATAATCCGCCCCGCCAATACACTCTCAGACTCGACACGCGCTTTATCCGAAGGAAAAAAGAGATAAGAAAAAGAGGAAAACAGAAAATACAATGGAAAAGGAAATTGTATGACAAACAAGACGATCCCCCGCCCCCCCCCTCAAATAAAAAACAAGGAAAAAAAATACCCCTTTAACCCCGGTCGCCCTTTGTGCACAGCTTAACAAGATGCAAGGAAAAAGAACAGCGAAGACAATGTAATTAACTGCAAGCAGAAAAGGGAAAAGTTCTAAGCATCCCCCACCCCCCACCTCACACCCCCTCCCCCTGACAACGTCATCTCACGTCCCCCAGTGGAAGGATCCCCGCTGATGAGCGAGAAGAAAAAGTGTTCGCAAGGGATGGAAGGTCGAGGGGTCGCAGTATGTGAACACGGGACGTTGTGGGCGGTAAGAGGGCGGTAGTTGTTGAACGGACGAGTCGGTAATTGCGGGATGGTATGAGTCTGTAATGAGCAAAAACGACATAGCAGAAGGACGAATTACGCGACCGTGTAAATTGTGGTGGGTGCCGGGACAGAAGTGTTTCCAAGATTCCTAGCGGTTACCACGATGGATTGCGGTGTTACCTCACGCGTAGCTGCACGCCCACCGACCAGGGTCTCCGATCACACGCAACTTGCACGATTGACGTGGCGGCAGCATGTACCTAGCTTTTCCTTGCGCTGTGTCGCTGAGCTTTCCTTCGCGGCGCATGTTCATCTCGAGCACTATCACCCGCAGGAAGTCTGGGTTCTCGCGGACCCCACGCTGGACCGTGGGTTCCACCACCGCCACCTCCTCCTCCGGCCTCGGCATGCACCGTGCTCCGCTCCGACCCGACTTCAATCGACCCGAGATCTTGTACGTCTGCATCTGGACGGCTCCGGTACACGGCGCGTCGTCGTACGACGCCGTCCACGGGTTAAGGTAGCGGCGCAGGGCTGGCGTGGCCTCGTCCTCGGACAGGGTCGGTCGCTTCTCGTCCGTATACTGGGGTGAGATGGATAGGATGCTGCGCGTAAGGTAATCGGGTTGCTGGATGACCGCCGCTGACGCCGTCAGGATCGAGAAGCTTCGTGCCGCCGACTTGAGCACCCTCAGCGAGGCCGTCAGGTTGGACACGAGGTTGAGTCGCAGTGCGCCCCGCTTCAGGGAGTCTTCCGGTAGGAACACGACCGGCTCTGGTGATTTCTCCAACAGAGGGTGGTCGACGCATGTCCGCGGAGTCCTGGTCTTGATGCGCGTTCGTAGATCCCCTCCCGAGCGACGACGGGGCGACGTCGGCGGCGAACCGAAGGTGCTTGATGAATCGGACTCGCTGTCGGTGTCTAGCGACGGCACCGATTCGGTGGAGGTCGAGCGAGTGGACAGCACTCCGTCGCTGGTCGACCGGGACATGGCGGTCGACTCGTAGATCTCATCGTCCGGAGGGCGGAGCAACAGCTCGAGGGGGGACACAGGCATCTGGTAGTCCGACAGACTGCTTCCATCGTCCTCGCCTTCGATCGGATCGATGCAAGCGCCTTTCGCCGGCGGGGTCATCGGGAGCGAGTAGGTATCCCTCTTGCTTCGTCGCGACTTCCTCGGCGCGGGGATCACGGTGCTAGCGAGCAGGGCGACGACGGCTGTGGAGTAGCGCGGCTTGTAGCTCTCGTGATGCATCCGGCGGCCTTTCGAGGGGATGTGCATGGGCTCGGAAAACGACGCGTACGAGTCGGCGATGCTCGACATCGACGAGGCTGAGGATGCGGGTCTGCCGCCGTCGGATAGAGGTGTGGGATCCGGTAACGATGTGAAGGACGCCGGCCGGTCGCCGCATAGTATGGAGGAGGAAGCCGGTCGTGGAGGGTTAGAGGAATCCATCTTTGTTCTAGAGATTCTATCAGCTTGCGGCAGCGAAGAGGCGAGGTGTTTGCGTTAGTGCAGGAGTAGCGAGAAGTAAGGGCGGGACCTGGAGAGAGAGAGCAGGAGAACGGGAACGAGGGAGTCATAAGCAAGCTGAGGTGGGAGAGATAGCAAAATAGGGGTGCGGACAGCTATGTAAGCTGGGTGGCCGGGGAAGATGGGGTGCGTGCAGAGGGAAAAAGGGCCCACAACAACAACCAACGGACATACCTGGACCCGCCCGTGACTGGTTTGCGGCTTAGATATTTTTGGCTACCGAACGAGCTGGGATTCTGCTCGTGATAATGATGATGATAGGTAATGAGGACGATGCAGCAAGTACCGCCGTCGTAGTCGGCAGTTCAGCGCCGAAGAATATGCTGATGCTGCGAGACAGCTAAATGGGGTCTGGCGGTGTAGCTGGCAGCAAGTGGCGTGATGGGGCGGCGGTGTCGGTGGGGGACGTAGAAAGACGTGAAGTTAGGTGTGGCAGGGGGGCATCCGCGGGTGGTGGGAGACGAAGGGCTGGACGGCGGTTAAGTAGCAGGCTGAGTGAAAGTGTCTTTATTCGCAACTGATCGGAGAAAGAGGGAGTGCCAGAGATAGCGAGGGCAAGTGCTGATATGCACGATATCTTTGTTTTTTTTTATCTGAGTATGTAGCCGCGGTGGGGCAAGCAATGGGGGAGGAGGGAGGTTGCGGTGGTGGTGGTGGAGGGTGACCGCAGGAAGTGTTGCGGGTGGTGGTACTATTGAACGGGGTGGTGTGCGTCGGAAGTGTGTGTCGATAGATAAGGCAGAGTAGACACTGGAAACAAGGTGGTGCGACGGCGACGGGCGGACCGGAGCGATATCAAACAACACCAGGACAGGACAGCCAGCAGCAAAGCAGGCAGGCACCAGCGATCTGCCACGGCAGGAGGAGGTGAATATCCACGCGGAATGGGCAGTCGTTCGGCAGCAGTCGACGGCGACGATGGGCTCGCAATAAAACACTCAGAACAGAGGACGGGAGCAAGACGACGGCGACGACGACGACGACGACGGTGATGGCGGCGCGGACGACTCCTGTAGAAGCGACTCGCAGAAGCACGTTCCCATGCAAGAGGACAAGGGGTGCCGCGGCGACGGCGGCGGGAGCGAATTGACTGTCGCCGTGCGGGATATCGTTTGGGCGATCAGGCCTGGGTCATCCGGCCGCGGGATGGCTGTGGGGAAAGCCGGATGGCCGGATGGACGGGATGCAGCGGTGATGGAGATTCGCAGGAGCATGAGCGGCGGACAGGTCAAGCCAGCCAGCGGAAGTCTCGGTCGGCCGGCTGGAGTAGGTATCTGGCTGGCTGGTTGTTCAGCCTGGTTGTTCCAATCATGGGAGGACGGAGAAGACACGGCGATGGCCGTACATAGATGCTAGATACATAGGTAGAAGATAGGTACATGCAGCGTCCATGACGCTCGTCGCCCACCGAGCAGGCCAGCACAGCACAGCACAGCACAGGAACGAACAGGGTCCCGCCAGCAGTGGCAGCGAAGAGCTAGCTCCGGCCGGGGCCAGGCCATGCGAACGAATCTCTGCGAAACTGGCCCCCTCCCTCTGTGCACCGCAGGCATCCAGAACAGCCACGTCCCTCGTTCCCCGCTCCCATCGCCGCCACTTGCGTCGTCGCCCGCCCGAGACCCCGTCGCGGAATCCGACGCTCCGGAAAGAGCGCACCGAACACAACCTAATCTCACGGAAGGATGGCGGGGCGCCGCGTGCGGCCGGAGGGAAAGCGACTAGGTCGAGTGCTTTATCTGTGCGTACAGCTGGTCCGTCGCAGAGCGCTGCTGACTGGCTGACTGGCTGGCTGGCTGGCGACATCAATGTGGGGCGGTATGGAGGGCTGGGGTCGCAGTGCATACCTGCAGTTCTCTCCGGCGGGCTCGCTCTTGCTCTTGCCGGTCGTCCGTGACCTCACGCCGTCGCGCAAATCCCAGCCCGTGGTTCGTCGCCATTCGCTGGGCACGAATCCGCGTCAGGGGGCGGTGCTTGCTGGGGAGAAGCGTCACCGTCACCCCGTCGCGCTGTGACGGCCGCTGCCGCCGTGTCTCCCTCTGGCGCACCCACGATCGCCGGCGATATTCCCGCTTCCCTCCGCCCGCTTCCTACTTTCCGTAGTGATCCGTGGATACATACGACGCGCGGAGCGGCGCTGTCGACAACCTCCTGTCGCTGCACGTCCTTATCTCTGCGGATCTTGTCGCCGGTCGCCACCCTCTTGCCGGCGCTCGCGTGCTTTGCGCATGTGCACCTCCTCAGCGCAGCCTGTTCGGCGGGCGTGGGTGCGACCCGCTCCGGCCTTGACCCAACGCAGCCCAGCGCGCGAGGCGCAGTGACCAGCAATCCAGGCGCGTACTTGCGGGGACGCTTCTTCTCGAAGGGCCAACAGAATCGTCGTGTCCCGCCGCCCTAACCGGTTGTTGCAGGCCCACGCTGCACACTTGCAGGGATGCTCCACCAGCCCCTAGCGGCCGTGGGGAATCCCGGTCCCGTCGACCAATCGCATCGGCGCTGCGACTGCACTTTCTTCTTTCCGTAGATATCCTCCCTCTCGCGGACGAGTCCGCAGTGCTGCGTTGCGTGCAGGCGACACGACGGACGTAAAGTCAAGAAAAAAAGAAAGCAAGGAAGCCCGCGAGCGAGACGTCCCATCTCTATGTAGGTATCGGATGCAGCCGTCAGCCTTCTTTTCCCACCGATGTCGCCCGACGTCCGATAAGCCCGCGGCAAGCCCGGCCGGACGCCCGTCGACGGCGAAAACGAACAACCGTTCTCGAACATCACAAGTTCACTGCCGCACGGACGAGGACGTGGTGACTAGCAAGACGCCCCGTGACCGCGCACCTCCGCCGCCCTCCACATGCCACGTCTCCTAGTGGCGAACAGATCCCACTTACGCAATCGATTGTCGTGATTGGCTCGGTGGGCTATGGGTTACCCGAGAGCGACGGGGGGGTCGGTGACGTCGCGGTGTTCGCGGTCACGTTACCCCCCGGAGACAGATGGCTGGGAGGCCGTGGCTGGCGGGGGAACTCGTTGGGTCGCGTGCGCGGGTCTGGAATGTCCGCCGCGTTACGCCCAACCTGCGGAGGAGCACCCCACAAATTTCCTCGGTGGGCAGGCCGGTGGTTCGATGTCGTGGCGCGCTTTCTTTGTTTTGCATCCAGCATCTAGTCCTCAGCCTCCCATCCCCCACGAAATCGCGTCGCAGCCGAAACCCAACGAGCCCGTGCATACATACGTCGCGCGGACGGTTGTCAGCGGATTATCAATGATGGGGTTGTTGGTTGAAGGTGTTCACGTGTGGATGGCGGGTCGAGGGGCGGTTTGCAGACCGGCGGGGTGTCTCGTCGCGTATCTTGCGGGGATATAATCCGCCACGCCCCGGCGGGACTGCGCGGTCCGATCGGTAATGCCGTCACGGTGTGGAGTGCTGTCGGCCTCCTTGCGGCACCTGTTGTACCTCGTACTTCCATCACGACCGCGTCTTCTATCCGAACGCACCCTCGCGAGTTTGCGTCGCACGCGCAAGCCCAGCAAAAGCCCACGAAGACGGCTGCCAGCATCGGAGATACAAGTACCTTCGTGTCGTGAGTGCACTCAACATACGTCCGCAACCAGTCTTTCGAGTCGATGCGGGCACCGTCAGAGATCCGCAGGCGTCTTTGTTTCGAATAGATCACGCTTGTCTGCTTTCCCGTTATCTTCAGGTATCTTCTTTCTTCCGATTTTCTTTTTCCATTTCTTTTCTGTTGGGGATGTCTTCTTTTTTCTTTTTCTTTTTTTCCCAGTACGTACGTGTTGAGATAAGGCGGTCAGGTACTGAGTGCATAGGTGCAAGTAACGCATTGTTCCCTCGACGGTCGGCGGACCGAAAACGTGACGACTGCGGAATTCCACGAATGGTACGTAAATTGCTCGTTCCAAGCGTCTTCCCTGCTCGATATCCCGCAAGTCGCCGACCCACAGCGAGTTCTCCTCTCGGCCAAGCTGTTGCGCGCGCGGTCTTGGTTGAACGGCGGTACGTTCCTGGATGGAGAGTACATAGATACATATGCGTATATACCGTACGGCCTGGTGAAACGATCAGCTCTGACCCAGGGCAGGTAGGGGACTCACTGACTGCTGGTGTCCAAAGTCATCCGTGTCGATGGTGTTCCTCACCCCTTCGTGAAACACACCCCCACGCCCGACGCTTGCAAACGTCATGGACGTGATGATGTGCGCTTGTGGGGGTGAACAGAGATCTTCGCTGTCAGTTCAGAAAAAGAGCTCAAAAAAAAGAAACCACAAAAAAGAAACGAAGAGGTTCTAACGCACCCGTTGCATATCGTGGGGTAGAGTGTCTATGTACGTCTCAGGAGATGACGGATAGATGAGGAAGATCTTTTACCCGCGGGTGCCGTTTCCGCCGGCCTTCCACCACCTCCTCCGTCTATCTAGTTACCCCTCCATTCTGCAAATGGGTGCTGTTTGTTTCGTTTATTCCGTTTGTTCGTATCATCTTATGGCCATCTGCGGCTGCTGGATATCCAGTTCCGAGCCAATTGCGGTCGAGTCTCGTGTGTGTGGTGTGACGAGGTGATATGTTTGGTTGGCCCGTTTACCCCACAACCAACTTTTTTTTTTCTTCTTGCTTTTGCGAAACCTTAGATTCCCCAGAAAAGCGTATACTTTTTTTTTCTGCGAGATTTATGAGATGGCATCTAGGTACCCTTTTCCCCGCAATCCCCGCAATTTCATTGACTTTCTTTTTTTTCGTCTCCCCCTCTCTTCTCCGTCGGCGTCGTTGGACTGCAAACAACTCAGTTGTGGATACATAGAGTAAGTAGATGGATAGGTGGCCTGTCGCGCATGATTCTTTTTTTCGTTTTGTTTTTTGAATTGCGGGGCCGACGGATAATGATGATGAATGGGTGGCGATGGTGTATTGGTGGGCAACGAACCCCCGCATGTCTGACTGTCTTGTGCTTGACGGAGCAGCGCCTACTGCGGGTGCACGAGGTGTGTTGCGTCATTTCGAGATGAGGCTGCTGTCTTCGTGGGAAGACGAAAATGGTTTTCCTCGAAGACACTTCGGTTTTTGCCCCCGTGCTACATCACCATGTGTCAGTACGCAGGGACTAAACCGGGGTGCATTAAGGTACCCACTGACATGGCACCACGAATACGGTTCAAAGGGCGAGTCGCCTGACCTGGACAGAGCTTAGCAAGGCGAAATGCGACCGGCGCTAGCTAGGCTTGTCCCATGCAAAATACCTCGAACACGGATGCTCACTCCTCGGTTCTTGACTTCTCCGCGTGGGGAACCAAGTTTCACAGCGACCGCGCTGCTGACGGAACGTTGGCACTGCTGAAATCCGTCGCACTGACGACGAAAGATAGGTAGACTTCGCGGGCACCGGCAGGGCATCACGACGGCGGACAAGACTTTTGGCACCAGTTCATGAGGCAGAGGCTTGATCGCTGGTGAAATCGATCCCGGCGGTAGTCCGATCTCTTGCGGAGGTGTGTTGATACGGGGGAAAATCGGTACCGGTCACGACGATCTCTGTTGTGTGCATTAGTGGTGGCGCTTTAGGCACTCTTCACGGGCGGGTACACTCCCCTGCTGTAGCCGATGTCGCAGTTTCTCCGTCGGTTCAGCGCCATCGCGAGGGCCGGACGTTTCGCTATCGAATTTGAGTGATTGATTGTGAGTTGCAGTTATAATTGCAACTGGCAAGTGGGACGTCGCTGCAGAAATATACCTCCTCACATCGGACGCGGTTGATGGTGAGCATTTCGATCGCATTGGGGAGACGGTTGAGGTCAAATAGCACATACCGCGTAGCAGTGGTATCCCAGGTGGGGTTCGGTACCGCGAACCGTACCCAAAGAGATTCCGACGCGACTCGAGTCCCGCCCATCCCACGGTCGTTTCCGCTGCTTCTCGCTGTCTCACGTCGTTTTCCTCCTCCAGTTCCGTCCATATCTCGACAGGCAGCGGAGACCGCCGGTTCCTAAAGTGCTTGGCAACTGTCAGTCAAATACCTCACAAGTTTGGCGGTGAAAGGCGTATGTATACTCTCATCAGCTTTCCCCCTTCTCCTTCGGCTCCCGGCTCACTCACTTCTCCGGGCATCCCTCTTCGGCCTGAACGCTCGTTCGGGTTGGGCGATGACATGCAGTAGCTTAGAAGAACAAGTCTGCATAGGCATCACCGGTTATCTGGTACAGAATGCAGTGGTGTGCCTGCACCCGCCTTCTAGATATTCAGTCGGGTTTCTAATTGGTCGCGTGCCTAATCTCGTGATTGGTACCTGTCCTGTCCTACATGTCCGCAAATGAGTGACGTCTTATGAAGTGCTCCACCAGTCATGCCTCTGGGATGGATTTCCTCGTACCAGTAGCCAGTTCCGGCTTCCTATCGCACCGCCAGCTTCCCCAGAGAATGGCATCTCTTGAGCGCATGCGAGTGGGTGTATTGTGTCTGCGCCTAGTGGTTTGTAAGCTTCGTCCAATCCCATAGTGTTCTCCAGGGCCGCAGGGCCACAATAGGGAATAAGTCGAGCAGCCTACCGTGCTTTCCACCCGCCACGCTCCGGATTCCTCGCAGTGGCGAGAGAACAATCATCTGCATCCACATGCCTGCCCTCGTGCCGAGCTATGCGAGAGACTTCCATGTTTTCATCTGCCTCCGCCCTTTCATCAGAAATCCGCCATCTCTTTCACTCTAGCAAAAACTACCAACGTCCACACCAGTACTGCGCCGGTGCTTCTCGCGATAGCGGTTAGCCCCTAGCGCATGTAGAGGGACAAACACTCACTCGGCGGGAGCCACACTCAGCGAGCGTGCGGGGAGTGAGAGGACCAGAATTCTTGTGTGGCGGCGAAAGCGGTCAGCGCGGTCGAATGGATTGACTGGACTTGTCAAAGACAAAAGGGAAAAGAAAAGAAAAGAAAAAGTCGCTGGCGCATCGGTGTGCTGCGTATGGGGCCAAGATGTCGCGAGTTGTTGAAAGAACGGTATGATTGAACCAAAAAAAAAAAAAAAAAACTTCGCTGGATGGATGGGGCTCGGCTATGCATTCCTAATCGGGAGTTCACTGAGCTGCACTCGCCCGGCAGGCTGCAGCTGCTGCAATTGCTGCGAAGCCGACCACCCGCCCCCCTCACAGCTGCTTTCTTCTTCCCGTTATTCTAGAATTCCTTGCTTCCGCAGTGCCAGCGCAATACCATATCGCCCCCACACTGGGAGCAACTCCATTCTCGCGCTCTTGAAGCGATTCTGATAATTCGGTAGCTGGTACTGTCCTATCCGACTGATGTCTTTTGTATACGCTGGGTGGCCAGCGTCGTCCGATAATTCGGTTGCTGGTACTGTCCTATCCGACTGATGTCTTTTGTATACGCTGGGTGGCCAGCGTCGTCCGATTTGCGACGGCGGTGCGTCCAGGGACCGAAGCGGTGCTAAAGGAACGCAGGAAACTACTCTCGAGAATTACGAACACCGTCGCTATCTGAAGCGGCCAGAGAGAAGTGAGTACATATGCCAATGTATGGTCTCACTGTCGTCGATGGTTACAATCACATACAGATCACGAATGTGACTGCCTGAAACAAGCCGTTACGTCGAACCCCGTTGGGAAGCACAGATTGGACAAGACGGAGGAGCTGTGGAGATGTCGTGTGGATAGGTTAAATTTTTAGGAGAGGAGGCGGATAACAAACAGACGCCGAAATGACACAGCTCGAGTGTGCTGTTTGTCGGTCTGGGTCGGCGCCGCCGTATAAACCGTAATGGAGTGAGTGTTGGATCCGCAACCAGTCTTTGGTGGACGATGGAGTGATTTCAGGGAAGGCTTTTGATATCACTGGTGTCCGTTTTGACTAGCTTCAGCGCTGATGCACGGGATTCAGTTTCACGGTGCGCTCAGCCGAGAACAGGGTAGGGGGTTGCGCCGCGTTTACCTTCAACAAAAGCACTGTCTCCCTGGCCGAACACGACGCGACAAAGGTTTGCCGTCCGCTTTCGGGCGTCCAGCGCAATCGGCACAGCAGTCGGCCCGCGCGGAGGACACACCTCCGCTCTTCCGGAAGGATGTCATCAATGTTGCGCGAAGACACCCCTTGCCGCGGAATATCTCGAAACGCCTTGTCTAAAACCGGCCGCAACGCTCGACGCTGCTCTGAGATGACACCCACGCGCTGCGCGTTCTGACAAAGCGCGTGGCTGCTCTGACGTTCTACTCACTCGGGTTTGCATACGAAGGACGCGCTCGTATCCTACTGGGCTGCCGATACGGAAGTTTGCGAGATGTGCGTGAAGGATCCGCTTGTGTCCGGGACGTGCTACGGCAGAAGCCCCACTGGACAGTGGTTTCTGGTAGGGAGCATCGCCGGGGTGGAGTACAGATTTTGCAGCCTTGCCGACCTGGAGGCGTTGATCCATGGGTAAGAACTTGCCCGCTTGGAGTGATGTTCATGGAATATCACGGCTGATTGCTCTAACTGTAGCAGGGATATTGTTGAGGTGCAGATGTATCTCTATCGCCGGCGGGGAACTCGTCTTTTCTGGTCACATTCTAGGGTAGTGGAGCCGACAGAGTTAACCATAATTTGAATTCAACGTTTTGAATGCACGGAATCGCCTAATAAAAGCTCCTCGGTGTAAGTGCTCCGTCCTTTCATCATCATCTAACCGACCAATCCTCACCTCCGACTCTTCCTCTTTTCCAGAAACCACGAGACACTGCTACTTCCACGAAACCCATTGCACGACGGGCGCCACACTTCTTCCCATCATGGTGAAGTTCGACTACCTGTGTCCCTATTGCAGTGGGCCAGTCGAAGCCGGTACAGGTTGCAGGATGACTCCGTGCGGACACGCTTGCATTCACAGGGACTGTCTGTTTTACGATGGAGAAAAAACCCCCAATGGACGAAAATACTACTGTCCTCGCTGTCGGAAGCCGGCACTAGGTGAGCCGACTGGCTAGACCGCGCCGGCACCTCTGGCAGTCCGCCTCCGGAGGCCGACAACCACGAAGATGTGGGGCGGCGGGCTGATGTGGTACGGTGGGTTGTGGTGGGGGTGCGGCCGTGATGGGGGATTTTCTGGGTGGGAGAGGATAATTACGGCGTAAGTGGAGTGAAATGTAGCAGGGTGCCAAACTTAGCGGCCCAGAAAAGAATATTCCGCGATGCACCGACAGCTGTTTGTCGACTTCGTCTTCCGAATCCCAACGGTTGTGAATAAGAAGCACCGCGGGGGGGAGGGGGGGGGGAGGTGAAGAAAATGGACGCAGAGTGCATGCAGACATCCGACAGATGGTGCATGATAGTTTCACGCAGTAGATTACGGGTTTGGTGGATACGCATCTTGTCCGGTCGCGCGCCACACCGTGACGTCGACCGCCTCTCCCATCCAATCAGGGCAAGATACTGTTCTCACCTCGCTCACTCCCCCGGCAGCGCCGCAGCATGCCGGTTGCGGATGCGTCACTTGTGTCTTTGGACTCACCGCTACCAGGGCATGAGCTGGGGTGTTGTGGATGAAAGGAAGTACCTTTTCCTTGGTGCTGCTGGCATTGGTGGCGGTCGTCTCCGTGAGAGGGGCAGAACTGATCTAGACGTAATCAGATATGGCAGTTTGGACCTTTTCCGTGTTAGTTTTTTTCTTTCTTTAACGCTCGGTTTCACAGCAACATCTCTTGCCAGCGAAGCATCGTAGAGATTGCACCGCGACATATGATATGGCACACTTCCGGCTTCAGGCGGTGGGATGGGAAATAGAGAATGAAATGATGCAGCGTCCAAAGCCATCCGTCCAATAAAACCCCGCAGCACCAAATAACCCCGCCAACCCACAGGTTCCACATACTACGACGGACTCACTCATAGCCCCACCACTTGCACCAGGGGCAGATGTCGCTACGCCTGGCGCTGATGACGTGTGAGCCGCTGTCGGTGATGTCGCAGATGGCCATGCGGCAGCACATTCGCGAGTGGACGCATCGCCTGTGGAACGCCAGCCGCGCGTGGCCGCAGCGGTGCAGCCAATTTGTGTAATCGCACATGGTTCTTGCGGTAGGTTGGTGTCGGTGGAGAGGGGGATGCGCCTTGCGATTGTCGCTGGGACGGCGCAGAAGGGCGGACTGGCTTGCTGCCCGGGATTGTTATGTATGGGTGGCTGCGGAATTTCATGTGCAAGGAACTGCTGTTGGACTCACCTCAAACGTACTGTATGCAAGTTGAAAGAACCTACAAACCCCATCGCTTCGGTGGCGAGAACCTGTTGGGTGCCTGGAGACCCAATGCACACAGGACAAGGGACTCGTGTACAAAGAACGGCCGCAAGTGTTGGCCCGAGCCACATCCACCTATCGCGACACGCCGTGAGGGCTCAACAGCAGTCCGTCGGGTTCGATTGAGCGGTAAGGTGAAAGCGTCGATAGACAGAAATAGATGACCGCCGCCCCGTGGAAATGACCCGGCACAGCTAAACACCAGCTGCATCGCGAGCGAGCGAGCGAGAGGGAGAGAGAGATTCATTGATCGCACGCGACCCAGTTAGATCATGGCGATATTATATAACTACAGTCCATTCCTGTCCACCGTCTACCCCGACCACGAACAGCCCGCAGGCAGCGCGCGGCAGCTCCCCCTGCCACGCCTGGCCTATCCCCATTTCGATGCCCTTATGAAAAGACAGTAATTAAAGGAACAGGCAAACAGCGAGGGACTGCACGGGACTGCAAGGAAAGGGAGGGAAAAGAAGAATAAAAGAATGGGAGTTTCCCTTATTCCTTGTCCACACCTCCTACACCTCCATTTTCCAGCCTCGCCCTCCCGACTCCCTTTGTCTTTTCGCCGGCCCTTCCCCCCCTCGCTCTGAAGAGTCTCCCTACTCCCTCGTGGCCCCTCCCTACGCCCCGCCCTTATGGTGCGCAAGTAGTCGAGGGTCGCTCGGGTGCACCGCTCGTCTGCGGATACATTCCGGATCTTGAAACGGTTCTTCCCTCTCCCAGTAGCTTTACGCACCTCCATCTACCGGGTCTTCTATTGCGTTTTCCAATGCGGACTGTTCCTGAACAAATGTTCCCGCGTCTGTGTCTTGTAGCGGCACCACCCGCATACCGCGGGGGGTGCGGTTCTTCGCCCTCGGTACGTAACTATTGCCCTGTGATGCAGTGGCTGGTAGATGCATCGCGAGCGGGGGTCTCAACAGCCTGGTGCAGCTAGAGTGATGTGTAGAGGAGATTTTGTCTATGCTAGGGCACTGCGCTGGATGTGCGTGGGGCGCGGCACATGCTCTGACTAAGCATGCATCTGGCTGGGTCGGGTAAGCGAGTGAGATTTCATGAGCCACAAGCGGTTTCTGGGGTTTGGACCATTACTTGGAGCTTTCTGCCATTGCTTGGGGCTTTCGGCCACCACCACTATATACAGAATTGGTACACATATAGGAAAGGATCATTAGCTAAAAACTCTATTGATCGGAGAAGAGATGGTAACCAGAACTGTAAGCGAAATCCGGTGAGCATTTCACTCTGGAGGTTATTCCGCCAAGGATGTTCGGTACTTTTTTTTTTTTTTTTTTTTTTTTTTTTAATAATACTCGCATACAGCCTATCTAGACTATGGCGGCGTACATTTTGTCCGATTTTCCCGTCCGCTGTCCGCGCAGTGGCGGCACCTTGCAAGCGCCCCTATTGCCCTCCGCTCAGGCCTGTCCCAGAAGAAAAGAAGAGAAAATTGATGACAAACGGACTGACAAAGGAAAATATGACCCGCTTCCTACTCCTCGTCCACTGCCGATGCCATGAAGGAGGGCGCAGTTAGGAACGATGGCGGCTCCTCCCCTGCCCCCCCTCCCTCCCCCCCCCCCCCCCCCGGCACCCAGCGCCTCCGCCTCCGCCTCCGCTTCCCTTTCCTCTTCCCACTCTCGGCGCTCTCGGAGCTCCCGCTCTGACACCTCGCTCCGAGGGTCGCCCTCTTCTCCCAGAGGCAGCACCAGCCTTCCCACATCCGTGGAGGAGAGGAAGTCCGGCACTGCCTGCCCACATCTCCCGTCGGCCGGCAACCCGGACCGTCCACCGGCTCTTCCACCTCCCGGTCTACTTCTGCACTTCCGCCCACAGAACCTTCTGCTGCGTCTTCCGTTCTGTACACACCTTGGGAAGGTGGTCTCTCATTTGCGAGGGGCACTGGTGCCACCAGCACTGGGCAGAGGGGCGAGCCTTGGCCCAGTGCAGGCACTGTCCGGTATGGGCGTGCCCCGTCTTCAGCTGGTAGTACCTCGAGGCGAGCCTCTTGGTGCTCTCAGCGGTCGTGCCATCCGGCTTGTGGCTTTCCGGCATTTTGTATTTCTTCTTGGAGGTCCGGTCTCCAGCCCTTCATCGTGCTTCCACCCAATTCTTCTCCGAAATCTCCCGCTTGAGGTTTGCGAGGGATCGTGGAAGCAGCATGGGACGTACTTCTGTCCAATCGAATTAGTTCGGCCGTTCCACCCCACGGGTGTCTGGCTCCTCCGCCGCGATCTTCGCCCACTCATCCGCCTTCTCAGTGCCCTCCATTCCTTTGTGAGCCGGACACCATCTAGTTTCAGTGACGATGCCTGGCATGGCACGCCACAGTGCAGCGGTGTTCTTCCTTGCCTGGAGCGCGTATTGCCGGCCGGGGCCTGGCTAGGGTATTCGGTACTGAGTCACTGTTAGTCACCTACTACATCAGCACAAGATACAAAAGACTTATATACATCTCTTACATTGCCGCCTCATTCTTCCATCCTCCGTGTGCACCTCCTCCCCATTGTTCGGGTGCCAAAAATTCCTCGTGGTCTTGCGGCTTAAAATAGAAGCCGCCGAGTTTACTAGCGGGGGCGCCATCGCGGATATAATATCAGTCCTTTAGGTGTTTTCAGCCAAAAATATTCGCCTCTAGCTCAGTGAAGGGAGGCCACCACTGGGTGGCAGAATCAGCTCGGAAGAGTGTAAGATCATCAGGATCAGGTACCTACGTGAAGCTGTCGAGTGCTTGAATAACCGGCAGCGTGATGGAAGATCGCCGCTACAAAGGAGGATGGTAAAGCGCTAGACGCGCTTTGTGAGGAGTATCTCGCGTGGTGGAGGGGTAGCACATACCACTGATTGGTGGGTCCTTCTAATTACTGGCGCCGGGGAGTGAAATCTTCTTCAAAATGAACGCTGTTCTGGCACACCTATCCTGGGGACTGCGGGGGGGGGGGGGGGGGGGGCCGGGGGGGGGGTTGGGTGGGGGGTGCCCCCCCCCCACGGCCCCCCCCCAAAAAACCCCAGATTAGTGTTTTTA
>Ga0307516_10001804_pt1 | contig 29403 bp, 22 predicted proteins | sample 19_EM_MG_FD_203310 | JGI IMG/M metagenome (GOLD analysis project Ga0307516, IMG submission 203310) | Populus trichocarpa ectomycorrhiza microbial communities from riparian zone in the Pacific Northwest, United States - 19_EM | ecosystem: Host-associated > Plants > Roots > Unclassified | place... | reverse complement strand
CAACGAAACCGGCGTACGGGCTCTGCCCAGGTGGGGGTTAGAGCTGCGAAAGTCACTTCGGGTACGAAGTACTCTCCAGTCACTTCGGGTACGAAGTGACTTTCGAGACGCGCGGAGGGCCCCTAGCCACACGAGTTTCTTCCGAGATCAGAAGGACAGAAGGCGAGCGATTGGGGTTCGCGCTGCCGCCGGCGAGCCCCACGGCTCGATTGCGCGCCGCAGGCGCGGCGAACCATCAAACCTTCTGATCTTCTGACCTTCCTGTGAAAATCAGGATCTCGCGCTCCGCTCGAACAACAAAAGCTCCCGATCTGCCGCTCTCCTTGTAAAAAATCTCGTGCTCGCGTCTCGCGTCTCGCGTCTCGCGTCTCGCGTCTCGCGTCTCGCGTCTCGCGTCTCGCGGCGCCGCGACGCCAAGCCGACTGCGTGGTCTTCAGCCCGAGGCGTGCCGCTCGGTAGGACCGAGCGACGACACGTGAGCTTCTGCAAGCGGGCTGCGGCTTGGCAGCCCAAGGAATGTCACGAGGGCTGGCTTTCGTGCGAGCATGCTCGGCAGTATGAAGAGGGTTGGCTTTTGGCTTGTGCTGGGTCTTGCGGCGCTTGGCTGTTCGAAAGATGCGCCGAGCCCGTCGCTCGTGCCGCCGTGGCAATGGGTGGTGACGGGCATGAAGCCGGGCAGCGCGGCGGCGCCGCCGGCGCTGCTGGTTTGCGAGGCGAACGGCAGCGCTTGCTCGCCGGTCAAGCCGGGGCTCAAGCTTTCGGGTAGCAAGCTGGTCCGGCTCGAGCGAGGCGTGAGTGACTTCGCGCTCGATGCCGTGACTCATGTGGAAGTGGGCGAAGGCTCGGAGCTTTTGCTTTCCGACTCGCCGCGCACGTTGGAGCTGCGGGCGGGTGGGATTTCGCTCACGCGCGAGGACGCGCTGGCGGAGGCGGGCTCGCTGACCGTGAAAATGGTGGATCGCACGCTCGAGCTGGTCGGTCGCGCGACGATCGTGGCGCGCATGGACAACTTGAATCGCGGCCAGCTGTTCGTCGGCCGCGGCACGGTGATTTCGGTGGAGCCGGTCGGGGCGGTACCACCGGTGCGCCTGTATCATCCGGGCGAAGGCGCGCTGTTCGAGCGCCAGGGGCCGACGGATTTGACGGCGCTGTTTGCCGGCAAGCTGAGCCGCTTTCGCCAGACCGTGCTGGCCGTCGCCGACACATCGCCGCCGCCCACAACCGTGACCGAGCCGCGCGGCCTCGGCACGATGACCGCGCGCGTGCCCGGGCAGACGGCGGTGGTCGAAGGCGTGCGGCTTTCGCAGCACCACGTGCGCGCCGCAGTGCGCGACGGTGTCGCGCAAACCGAGGTCGAAGAGGTGTTCCAAAATGACACCGACCGCGTGCTGGAAGGACGCTACGTGTTTCCGCTGCCCGCCGATGCGACCATCTCGGGGCTGACGCTGTTCGTGGGCGACAAGCCGGTCGAAGGCGAGCTGGTCGAGAAGAAGCGCGCCGCCAGCATCTTCAAAAGCATCGTCGAAGACACGGTGCGGCCGCGCGATCCGGCGCTGCTCGAGTGGGTGAGCGGCAGCAAATTCTCGCTCAAAGTCTTTCCGATCCCGGCGCGCGGCAGCCGCAAGCTCGTGCTCCGCTACCAGCAAGTCTTGAGCTCCGACGGCCCGCGCGCCGTGTACGTGTACCCGCTGTCGTTCGGCGCCGAACGGCGCACGACCATCGACGATCTCTCCATCGACATCGACTTGAGCGACGCTGGGCAGGCCGTGCAGGGCGCCGTGGCGAGCGGCTATGCGGCGACCGTGCAAGCCGGGCCGCGCGCGACGCACGTGGCTGTGCGGGCGAAGGCGAGCGCGCCCGATCACGACTTTGCCGTGAGCTTCGGTCGCGCCACGCCGAGCGCCACCGTTGCCACGGCCGAGCAGGGCTTCGTCGCGCTGCGGCTGCGCGCCGAGCTACCCGCCGATTTACCTCCGCCCACCTTCGAGCCGCGCGATCGCGTGATCGTGGTCGACGCGAGCCAGAGCCAGTCGTCGGAATCTCTGGCGGCCGCGCGCCAGCTCGCGCTCGGCATTTTGCGCGGCGTCGAGCCAGGCGAGCGCTTTGCGCTCATGGTCTGCGACAGCGCGTGCGACACGGTGCCGAAAACCGGGCTGAGTCCGGCGGCCGGGCAGGTGCTGAGCGACGCCCAGGCCTTGCTCAAGGCGCGAAAGCCGGCGGGCGCTTCGGACCTGGCGGGTGCGCTCAGAGCTGCCGCTGAGCGCGCAGCGCCTGGAGCCGCCGTGCAAGTCGTCTACATCGGCGATGGCGCGCCCAGCGCCGGCGAGCTGTCGGTGCCGAGCATCGCGGCCCGCGTGCGCGATAGCTTCGAACGGCGAAAGGTCGATCTGCGGCTGTTCGGCGCCGGCGTGAGCGTCGACGAGGTGACGCTCGCTGGCTTGGCGCGCGCGCTGTCGGGCAGCTACGACAACATCTCGAGTGCAGGTCCGCTGGCGGAGCAGAATGAAGTGCTGATCGACGGCCTGCGCCTGCCGCTCGTGGTCGCGCCAACGCTCGAGGCCGCCGACGTCGCCGAGCTGGAGCCGCGCGCGCTGCCGAATTTGCGCCTGGGCGAGGAGCTGGTGGTGGTCGGCAAACGCACGGCGGGCACGCCGTTCAATGTCACGCTACGCGGGCGGTTGAACGGCGCGGCCTACACGCTCGTCAAAGCCGTGAGCATCGAGACCACGCCGGGCGCCTTGCCGTTTGCGTCGCGACTCTGGGCCCAAGCGCGCATTGGCGAGCTGGAGACAGCGGGCGACGCCGCCGCCAGCAAAGCGATCATCCAGCTGTCGCAACAGTTTCGCGTGATGTCGCGCGAAACCTCTTGGCTAGTGCTCGAAAACGAGCAGATGTTCGCGGAATTCGGCATCGCGCGTAGTAGTGCTCGGCCGGATCCGTTCGGCCCGCTCGCGGCGCCGCAACCGGCGGACCCTAGCGCCGCCTCACATGAGCTGGATCAACTCGAGCCCAGCACGCTTGGCAGCAGTAGCGGTGCCGACGCCGCCGCCGGGCCGAGCGCGGCCGACGAGAGCACGCCAAGCCCGTCGCGTGCCGCGCCGGCGTCACCAGCCGCAACTCCTCTCCCCGCCAAGGCCGCAGCGCCCGCAGCCGCAGCGCCCGCTCCCGCACCGGCACCCGGCACCGCAGGTGGTGGTCTCTCCGGCCTGGGCTCGACAGGCGGCAACGTTGGCAGTGGAGCTGGCTCCGGCATTTCGAAAGTCGCAGGTCCCCGCGGCAACGCGAGCCTTGGCAGCGTCGCCGTGTCAGGTGGCACGGTGTCCAATGCGGCGCGCGTGGTGGCCGGCATGCGCGCCGGTTTCCGCGCTTGCTATCAGCGCGGGCTCAACGAGAATCCGGATGCTCAAGGCTCAGTGCGGCTCGTGGTGAAGGTCGGCCCGAGCGGCGCCGTGACGAGCGTCACGCCTAGCGCCACCGGAAATCTGCCGCCCAGCGTCGTCGCGTGCCTGGTCGCGCGCGCCAAAGCCGCCCAATTCGATACCCCGCAAGGCGGCTCGGCGACCATCGTCGTGCCGGTCACGTTCGTGAGCGATTTGGACCCTAATCTTCCAGCGCGGCCGCCCCTCGGCGTTTTGCCGCCCAGCTTCGCTCCACCCCAAGACGTTGCGGTCAATCGCCCGGGCGACGAGAGCTGGGTCGCGCAAGGTCAAGCCGCGCTCGACAAGCTTCAGGCCGATCTGGCGGCGAGCCCTACGAGCCGCAAGCGCCACGAAGCGCTGGTGCGCGGGCTGCTACTGCGGGCGCGCTTTGTTCCGGCGCTGGCCGCCGCCGAACATTTCGTCGAGCTGGATCCAGACTCCGCTATCGCGCGTGAGCTGTTGGCTTATGCGGCGGTCGCGAGCGGCGATCGCGCACGTGCGGCCGCCGCCGTCGACGCGCTGACCGAAGCGGCGCCGCGCGAGCTCAAAGGCCAGGGCCGCGCCGCGCGCGCCTTCGAGGCGCTGGGCGACGAAACGCGCGCCTGCGCCCATTGGCGCTCGCTGCTCGAGCTGGCGCCGAGCGCGGATGCGGCGCTGTTCGAGGCGCTGCGCTGTCGCGCCCGCGTCATGAGCGACCGCGACGCCGCGCTGCGCGACGCCAAGGCCGTTGCCAAACCGGGCCCGCTGCTGTCAAAGCTGCTGCCGCTGCTCGAATCCGGCCAAATCCCTGCGTTCGGCAGGTCGAGCGGCAGTGTGGGCCAATTCGAAGTCTCGCTCAGCTGCGAACCGACCAGCGATTGCCCGTACGTGATCGTGATCACGCCCACCGGCACCGTATTCTCGCCGTGGACGCCGGCGCTTGGGCGCTCTAGCGCGAGCTCGTTCGCGTTCTCGGGCCTCTTGACCGGCGTGTATCACGTGCTGCTCGTCGGCGGCGCCCCGAGCGCCAAAGGTCAGGTCGAGGTGCGCGCCCTGAACGCGCACAACACGTTCAGCTTCGCGCCCGGCCACCTGCCGACTATCGCGGCCACGCAGGTCACCCTGGCGCCCCAACCGCTCGCTCTGGGCAGGGGCGGCAACTTGAGCCAGGTCTTTTAGCTAACCGTTCAGGCGATCACGCGCGGGCGCAGCAGCAGCTCTTCGATCACCGCGTTGTACGGCAGCTCGATCGCGAGCAGCACGCAGGCCGCCACGTCTTCGGGCTGCAGCAAGTGCCGGCGCGTCTCGAGCGGCGGCGGCACCGGCCGCTTGTCGAGCAGCGGCGTGTTGATGTCGCCCGGGTACAAAGCGGTGGCGCGAATACCATGCTTTTGCTCCTCCCAATTGATGCTCTGAGTCAGCCCCGCAACCGCGAACTTGCTGGCGACGTATGCCGCGCCCGCCTTCGCGGTCGCGCGCTGCCCGGCCTCGCTGACGATATTCACGATCGTGCCCGCGCCTTGTCGGCGCATCGCCGGCAAGACCGCCGCGACCAAGTGGTAGGTGCCGTTCAAGTTCGTATCCAGCACCGCGCGCCAATCGTTGTGGCTCAGCTCGTCCAAGTAACGCTGCCGCACGTTGGTGCCCGCGGCGTTGACGAGCGCTTGCACGCCGCCGTGCTTGCCGAGCGCGCCGGCGACGGCCGTATCGGCGGCGGCCGCGTCGCCAACGTCGAGCGGGTACGGGTCGAGCCGCGCTCGGTCCGGCCCGGCTTTCGCAAGCGTTTCGGCCAACGCCTCCGCGCGTCGCCCGATGATCGAAACGCTCCAGCCACGCTTGACGAGCGCAAGCGCGATCGCTTGTCCGGCTCCGCCGCCCGCTCCCGTGACGATGGCGTGATTGCTCATGGCTGCCGACGCGCTAGCTCGGCTTCTAGCTCGCGCACGCGCTGTGCGCTGGCTTCCGCGGCGGTCGGGTACAGGTCGGCGCCGCGCTCATCGTGACTGAGCCGTAAGCTAGGTCCCAACTCCGCATCTTCGCAGACCAACCAATATCCCGGCAAACAGCGACTCGCCGCCAGGCGCCCGGACAGCTCGCGTTCGACCAAATCGTGCTCGACGAGATCCCAGACTCGCAACGCCTGCTCGCCGGCATCCGGATCGAAGCGAACCAGCTCCGTCACGCCTAGTCGACGGTAGCGGCTCAGCTTTGCCTCCCAATCGCGATCTCGCTCGTCCGAGTCGCTGATGATCTCGACCGCAACGTGAGGTGCGCCGTGCTCCCAGGCTTTCCAACTGCGAAAGAGGAAATCGGGTTGACCGAGACGCACGAACGCGTCGGGCGCTAGGCACGCCTTCGGATCGGTTGGATCCCAATACACGAACTGGTCACAACCGATCGCGGCTTGCTTGGCGAAAGCCAAGTCGAGCAGCTGGTAGAGCAACGTGCGCAGCTTGAGGTGGCGCTTGCTCTCAGGCACCTCCGCCTCCGACGGAAAGACGAGCGGCACCGGCGCCCGCACGTACCGAAGCTGTTGACCGTCGGACATCGCCATACCTTACGCCCCCCATCCTACCGTAACCAGTCGGCCATTGGCGGACGCGGTTGCGGGAAAAAACGCGCGCGGCCCGCCGCCGTGCCAGCGTGCGTCGTGAAACGCTGCCAGCACGGCTTTCGGCTCCGCCTCAGTTCGTGCGCGTGAGCGTGGCGCCGCCGAGCGTGTAGCTCTGCAGCCGGACGCCGCAGTTCGTATTCGGAACTCCGGCGCCCAAGATGGCAAACCTCACGGTGAGATCGACATTCTGCCCGGCACTCAGGCTGGTGGCGAAGTCGGCTTCGATGCTGCCAGTGCCGTCGAGCGCGCCGGCGGGGTTACTGAGGCCTTCGGTCGACGGCATGGGCGAGAAGTTGCTGCCTTGGACGCCGCCGAGCGTCGCGCTAGCCACGACGATCGCGAGCGAGCCGCTGTCGCGCGGGATGTCGAGCTTGAGGTGGAAGTTGCTGCCCGCCGTCGGTACCGTCACGTGCTCGGTGAACGACACGAAGCCGGGGCCGCCCACCGGGCAATACTGGCCCGACTGCGTGAGGTCGACGCGATTTACGACCGCTGGATCGATCGAGTAAAGGCCCGCCACGCTCGCGCCCGACGGCGCGCCGATGTTGTTGGCCGTCGCCGCTGGATCCCAACCGCGCGTCAGCAGATTCGGATTGCAGCTGCTGTCTTTGCTGCCGAGCACGTCGAGCTCCCAGATCGAGTAGCCGTAGCCGGTGGCGCGCTGAATGCCGTGCAGGCGCACGAAGCGAGCGCTGGCGCCCACGTTCAGCGTCTCGACCCCGCCGTGGCCGGCGTCGTTGCGCGCGACTTGCGTCCAAGGGCCGCTCAGCGCGGGCGCGGTTTCGATCGCGTACTTGGCCGCGAACGCCGTCTCCCAGGTCACGCGCACGCTGTCGATGCGCGCCACCGCGCCGAGATCGAGCGCCAGCGCCTGGTCGTCCGAAAACGCGCTCGACCAGCGCGTGCTGTACACGCCGTCGACGGCCGCCGACGCGGGCGTGTACGAAAATTGCTGCGAAGTGGCCTGCGCCAGCGCGGGCGTGAGGCGCGTCGTCTGGCCGCAGCTCGCCGGTGAGCCGCTGCACGCGGCGCTGTTGTCGCCGAAAGCGGTCAGCTCGATGATCGAGACGTTGCCGAAGCCGCTCAGGGTGCGCGCGAAAATTCGCACGTAGCGCGCGGTCAAGTCGAGACCGGTCACGCTTTGCACGCCGGCCTTGTCGTTCGTCACCTTGCGCACGACCGCCCAATTGACAGCGTCGTCCGACGCCTGAATCTCGTAGCTCGGGCTGAACGCCGTCTCCCAAGTAATGCTGAGCGACGAAACGAACTTGCGCTGCCCGAAATCGAGGCGCAGCCATTGCGGTGCGCTCTGGGTCGGCTCACTCGACCAGCGCGTGTCTTGCCGGAAGTCGATGGCGTTGGCGGCCGCGAAATGGCCCGCATTCTGCTCGCTCGAGGCCGAGATGCCCGCGATCGCAAGCGGCTGCTCGGCGCACGAGGCCAGCGCTGCGCTCTCGGCGCCAACGCTTTCGCTCGGCGCGTCGCTCGAGACGGCGCAGGCAGGAACAAAAGCCAAAACGGTGACCAGCGATAGAGCGGCGTGACGGTACGAATGCTTCACGGTTTCCCTCCTTCTTGGGACCGCGACTCAATCGCACGCGTGCCCTCACATATCAACCCTCAGAAGTGCTGCCATGCTGCTGCCTGGTTGCAGAAGCTCACGTGTCGCCGCCGGGTGCAATTGTGTCACAGCGCACTCAGCCACCGTGTTGTCGCGACAAGTTCACGATGTGCGTCGCGTGTCCTGGCGAAGTCGACGCCTGAGGCGGAAGCCAGCGAGCAGCAACGCCGCGAACGCCAAAGCGATACCGTGTCGCGCGACCGGCTGGCGGGCAGCGACGCGGCAGCCGCAGCCAGCGTCGCTGTTCGGCGCCGCATTGTTCGCGGCCGCGCCGCCCGAAGCTACAGCCATGCCACCCGACGTCGAGCCGCTCTGCGCGGAGCCTGCTTGAGCCGCTCCGCCTTGCGCGGCGCCGGCCTGCGCGCTGCCGCCTTGCGCCGAGCCGGCCTGGCCTGTTCCGCCCTGGCTGCCACCTTGAGCCGTGCCGCCAGCCGGATCGACGGGCTTGGGCTTGGGCGGCTCGACGACCCCGTTCGTGCCGTCTTCGCCGATCACGATCGTGCTGTCGGCCATAGCGCCGTCTTTGCGCACCGTCGTGCCCGCCGGATAAAACGTGATCGTGACATCGACGCTCGTTTTGTCGCCCAGACCGTAGTGGCGTTCGAGCTGATCGAAGGCGTAGTAGTTTTGCTGCGCCTGTTTCGAGAACGCCAACACTTCTTCGTACCAAAGCAGCTTGTCGGTGCCGGCCGCGAAGACACGAATCTGCGAATTTACCCCAGGCTTGTTGCCGGGCAGTCCGACGGGTCGAACGTTGAGCCAGTGCTGCGCTGGCAAGTCATTGCGGTAAAGCTCGACTTGGCGATTCGGATCGCCTGCCGTAAAGCCCATCAAGTCGAGGTCACCGTCGGCATCGATGTCGCCGAACGCGAAGCCGCCGTCGACGCTGGCTTCCGCGGTGTGCGTGATCTTTCCCCAAGCGTCGTTTTGGTAAACGAAATGCCCGCCACCGGTGCCGCGCAGCACGTGAAAGAACACGCGACCATCGATCAGAATGTCGCCGATGCCGTCGTTGTCCAGATCGGTCATGGTCGCGATCCCCCACAGCGAGTATTCGGCGGAGCCCGGCGAGCCGGTGACGGCGTTTGCTAGCGGGCTGAAAGAACCGTGGCCGTCGTTCAGGTAGATGACCTCCGGAAATTTTTTGTCCTCGAAGCCGATCAAATCGGTGTCGCCGTCTTGGTCGACGTCGGCCGCGCCCAAGATGGCCAGGTGTTCGGTCTTGAGACCTAGCTCCGTGGTCTTTTCGACGAAGCTCGCCTTACCGTCGTTGATCAGCACGCGCAGGTGGCCGTAGTCGTCGGGCACGCCGTAGCCGCCCCAATTGACGACCATGTCTTCGTCGCCGTCGGCATCGAGGTCGGCGAACAGCACACCGGCGTCGAGCGCATTGCCCGACGGTTGAGCGATGAGCAGGCTATCTGCCTTGAAAGTGCCCTTGCCGTTGCCAAAGTCGACTTTGAAGTTCGGCCCCTGGCAGCTCCTGACCCAATCGAGCATGCCGTCGCCGTTGAGATCGACCAGCGCTTCTTCGCGTGACTCGTTGCCTTCGCGCGTGTCGGCGCTGCCCACGTCCATCAACTTCAGCGTCGCGCTGCCCTTGTCGGTTTGGTTCAGCCACCACTTCGCGCCGCCGTCGGCGTAAGTCATGTCCATGTCCACCTTGCCGTCTTCGTCGACGTCGAGGCAGTTGTGAACTTCGCTCGTCGGGTAAGTGCCGGCCGCGGCCGTGAAGTGCCCCGCTCCGTCGTTCAGCGCCGCCAGTCCCGCGTCGTGGTGGTCCGAGATGAACAAGTCGAGGTCGCCGTCGTGGTCCAAGTCGACGAACGTGAGCCCGCTCATCCACCAATCCGTTGGTTTGCTGTCGCGCAGCGCCTTGATGCCGCTGTCGGCGGTGACCGGTGTGAAGGTCGGAGCGGCGAACGCTCGCGCCGTAGTCAGCGCACAGGCCAGCAGCAACAGACCCGAAAGCCAGCGCGAGCGACGTGAGGACTTCATGCCAGTCCTGCGTTATGGAGCCCGCCGCGGTTTGGGATCGCGATTTCGTACCTGGGCCGAAATTCGCGCTATCTTTGGAGAAAGCCTACGGAATCTACGAGATGGGCAAAGTCGTCAATCTGAACAAGTTTCGGAAGCAGCAGGCCAAGGTCGCAAAAGAGCGGCAAGCAGAGACGAATCGTCGCCTGCACGGCCGCACCAAAGCCGAACGCGCGCGCGACTTGCTCCAAAAGCGCAAGCTCGAGACGCAAGTCGACGGCGCGCGGCTCGAGAGCTCCGACGAAGGTTCAGACAAGCCCGAAGCATAGACGCGCGCGGCCGCGCTCGCTCAGGGCAATTCGAAGCTCTTGAGGTACGTCGCGAAGCCGGGATTGGCGTACTGGTCCAGGCTGCTGGCGTGCCCGAGGCCAGGCACCTGACAGACGACGAGCGGGTCGGTCTCGGCGCAGCCGAGGATTTTTTTGCAGCTGGGACGCCCGTCGCCGATCGGAAAATCCACGAGTTGCCCGGTGTCGCGAGCGGTGTCGTAGTCGCTCGCGCAGCCGTTGACCTGCATGGCGCGATTGATCGCGATCTTGTCGCCCGCGGAGAACGGATTGCTCGGGTCGTTGACCTCGTCGATCCACATTCCGCTCATGGGCTTGTTCGTGCAAGTCGGCGTGTATGCGGGGAGGGTTGGCAGCCCGCCCCCGGTTACGGCGACGCCGCGCAGCGCGTAACCGGCGGTATTGCCCGCGTACTTGCAGCCGAGCTCATTCGACAACCATGCGCCTGAGCTCTCGCCGCTGGCGAATACGCGATTTTCATCGTAACAAAGCTCGGTCTTCAGCTTGTCGAGCAGCGCCTCGTAAAAGGGCCATTCGACTGAGTCATCGCCCTCTCGGTCGTCGAAACAACCTTGACCGGGGTTCGTCGCGTGACCGATGTCGTTCGGTGGCGGCGTCAGGCCGACGCGAATCACGCTGCCGCTCGCGCCGGCTTGGAGGGTCGAGTTGAGCGGTGACAGCGAGTACACGGTCGTGCCATTGCCGCCACAACCGGGTGCTTGGAGCACGAGCGGGTACGCGTGCCGCTTGTCGTAGTCCGGCGGCAGCCACAAGTAGTAGTCGCGTGGGTACGACCAGGCGCCGCACTTGGGAACGCCGTTGAGCTTGTCGGCGCAGTTGGCATCTTTGGTTCCCGACGTTTGGATCGTGTATTTGACGAGCTCGCCCAGCGCTTGCGTCGCATCTTTGCCGCAACCTTCGCTCGGCTTCGCGTTGGGATAGGTCACGTCGGGCGAGCCGCCAGCAGCTTCGCCCGCGGCTCCCGCTGTTTCTGCGCGTCCACCTTCTGTCAGGTTCGAGCCGCCCGCGCTCTCGGCGCCGCCGTTCGCGACGCCTGCGCTGCCCGCTCCGCCTGTGGCTGTGAGGCCGCCCGCGTGGTTGCCAGCGCCCGAGCTCGCGCTCGCGGCGCCGGCGGAGCCGCTGACACCCAATGCTCCCCCGCTGCCCGTGGCGCCGCCATGGCCGCGCTCGTTGGCGTGAGATTGCCCGCCGCAACCCGCCGTCGCGAACAGCAGCACTCCCAGCCAAGCCTCCAGATTCCTCATCGCAGCCCTTCCGGTGTCCGAGGGTACGAGAAGCCGCTGGGCGTGTCAGCCAACTTCGCCGCACGCTTTCGCGCCACGCGCAAAATTGAAGTCAGCTGGTCTACGGCTGACCCGCGCCGTCGAGGCACGAGCTCTGCACCTGACGGTCAGCAGGCGTTTAGTTGCTGAACTTGATGTCGTCGATGAAGAACGTGACGGGTGCACCGGCTGGTGTCGGTGGCGCGACCTTCCAGAAGAAGCCGGAGTCGACGCCATCGACAGCGGTGTCGTAGGTCACGCCGACGAGCGAGATGCTGTACGCCTTCCAAGCGTTGGTGAGCGTGAACGGTGTTTCGGCGGCGCCCGCGGCCGAGAACGTGACGACCTCGCCGCCTTGTGCGCCGCGCGCTTGGAACATGACCTTGGTGGCGCCGGTGGCCAGGCAGATGGGCGGGTGCGTGTACTGCGCGTCCCACATCTTGGACCAGGTCACGCCCGACCACGCGGGCGCGGCCGCATTGGGCGTGAAGCGCCACACCGTGCAAATGCCCACCGCGTTGGCCACGCGCACGGCGCAGCCGTCGGGCACAACCCCGGTGGGCACGCTGAGCGCGGTGATGTCGCCTTGCCACCCGCTCGGTTGAAAGCCGTCGTTCACCGTGTACGGCAGCGGTAGCTTGGTTTGATTGTCGCAGTAGGCGCCGACAGGGCCGGTGCCGCTCGTTCCCGCGCTGGTGCCGCCTGCGCTGCTGCCGGCCGCGCCGCCCGTGCTCTTACCGGCCGCGCCGTTGCCTGCGCTGGTGCCGCCCGAGTTGGTTCCCGCAGCTCCGCCGCTGCTGGTGCCCGCGCTCGTTCCGCCCGTGCCCGCTGTGCCGAAGGTTCCCGCGGTCGCGCTGCCCGAAGTCGAGAACGAACCTGCCGTCGAGCTCGTTCCGCCGAAGCCGCTGCCGCCGCTACCGCCCGTGCCCGCCGTGTCGCCGCTGCCGCTCGTGCCGGGGAGCACACTGTCGGTTCCCGCAGTCGTGGTGGTGGTGCCGCTGGTGCCCGACGCTGTCCCACTCGCGCCGTCACTCGCGGTGCCGCCCGCACCGGCTCCTACATAGGCTCCCCCTGGTCCGGCGTTTTCGCCGGTCGCACAACCGAGTGGGATCAGCACGAGAATCGCGAATCGAGCTCGAAGTTTCATGCGGCCGCTAGATATGGTGTCCGGCTACGCGTGCGCGGATCTTACATTCTCGCGCCATGCGCGTTGTCCGGCCTGCAGATATCGAATCGCTGCGGTCGCGCGTTGTTCGGCCTGAGACGCGCTATTTCTTGCCCTTTTTCTTGTCTTTCGCTTGCTGCTTCTTCTCGTCGGCAGCCTTCTGCTCGCGTTCCGCGTCTTCTTTGTCCTTTTGATCTCTGGCAGCAGCCGCGGCTTTTTCGTCGGCTTCTTCCATCTCTTCGGTTTGGCAGTACAGCGCTTGGCCGCCGAGGAAGTAGTCTTTCTGCGAGCTGGTGCCGACAGGGCCGTTGCGCTCCGCGTCCACGAACGCGAAGTTGCCTCTCAGCTCCGCCGCGTGATTGCGAAAGTCGTTCTCGGCGCCCGTGCGGCCTTCTTTCTCGTCGGCGCTGCGCGACGTGCCGGTGATCTTGCCTTTGATGTCGCAGTGCAGCGGTTTATCCGTCTCGTGCACGATCTTCACGCTCTGCGCCCTGGGCTCGAGCGCCACCACGTTGCTGAAGCAACCGGTCAATAAAACGGACGATGCGAGAAGCGCTCGGTAGTGGGCCATGGTGTTTCCTCGCCCGGAGCCCAGTCAAGATAGACGGCCATGTCAAGCGGCGGCCGCCAGCTTGCGCCTAGCATCGCGTTTTTGCATGGTCTCGGTGGCTTGCTCGGATGGCGGCGCTCGCGTTATCTTGAACGGCTATGCGCGCATGGGTCGTATTGAGCGTGGCGTTCGCTTGTGTGTATGGCTGCGGCGGCAACGACGGCCCGGGGGCGCCGCCTGCGAGCGACGGCGGCGAGGCGGGCGCTCACGACTTGCCCGCGTCTGGCGGCGCTGGCGGAGAGTCCGGCAAGAGTGACAACGCAGCCGCGGGTAGCGCGACCGGAGGCGGCGCAGTTGCGGTTGCCGGCGCTGGCGGCGCAACCGGAGCGGCGGCGGGAGCCGAGACGAGCGGCGCTGGCGGCGCCGAGCAGGCGGGCGCTGACTCCGGGCCACCGGCGATCAACGTTGGCATCATCCTGGAGGCGACTCGCTTCACCGACTACGGCAAGCTGCGTATCGTCTTCGAGCAAGCTGTCGACGCGGCCACGTTGACGATTGCGCTCGTGCCGCAGCTGCCCGCCAAGCTTTTCGTTAGCAGCGTGAGCCAGGTCGATGCGACGACCGTCGACGCCACCCTGGCTTGGTACCACCTGCCGCGCGACTACCAAATCAGAGTGACCGGCAACCTGCCCGATGCGACGCGCTTCAGGGCGACGGCAGATATGTCCGGGCTGAACAACGGCGCGCGCGTCGGCTTCATCACGAAGCAGACGGGCCCCGGCGCGCTCGCGACTTGGGCGGGCGTGCCTCAAGCAGCCACGCCGCTCGAGGCAGCCGACAGCGTCTGCCAGAAGGAGGCGGAAGCGGCCGGCCTGCGCGGAACCTTTGAGGCATTCCTCTCGGTGAACGACAGCTTGGATGCGGGTTGTCGCGCCTTCGGCCTCGACGGCACACTCGCCAACAACTGCGGCCAAGCCGAAATGCCGGTCGATCACACGCCCATCTTGCGCGTTGACGGCTGGCCGATCGTGGCGGGCGCGACCGACATCGCTGCCGATCGCTGGGCCACGGCCATCTCGCTGCAGGCGGACGGCACGGCGGCAACTCCGTTTTACACCTGGACGGGGTCGATCTTCGGCGCGAGGTCGTACACCAACAACGACTGCAGTGGCTGGACCGCGAGCACCGGCAACGGCATGGCATCGACCCAAGTGGCTGAACGCCTCGTGCGCTACGAAGCCGGCCGCTCCTGCGATGTGCTCGGCGATCTGTTGTGCCTCCAAACCGGCGCGACGTTCTTCGGTCCGAGCAAGTTGCACGAGGTGAGTGGCAAGCGCGCATTCGTGAGCAAAGGCCACCTGTACGGAACCATGTCGTTCGGCGGCAAGCTGGCGGTCGCGGCCGGCGACGCGCTCTGTCAAAGCGAAGCCGCCTCGGCTGCCTTCGAAAACGCGGACAAGTTCCGCGCGTATTTGGGCACCGCCGACACGGACGCGCTCTGCTACATCCTCGGCCGCACGGGCAAGGTGGCCGACCACTGCGGCCTCGCCGCGCTGCCCGACACCGCTCCGTGGCGACGTCCCGACAACTACCCGGTCGGCACCGCTGCGCAGTTGGCGGCCGGTAAGCTCGATTCGGCGCTCGCGCTTGCCGCCGACTTGACCATCCTGGGTGAAGAGCGTCCGCGCACCGGCACCGAGCTGAGTGGCGCCACGTCCTGGAACTGCGGCGATTGGAGCAGCGCCGGCTTTTACTCACTCTCTGGCGACCCACGCTTCATCACGGGCAAGTGGACGAGCGAATGGACGACGGATTGCGACGGCGAGCAGACTTCTCTCTACTGCTTTGAAAACTGAGCGCTGCGTCGGTGCGTCTGAAGCGAACTTGCATCGCCTCACGCCGAGCCTTCACTTTTCCAGTGCCTCGAGCCTGCGTCGGCAATTCGTGAAGAATTCGCCGCCCATGCGCCATGGGCAGATAGCCACCGGCATCAACCATGATCAACACACGCATTTTGCACTGTGCCCCCGCTGTTTTCGCCTTGCTCGTAGCGGCCTGTAGTGGCTCGCCCAGCGATCCGGTGGGTGGGGCCGGCACGTTCACGACCGCGGGGACCACGAGCGGCGGCGCGCCTGGCGCTGGGGCGCCCAGCGGCGGTTCTGGCCCGTCACCCGGTGGAGTGAGCAACGGTGGCAGCACCGTGAGCACGGCTGGGTCGGGGGGCGTGGTCACAGCCGGGACAGGCGGCAGCACAGCCGGAGCATCCGGCAGCAGCAGTACTGCTGGCGGCGGTGGCTCAGCTGGAGCAGCCAGCGGCGGCAGTGGCGGTTCGGGTGGCGGTGGCGGTTCAGGCGGCGGTGCTGGCGGTTCGGGCGGCAGTGCTGGCGGCTCGGGCGGCAGCGCCGGCGGCGGCAGCACGAGCGATCCGGCGCTCAAGGTCGTCATGTACCTGCCGAACTGGGCGGGCAGCTTCAGCACCTGGGCCACCAAAATCGATTTCAACAAGATGACCCATCTCGACTTGGCGTTCGGCACCATGAAGGGCGCCACCGACTGGAGTCTCGGCGCCAGCGACGCTGACGTGAAAGCGATCGCGGCTGCGGCGCACGCCAAGAACGTCAAGGTTCTGGTGTCGATCGGCGGCGCCGACGACGACATCGGCATCATCAACGCCTACGGCACCGCCTCCAACATCGACCCGATGGTGACGAACTTGGACGCGTTCATCACGCGCCTCGACCTGGACGGCGTCGATGTCGACCTCGAGCGTGGCAAGAACTTGAAGGCGAACACCAACTTTCCGATGTTCCTGAGCAAGATCATCGCCAAGCTCCGGCCCCAAGGCAAAGTCGTGAGCTGCGCCCTAGCGCAGTACATCATCGAAGACACGGGTGACGACGCGGCTACCACCGCCGCCTGGCTCAACACCTACGACTTCATCAACTTGATGATCTACGTGAACAACATGAACACCTACACCAGCGAGCTGAACTGGTGGACCACCAAGCGCAACATCGCGAAAAGCAAGCTCACGTGGGGCGTCGACTTCTCTGGCAGCACCAACGCCGACATGGTCAAACAGCTCACGATTGCCTCCAAGGCCTACGGCGGCGTCATGGCCTGGGAGCTCTCCCAAAAGGCCGCGCCCCCGCTGTGGAAGGCCGTCCAAGACTCGCTCTAGGCCTATCGCGGGGCTGCCTGCCTCGCTCCCGTGCCCGTGCCCGTGCCCGACGGTCCGTGAGCAATCGTCAGGCCCGTTTGTTTGGTAGGCCGAGGTTCGTGGCGCGGGCAACTGTCCGCGCGCGCCGCGGGCAGCTGCCCGCGCGGGCCAGGCCTACCCCAAGGCAAGTAGCTGCGAGGCTTTTTCGGGCACGGGCACGGGCACGTTTACGAGGACATCAAGCAGGACACGCCAGCTAGTGATTGGGGACGAGCAACTTCGACAGCAGCGTCGCTAGGCCGAGGAAGCTGGCGAAGCCGCTGACGTCGGTGATGGTCGTGAGAATGATGGACGAAGCGGTCGCTGGGTCGCGTTTGAGGGCCGTCAGCAGAATCGGCACGAGCGCGCCGCTCAAGGCGGCGATCACCATCGAGCCGACCATCGAGACACCGATCACCAGCGCCAGGCCGAAATTGTGGCTCCAGAGCAGCGTGCACAGGGCCGTCACCAGCGCGACGGAGGCGCCCGTGACGAACGATGCCACCGCTTCTTTGCGGCAGACGCGCCACCAATGGCCGACGCGAATTTCGCGCAGTGCAAGTCCGCGGCTGGTGACGGCCAGCGCTTGAGCGCCGGTATTTCCGGCTTGGCCGGCGACGACCGGCATCAGCACGGCTAGCGCCGTAAACTTCGCGATCGTTGCGTCGAACAGCCCGACCACGGCAGCCGCGATGAAGCCCGTGCCGAGATTGATGAGCAGCCAAGGTAAGCGGTTTTTGACGGTAAATAGCGGCTTCGAAAGCGCGCGCTCGTCTTTGCCGGCGCCCACCATTTGCTGCAGATCGTCGGTGGCTGCGTGCTGCGCGGCGCGCACCAGGGTGTCGTAGGGAAGAATGCCGAGCACCTGGCCGTCGAGGTCGACGACCGGCAGGCTGCTCAAGGCGTGGCGGTTCAAGAGGTCGACGACCTCGTCGCGCGTCGCCATGGGATTGACGACTGGGCGGTCGCGATCGGCGAGGCTGCCCATGGCGGCGTTGTCGGGCGCGCCGACCATGCTCTGCAGTGAGACCACGCCGGTCAATTTGCCTTCGTCGTCGATCAGCACGACGTCCGTGATCTTACGGTTCTTGCTCTTTCGAATGCGCATCAGCGCTTCGTCGACGGTGGTGTCTTCGCGAAAGGTCGTCACGCGCGGATCCATCAGTCGACCTGCGGTGCCCACCGGAAACTCGAGCGCTTCGCGGATGTTGCGCTGGCTCTGTAGCGGCAGCGCCGTTAGCAGGCGCGCGCTGGTTTCTTCGTCCAAGTTGGCCAGCCAGCGCGCGGCCTGCACGAAGTCGGCGGCGATCAGCGTGTCGCGCGCCCACGTTTCATCCATGCAGCGCAAGGTGCGCGCGGCCGCGTCGACGTTCATGCGCATCAGGACCTCGGAGGCGCGACGAATGTCGAGCGGCAGCAGGGCCTGCGCCGCCTCGTCGGCGTCGATTTGCTCGAGCACGACGCCTGCCGGTCCCGGGTAGTTGGCCAAGAAAAGCAGGCCCAGCTCGTTCAGCGCCGTCACGGCATGCCTCCCGGGATCACGCTGCGCCGCATGCTGGGTGGTGGCGGCGGCTCGCTTCGGCGGTCCATGGGCGGTGGCTCGAGCGCCAGCGCAGCGCCGATGAAGCGCGTCATGGCCGAAGCGCCGACGGCGCACAGCTCAGCCAGCGCCGACGCCGTTTGATCGGCATCCGGCCCCGCTGCGGCCTGACCTAGCTCGGTCTCGATGGCGCGGAACGTCGAATAGCGGAGCGCTCCGAGCAGCCGCCGCTCGCGATCGATCACCGGCAAGGCGTGGCTGCGCTTCCAGCCGGCGTGCCGGGCGATCACTTCCAACGGATCGTGCGCGAACAGCGCCTCGACATCGCGCTTGATGATGGTGACGAGGGGCGCGTCGGGCGGCGCGAGCATGAGCTCACGCATGTTGACGACGCCGGTCAGTCGCCGCTCCGCGTCGATGGCGTACACGTAGTGCATCACTCCGGCCGGATATTCGCGTAGGCGCTCGAAGACCTCGGAAACCGAGAGCGTCTCGGGCATTGCGGGCGCCCGCGGATCGAGCCGTCCGCCGGCGCGGCGCGGGCCGTAGTCGGTCATGCGCTTCAGGTCCTCGGCTCGCGCTGGCGAGACGGCCGCCAGCAGCCGCTCGCGCGTCATGCGATCCATCCGGAACAGCAGGCCCGACGCCAAGCTAGGATGACAAGCCTCCACGATTTGGGCGGCCGCCTCGTTGTCGAGGCGGGCCAGTGAGGTCGCGGCGATCAGCGGAACTGCGCGTGAAAGTACCTCCACCGCGCTCTCTGGCTCGAGCGCGCCCAGCACTTCGGCGCCGGCCTCCGGCGGAATGCGCTCGATGAAGCGTGCCACTTCGTCCGGATGCGCGGCGGCAAAGGCGCGTGACAAGAGTCGATCGACGCTCATTGCCCACCGCCCCGGCGCACGACCAGAGTCGAGCGCATGTCGGCGAAGACGCGCGCCGGAATGGCGACGTCACCCTCCGCGCACTCCAGAATCACCGACGTCTCGGCGATCTTCACGATGCGTCCCTCCACACCGTCGATGCGGATCACCTGACCTACTTGATACAGGCGGTGCACGTAGTGCGCCGACAGAATGTTCGCCACCAAATCGCGCCCGCCGATGCCGAACGCCAGCGCCGCGCCCATCAACAGCGCGCCGAGCAGAATCAGTAAGGTTGCCTTGAGGAACGAGATTTCGATGCCGAGCTGCTCGATCGCGACCAGGGCGGTGCCGATCAGCAGCGCCAGCTCCGTCACGCGGCCGAGCCGCTCGGCGGAGGTGACGTTCGCGCCGCTGGCGGTGCTGGTCACCACGTGCCGCGTCACGCGCGCCGCAGCCGTGCCCAGCGCGACGATCAGGATCGCGACGGCCACGCGCGGCAGAAACGTCGCTACGCCGGAGAGCCAGGCCGTCACCACCGGTAGTCCCAGCGTTTCGGTCGCGGCCATCACGGCGCACACGACGACCAGCCAGTACACGGCTCGCCCCACGCCCTTCTCGACCTGATCGAAATGAGGAACGCTGACCGCGCCCGGTTGCAAGCTGCCGATCCAGCGCGCGCTGCGAGCCACCAAGCGCCGGGCCAGGCGGCCCAGCACCGCCGCCAGAATCACCCCGATCAGCAAAATCAGCACGGCGACGACCGTGCTGTGCGTCAAACCCGTCGCAGCCGCGATGCGATCCGTCAGCGGCTTCGCTACTTCGAGCCAGGCGCGTGAGTCCATACGCGCTAGGCTACCAGCTCGAGCGCAATACCCAGAGCAGGAATCGGCCCCGGTCGCCGCTCTCTCGCGTTAGGTTGCCTGGCGAGTCTTGAGCCGATTTCCCTTCGCCCCAGCCTGCGTGCTCGCTCCAATGGAGGGAGTGACGAACGCCGCCGTGCGCGAGGTTCTGGCGAGTTACGGCCCGGTTGGTCTGGTGTGCACCGAGTTCGTGCGCATCGCCGGCGAGAAGATTTCGCGCCCGTACTTGCACCGCCAAGTCGAAAAGCTGCCGCATGTTCCGCTCAGCGTGCAGGTGATGGGCAACGATCCGGAGCTGATGGCCGAGGCTGGCGCCGTCGTGGCCGAGGCTGGCGCAGACGTGGTGGACCTCAACCTGGGCTGTCCGACCAGCAACGCCGCACGTAAGGGAGTAGGCGCGGCCTTACTGAAGCAGCCGGCGCTGTTGGCGCGCCTGCTTGCGACCATGCGCCGCTCGGTGCCGGGGCGGCTGTCGGCCAAGCTGCGGGCGGGCTTCGACAGTACCGACGAAGCGCTGACCAACGCGCGGCTCGTGGAAGACTGCGGGCTCGATTTTTTGGCGGTGCATCCGCGACGCGGCATCGATCATTATCGCGGCAGCGCGGACTGGCGCATCGTCGAGCGCGTGCGGCGCGAGCTCAGCATTCCGGTCGTGGGCAACGGCGATCTTTGGTACGCCGAGTCGGCGCTGCGCATGTTCGAGCAGACCAACTGCGACGCCGTGATGATCGGCCGGCCCGCGCTGCGCAATCCGTGGATCTTCCGGCAGCTCGGCGAGCTACTGGCCGGCCGCGCGGCTTTTGCGCCGAGCGGTGACGATCTTGCGCTTCACCTGCAGCGCTTGGCCGAGGCGCTTGTTCGGCGCGCCCAAGACCCCGTCTACTCGCCGCTCGGCCCGCTCAAAGAGCAGCTAGGCTACTTGCTGCGCGCAGTGCCCGACACGCTCGTCGCCAAGCGCGCGCTGCTCCAGCACACGACGCTGCCGCTGTTTCTCGAAGCCACCAGCGAAGCCTTCGCTCGCTTGCCCGCCGAAGCTCTCGACCTCGGTGCGTCGCCGCTCAATCGCTGACGGGGTGGTCGCGGTGTGGCGCGACCTGTGCCACGCGCGAAGTAGGTCGCCAGCTGTTTCGGGCCGCGACGTCCGAGTCCCGGGCGGCGCGGCTCTTGCTTCGGGTAAAGCCGTGTCACCCGTCGCCCGCGTCGCCGCTGCTCTTCTGATTTCTGGTCTTGCCGCCTGTGGTGGAAAATCCAGCGCCGGTCCCACTCCCGAACAGGGCGGCAGCGGCGGAACCAGCAACGGTGGAAGCGCAACGGGCGGAGTCGCGACGAGCGGAGCCGCGACGGGCGGAGGGAGCCAGGCCGGCACGGCGAGCGCGGGCGCGGCGAGTGCCTGCTCGGCCCGAGATGATGACGCCGGAGCGCTGGTTCAAGTCGCGATCCTGAACAAGACGATGGCGCCCCTCTACATTGGCCAACAGATGGTGACGTGCGGCCTAGCGCCGCTGTTCCAAGTTGCAGACGCGCGAGGCGGCGCGCTCGCACCGCTTAGCAGCTGTCGGACCGCCTGCTCGACGCTGCGCAAGCAAGGGGCCGGCGGTTGCCCGGCAATCTGCCTGTTTCCGACGTCGGTCGCCCTCCAACCTGGAGAAGTCCAACAAACGACTTGGGACGGCTTGTATCAAGTGCCAGCCACATTGCCGGCCGCGTGCGTGCCCTTCGACGCTGGCGAAGACACGGTGAGCTGCGATCAGGCCAAACGCATCCAGCCCGGCTCTTTCAGATTTTCAGCTCAGGCCGGCACCGCGCTCGACTGCTCGCAAACCACGGGCACCGACAACTGCAGCCCATGTATGCCCAACGGCAACGGCGGTTGTTCGACGCCTGGCAGTTTGATCAGCGGTAAGATTCTGACCGCAGAGGCGACAGTCGCGCTCGACGCGAGCTACGGCGTTTACGGCACGCCCGGTGCGGGCCCGAGCCCCGGTGCTGGAGACACCGCACCGGTGGGTGGGCTGACCGTGCAGCTGGTCTTCACAGATCAGTGAGGGACGGTGCACTCACGGTAGATAGCCCTCGCGCTTTCTGTCGAAACGCGAGAAATGGTCTGAGGCCGTAATCGACGGTTTGCTAAACCCTAGGTGTTGCAACCGGTTGACTTGGCGTGAGACACTTTCAATCTATTGGGTGTACCGAAATCGTCGGTACCTGTGAGGAGTCGTTTCATGCCGTCAACGCTCAAACGCGCCTGCGCCGGAGCCGGTTTTGTGGCCGCAGCCGCCGTCGCCGCGTGTAGCGGGTCCCTCGATGTGACGACCGATCCCGGTCATGCGACCTCGGGGTCGCCCTCGCTCCCTGGTTCGGCGGGCTCGGGAGGCTCGAGCGGCTCGGCGACCGACATGACGCCCGACGCCCCGCAGATCCCGTTCGAGCCCGTCACGGCTCGCATCTACGTGCCCAAGGTCAAGAACCTGATGCTGGGCCTGCCGGCCACAGAAGAGGAAATCGCGGCGGTCACGGCCGATCCTACAGCGCTCAAGGCCATGGTCGACGCCTGGTTCGTCAAGCCCGAAGCCCAGGCCAAGCTGAGCAACTTTTTCAGCAAAGCCTTCCAGCAAACGCAGATCACGCAGAACGATTTTTTCGATCAGCTGAGCGTCGACAGCATCGGCCCGTTGCCGGTGTTTAGCCAGGCTCAGGAATCGATGGCGCGCACCGCGCTGAAGGTGATCGCCGACGCCAAGCCGTTCACCGACACGGTGACGACGCACACCTTCATGATGACGCCGGCGCTGATGTCGCTCTACCTCGCGATCGATCAAGCGCAGGTCGACGACACCGGCAAACAAGCGCTCAGCGTGCCCATGCCCGACGGCACGCTCAGCACGACGCAAGCTTTCTGGCTCACCTACAAGGCCGACGCGCCAATCCCACTCACCGACAGCATCGATCCGGCGAGCCCGAACTTCATGCACTTCGCGGTGCCGATGGCCTTTACCTGCAGCATGCCGCAGCTCGACGACACCGGGCACGTGGTGCTGGACGCGACCGGCAACGCGATGAAGGTCATGGCGACCTACAACCAGCGCAAGTACTCGAGCGCGACCTCCGCATTTTTGGGGCTATTCGGCTACGCCAGCAGTAGGAATCTCGTCGCTGATCCAATGGATCCCGACGGCCCTCCGACGCTCACGATTCCCGCTGACGTCACGCCCGACAAGAAGAACCTCTACCAGTTCAACTGCACCGGCAACCTCGCCTACACCTCCGCGAACGTCACCGCTCAAGACGTGATTTGGCGCCCGGTCACGGTGCGCACGGCGGGCGACGGCGACAAGCTCACGCCGTTCTACGATTTGCCGACGCTGCGCGCCGCCAACGAAATCGTGGTGCGCACGCCGCGCGTCGGCTACTTCTCGACGCCCGCGTTCTTCGCCAACTGGGCCACCAACAACAGCAACCAGCACCGCGACACGTTGAACCAAGCGCTGATCGTCGGGCTCGGACGCAGCATCAACCCGGTCGACAAGGGCACCGCGACGGTGCTCGACAGCGGCAAAGACGGCCAGCATTCGGACCCGACCAGCCCCTGTTACAGCTGCCACCAGACCATGGATCCGATGCGCAACGTGTTCCGCCAAGCGTACACGTACTCGTACCACGCGCAGCACGACCCCGCGCAGTTGTTCTCGACGGCCACCTTCGACTACCTGGGCGAGACCACGCCGCTGGCCTCGCTCGACGACTTCGCGAAAGCGTTGATCGATCATCCGCTGTACCCGATCGCCTGGGCGCAAAAGCTTTGCTTCTACGCCAACTCCAGCGGCTGCTCGGAAGACGATCCCGAGTTCACGCGCATCGTCAAGGCGTTCACCGATTCGAGCTTCGACTTTCATACGCTGGTGGTCGAGCTGTTTTCGTCGCCGCTCGTCACCGGGCAGGCGGCTACCAAGACGCGCGGCGATTTGGGAGAAACGGTCACCATCGCCCGGCAAGATCACCTGTGCTCGGCGCTCACCAATCGGCTGCAGCTGCCGACCAGCCTGTGCCTGAACATCAGCGACAACACCACCAAGACTGCGGTGGCCAACAACGTTCCGCTCGACGGCTACCTGCGCGGCGCCGAAGCGCCAGCGCTGTCGACCGCGCAAACGCCCTTCTTTCGCGGCGCGGCGGAGTCTCTGTGCGCGTACGCGGCCGGCCTCACCATCGACAAGATGCCGATGAGCCGCTACTCGAGCGCCAAGAAAGACCAGGCCATCACCGACTTCGTGGCCAACATCATGGGCATCACCTCGGCTGATCCCAACAGCGCGGCCGTCACCCAGCTGCTGCAGGATCACTACACGGCGGCCGTGGCCGCGGGCGGGACGCCCACCGACGCGCTCAAGTCCACCTTCATCACGGCGTGCCTTGCCCCCACCTCGGTTGCGATTGGCCTCTAGGAGCAGTCAAATGAGCATTCTCAATCGCCGTAATCTGCTGCAAGGGGCGCTCGCTGGCGCGGGCTTCATCGGTCTGCGCGCCATGGCCACGGGCCTGCCCATCTCGTTCTTGCTCAATCCGAAGTCCGCGCGTGCCGATGGCACCTGCGCGAACAGCGCCGGCGCGCAGTTTCTGATCTTGTCGATGTCCGCCAGCGGCGACGCGCTCAACTGCAACGTGCCGGGGACGTACGACCTGCCGGCGTCGTTCGCGGCGGGCTCGATCAATCACTCCGACCCGATGGACATGTCGATGACGGCCGGCAGCCTCAAAATCAGCGGGCAGAGCTGGACGGCCGCCAAACCTTGGACGGGTTTGCCTCAAACCATCCTCGATCGCACGGTGTTCTTTCACCACTCGACCGGCACCGCCAATCACGGTGAGCTCGGTCGCGTGCTCGAGCTGTTCGGCGCGCTGCGGCGCGGGCAATGGCTACCGTCTTACTTCGCCAAGAACCTGCTGACCTGCTTCAACACCGTGCAGGTTCAGCCGGTGACCATCGGCGGCGAGCAGGTCTCGTTCGAGGGCCAGTATTTGCCGAAGCTGACGCCCACGGGCCTGAAAGCCGTGCTGTCTGCCCCGAAAGATTTGCAAGCCAAGCTGCAGACGCTGCGCGACGACACCCTGAACAAGCTGAACGACACGTTGAAGCAGAACCGCGCGCAGACCACGGCCGAGCGCGCCTACCTCGACAACATGGCGCTCTCGCAGACCGATTTGCGCAAGATGATCGATCAGGTGGCGACCGATTTGAGCACCATTTCGGGCGACGACGCGGGCAATCAGATCACGGCGGCCGCGCTCTTGATCAAAATGAACGTGACGCCCGTCGTCACCATTCATTTGCCGTTCTCGGGCGACAACCACAGCGACGCCAATTTCACGGGCGAGGCGACGCAGACCAACGCCTCGGTGAACAACATCAAAAATCTGATCACCAAACTTACGACCTACGGCTTGCAAGACAAAGTGACCTTCGCCACGCTCAACGTCTTCGGGCGCCTGTTCGATACTTTGAATGGCCGCGGTCACAACTCGTCGCACTCGGTTTCGTTGATGATTGGCAAGGGCTTCAAGGGTGGCGTCGTGGGCGGCATCGTGCCGGGTGGACACGCCGCAGACATCGATTCGGCGACCGGCGCGGCCTCGGCCAGCGGCGATTTGGCGGCGACGGACAGCTTGGCGTCGGTTGCCAAGACGCTCGGTCTCGGCCTGGGGCTCACGGAGGCGCAGCTCAACGACCAAATCACCTCCGGCATGGCTATCAAGAGCGTGATTGCTTGATCGACGCTTGATCGACGGATGAGGCAAACTTCACAGCTTGCGCTGGGCCTTGGTCTGGCCTCCGCGCTCCTCGCTGCTTCGCCGTTGGCGCTGGCCGTGCAGCCGCGTCACAAGAAGCCGCCGCACGCAGCACAGCCGGGCAAGTCGACCCCGTCGGACGACGCGAAGCCGGGCAAGGCGGACGACGCGAAGTCGGACGACGCGAAGCCTGACGACGCGAAGCCGAACAAGTCCGAAGACAAGGCGGACAAGTCCGGCGACACCAAGATCACCTTGGAAGAAACGCCCACGAAGGCCGTAGACCCAGCAGAGCCGGCGACGAACGCGCCCGACGCGCCCGTCCAGGCCGCAGCCGACGACGGCGCGAAGCCGAGCTCCGCGAGCGACGGCCCCGAAGACGGCGACGTCGCGGCGCTCGGCCGGCGCGAAGCCGCGCGTCTTTCGGCGGGGCGCATTCAGGTTGCCGTCGGCGTCAGCGTGGGCGTGGGCATGCGCCATTTCGGCTACAGCGACCCCGTTGGTTACGCGCTCGCGCCGTACCGTTTGCCGGTCGCACCGATGACGAGCTTCGAGCTAGAGGCGTACCCGGCGGCGAGCAGCGCCGTACCGTTCTTGCGCGACTTGGGGCTCCGCGGCTACGTGAGCCGAGCCTTCGCCTTCGATTCGAATACCCCGCAACATGTCGCGCTCGAGACGAGCTGGACGCGCTTCGGCGGCGAGCTGCGCGAGCGCCTGATCGTTCCGAGCGCGCATCGTTTCGAAGCCGGCATCTTGGCTGGTATGGATGCCAGCTACTTCGGCATCGTGGCCCGTGGCAACGTGCCGGCGCTCTTGCCAGCCGCGCGCTCGGTGGCGCTCCGTTTCGGCTTCGACGCGCGCTTGCTCGTGGCCTGGCGGCTATCGCTGCTCCTCGGCGGTGCGTACCTCGCGGTCACCACCAGCGGCGAAATCTACGAGCACTTCCGCCGGCCGCGCGTCGGCGGTCTGGACTCCAACGCTGGCTTTGCGGTGGACTTGGGCTCGGGCCTCGAAGCGCGTTTAACCGGCCGCTACACGCGCTATTTCAGCAGCTTTCGCCCGGCCCTGGGTGACCCTTACGTGGCGGGCGGCGCCCTCGACGAGCTCTGGCAGTTTGGCTTGGGAGTTCGCTATGCGCATTGAGGCGACGTCAGTGCCGTGGTTCGTGGCGCGTGCGCTCGCGCTTTGCCTGCTCACGGGTTGTCCCGGCAAGCTCAGCGACAAGCAAGAATTTCTGGACTACGCCGCCGCTCACCCGAGCAGTGGGGGCGATGCTGCGGGGGGCAGCGCGGGCAGTGCGGGCAGTTCTGGCAGCGCGGGGACGAGCGCAGCTGCCGGCAGCTCGAGCACCGGCGCCTGCGGCGACGTCGTGGCTCGCATTTTGGTGCCAACGTGTGGCGGCACCGGTTGCCACAGCGCCAAGGCGCCTCAGCAGGGGCTCGACCTGGTTTCACCCGACGTCGAGTCGCGCGTCGTCGGCGTCACCGCGAAGGTGTGCGCGTCGGTGCTCGCCGATCCTCAAAATCCGCAAGCCAGCTTGATGTATCAAAAGCTCTTGCCGCTACCCAAGTGCGGCGCACAAATGCCTCTGGCTCGTCCCCCGCTCAGCAGCAGTGATGTCGCGTGCGTGCTGGAGTGGATCGCGGCGCAGTAGCCACGACGTTTACGGCGCGGGCGCGGGCGCGAGCGCCAGCACGAACGTGAGCGCGCCGCCGTACGTCATGCCGCCGTAGGTCATGTCCCAGCCGAAAAAGGACGCGGGAACCGTGCCGGCGCTGGGACGGTGGCGCTCCGCCGAGTAGATATTGGCCCAACCGTAGGGCATGGGGTTGGCGGGATTGGTAACGCTGACGCGGTTTTGATTGAAGCCCACCGGCCAATCCGAAATGACCGGGGCGTCGATGGCGCTGTCGGGCGAAAGACCCGCAATGAGCAGGCAATTGTCGACCGTGGTCGTGATCGCCGGGGTGGGCGTGTCGACGTGCGGGTCCATGGTGCCGCCGGAGGTCTCTAGGACGATTTGATAGGCGTTGATCGGTGCCGTTGGGCTCACGCCCCGATACACCGACAGCAGGCCTTGGACGCCGTCGCCAGCGCCCGCGTCATTGATGTTCGCAAAGACGATCGGGTCTGGTTCGGCCGCCCCAGCAAACTTGTACGCCAAGTAAGTGGCCTGCCCGTCCATGCCGTAGCCACTGTGCTGCTCGTGCAGCGTCCAGCCCGTCTGCGCCAGGTGCGAGGCGCCCAGGTTTTGCAGCGAATGATCGGCCCCGAAGAACACGAGCATGAAGTCTCCGGCAACCGTGCCGTTCGGCTTGGCGAACGTCGCGTCGGCCAAACTGGAGCTGGCGTCGTCGTTGCCGCCGGCGGAGTCGTGAAACTCGGAAAAGCCGACCCGGAACGGACCAAGCGCGCTGCTGCCTGCGCCCGCAGCGCCGCTCGAGCCATCTTCGCCGGCCGCACCTGCGTTGCTCGTCATTGCGGGAGCGCTGCCGCCGCTGGCTTTGCCGCCGGAATTGAGGCTCGTTCCGGCGCGGCCAGCTTCGGCCGCGGTCTTGCCGGCGCTCGCGCCGCCGCCAAGACTGGAGCCGCCGTTGCCAGTCGGAATCGGGCCGACGTCGAAGCTCGGCACCAGGCAAGCCGACGCGCTCGCAAAGCCGAGCAGCAGGGCGACGAGCGAACGCCGACGCATCAGAAGCGCCCCGTGAGCGTGACGCTTTCGCCGGTCATGAAGGCGGTGACTTCGTGCTCACTGGACGGCGCCGTCAGCAGCAGCACGACACCGGCGGAGGCGAGCACGCCGCCGGCGATGAAGCCGACGGTCGACACGGCTCGAATGGTATTCAGACGATCGACGTCGGATTGCTTTTTGACGGGGCAAATCGTGTCGGTGCAGCCGCTGCTTTTCAGCGACGCGCGTTTGCTCAGCGAAAGGCCGCCCATCACCGAGCCCAGCGCGATGCCGACGCCGCCAGCGCCGACGCCGATCCAACCGAGCGTGCGCCGCGTCGAAGCCGGCGAGGCGTTCGCGTCGGACGTCGCTGGCTGTTTGCTGGGGCTGGCGCGGTGCGCCGCCGGCGACAAGTCGAGCACGACCGCGGCCTCTTTGCCGGGTAGCGCGTCGACCGAGGCTGATCTTTGCAGCGAAGCGACGCGCGCTTCGATTTGGTGCGAGCCGGGGTCAATCAGCCGAGGCTTGCCGATGATCGACGATGGCGCCGGCTTTCCGTCGATCGACAGCGTGACCTCCGACGGGTCAGCGCCGTTGATGCGCACGATCAAGCGTGGGATTTGCGGCCGCAGCTGTTCGAGCTCGGTCTGCGCGTCGAGCTGGGCCTGACGTTGCACCGCGGCGTCGCCCTGCGGCACTTGCAAGCTTGCCACCTCGAAGTAACGATTCGCCGCCTCGACCAAAAAGCTGCGCTTGGCCAGCGCGCGCGCCGACCACAAGCCGATCGAGGGCACGTTCATTAGCGCGTAGGCTTTTTCGAGCTTGTCGCTCGCGGCGTCGTAGCTGCCGGCTTGGTACGCCTCGACGCCGGAAAGACCCAGGGCGCGCGCCGCGTCGCGCGTCACGCTGTCGGCCGGTTGCGCGCCGGCGTGTGCCGCGAGCAAACAAACCACACCACCCAAACGCAGCAGCGGTGATGCACGACCCGACATGGACCACCCTTTTTAGGGGAAAGCGCGGCCCCCAGCAAGTCAGTTGATGTTCAGGTTGAGCACCAGCGGTGCCTCGGTCCGTCGCAGCTGAACGCGGAGCTGGGGAGCCGTGCGCAGGTGCACGTAAGCTTCGAGCGCTTGCGCGGGGCTGGCTACGCTAAAGCCGTTGATCGACTCCAGCCGGTCTCCGTTTTGCAGGCCGAGCACACTGAGCAGCGAACCCGGGCGAATGCCAAACAGTCGTAGCCCCACGACCTTGCCCTGCTTTTCCTCGGGCAGCACGCGAATGGGGCCGAGCAGCGAGGTGGGCGCTTGCAAGCCGCGCTCGACCGGCGAGCGCGCGCCGTTGAAGCTCGCCGTACTCGACGCAACGGCTGCGCGCTGCGGCGGCGTTGCAAGCTCGGGCTGCGGACGGAACAGCACGCTTTGACAAGATGTCCCGCGACCCTCGAGCCACACGGCGGGCGCCTGCTGCTTGGGGTTGAAGCCAATGAACGCAACCTGCTTGCCGGCGACGCCGTCGCCGACTCGACGTAGGC